>Ga0187892_10003781_pt1 | contig 26866 bp, 25 predicted proteins | sample MA1701073metaG_FD_139345 | JGI IMG/M metagenome (GOLD analysis project Ga0187892, IMG submission 139345) | Bio-ooze microbial communities from a basaltic lava cave in the Kipuka Kanohina Cave System on the Island of Hawaii, USA - MA170107-3 metaG ... | reverse complement strand
ATAGTCGGCCAGGTTGTGGAAGCTGGGCGTTTCAACGCCAAGAAAAAAGGGTTGGAAATGCGCTATCTAGTCAGTAATGACCAGCAAAGAGCCCAGGCCCAGGTGATGAGGCCACTCTACTACGCCTACGTCGACCCCAACCGGTTGCGAGAAGTCTTGCAGAATCTGGTTGATAACGCCATCAAATACACCCCCGAGGGAACGATCACCGTCCGCTTGACTGGCGATGACAATATCGTTCAGATTCAGGTCCAGGATACCGGGCCGGGAATCTCCGCCGAGGACCTGCCGCATCTGTTTCAGAAATTCTATCGGGTGGACAACTCCATGACTCGGACCATTGGCGGAACCGGGCTGGGCCTCTACATCAGTCGCCGTATCATCGAAATGAGCAACGGCCGGATATGGGCCGAAAGCGCACCGGGCAAGGGAAGCACCTTTTTCATTAACTTACCACGGCTAACGAGCGATAAGGCCTTGCAGATCCAAAAAAGCCAGGCCGCTCAAATAAGCCCGCTAGATCCGAGCCAGCGGGGATAAAAATCATGAATAGCCATGCTACAATTAGTCAGAACATAAGCATTAAGGCATACGGTTAGGGCAAAGTGGCAAAAGTACTGCTGGTTGAGGACGACAATAACCTGCGCGAAATCTTTGAGATGCGCCTGCAAGCTGAAGGCTACCAGACGGCTACCGCCAACAATGGCGAGGAAGCCTTGGTGACCGCAATGAAGGAGAAGCCTGACCTTATCGTTGCCGATGTTATGATGCCGAAACTCTCGGGCTTTGAGATGCTAGAAACTCTAAGAGCGGCTCCCGAGATGCAAAGCACCAAGGTAATAATGATGACCGCCCTAGGCCAAGCCGAGGACCAGGCTCGCGGCGAGAAGCTCGGCGTGTTAAAGTATTTAGTGAAGTCTCAGGTTACTTTGGAGGATTTTGCTAAAGTGGTCCGGGACATTTTACCACCAGGTAAGGAAGGCACATCTTCAACAAATAATAAGCAAGAAAGCGAGAAGTCTATGCCACCAGAAGACACCACACCAACCAGTCCAGGCGCCCCCGCCGATGGGGGAAGTAACCCAATAGCTGGCGGGGGCTCGGATAGCCCTGCGCCTGCAGCTGACAACAGCCAACAGAGCACGGCTGACGAACAAGCCAAGGTTGACGAGCAGGTAGGCGACGCCATGTCTGCAACACCCGCCCCGGCACCGTCTGACAGCGGCTTGCCAGCCGATCCAGCACCGGCACCAGACACAGCCAGCACACCGCCAGGCGGCGCACCGCCAGCTGGTGACAGCCAGCCTCCCGCTCCAGCAGCCTAACTTAAGGTTAGAAAAAACCCGCAGTTGTTTTAGCAAGTGCGGGTTTTTGTGTTGTTGTATCAGTATACTTATAGGCAAGCATGACAAAATCCGCGCCTATAGTAGCTATTGTGGGGCAGGCTAACGTGGGCAAATCAAGCCTTTATAACGCCATCTTGGGCCGCCGGGAAGCCGTAATTGCTCGTGAAGCCGGAACCACCCGCGACAGCATCAGCTCAAAAGTCAGCTGGAATGGCAAGGACTTTTGGTTGGTTGATAGCGCCGGCTACAAAGAGGCCGAGGATGAGTTTGAACAGACTATCCAAAGCCAAATTTCCCAAGCCGCCGACGCGGCATCGCTTATCTGGGTGGTCGTCGACGCGGGCGGCATCTTGAGTGGCGCGGATCGGCAAGTGGCCAAGATGGCCCTAAAAACAAAAAAGCCAGTGATATTGGTGGTTAATAAATCAGAGGGCAAGCGTCAGCCTTCCGACGACTGGGTAAAACTCGGGATCAAAGACATCCTTCCGACTAGTGCCACCCAAAAGCTAGGGCTAGCCGAACTACTTGACGCCACAGCTGAGAGACTCCCCAAGGCTCATATCAATGAGGGCCGTGGGCGCATTAGGCTTAGCATTGTCGGCCGGCCGAATGTTGGCAAGTCCACGCTGTTCAATGCACTGGCAAAGAAACAACAATCGATAGTATCTGAGAGAGCCGGCACGACCAGGGACGTCAACCGCATCGCGATCCGCTACCATGGCCGAGAGATTGAGCTTTCTGACACAGCCGGCATTAGGCGCAGTGGCCGCATAGAGGCTGGCGCCGAGCGTTTTAGCGTAATCCGGGCACTTCGGGCGATCGAAGAGGCCGATATTTGTGTGCTAGCCATGGATACCAGCGAGCCAGGTGTAGCCTTAGACCAAAAGATAGCTGGGCTGGTTAAAGATGCTGGTAAGGGGCTTATAGTCGCCGTCAATAAGTACGACTTGGCTAAAAGCGCTGGCCAAAGCCGGGAATCGATGCTGTCTCAGATAACTCGGGATTTTGCTTTCACCCCATGGGCACCGGTAGTGTTTGTAAGCGCTGTGGCAGGCCTTAACGTCACTAAGCTATATGAGCTTGCCGCTGAGATAGCTGACAACCGTAAACTGGCTATCAAAACTTCTGAGCTTAACAATTGGTTGAAGGCCGCCCAGGCCCAACACCCACCAGCCGGCCTTAAAAACTACCAGCCAAAACTAAACTACGCGGTCCAGGAAACCGATCAGAATCAGCCCTCATTTAAAGTTTTCGGGGCCCACACCAAGTTCCTGCACTGGAGCTACAAACGCTATCTAGAGCGCAGCTTTCGGGAAAAGTGGCCTTATAGTGGTTCACCAATAAAATTCTGGTTTATAGATAAAGAGGCGAAGCGCTAATATAAGGTTATGGCTCTATTTCAAAAGCGGCCTGAAGTAGCCTCGAGTACTCCGGCATACACCGTCGGGGCGACCAGAAGTTTGCTGGTAGTCGGGCTAGGCAACCCGGAGAAAAGATACGCCGGCAGCCGCCACAATATCGGCTTCGCGGCGGTTGATAATTTCGCAAAAGATAACAGCTTTCCAGCTTGGGTGGGCAAAAAAGACCTAGAAACTGAGCTGAGTATCCAGCAAATAGGTGAAAGCAGGGTCATATTAGCCAAACCTACTACCTATATGAACAAGAGCGGCGAGGCTGTCCAAGCTGTCCAGCGGTTTTACCAGATATATAACCCCCAAACCCTGGTGATTTACGACGAGCTAGCAATACCTTTCGGACAGGTCAGAACCAGAGTTGGCGGTTCGGATGCCGGCCACAACGGAGTGAAGTCATTAATACAACACTTGGGTGATGGCTTTGCCCGGCTCCGTATCGGAGTAGGTAATGCGCAGGCTGGCAAAATTGACAGCGCCGTTTTCGTACTGGCTAAGTTCACTAAGGAAGAACAGGGAAAATTGCCAAAAATCCAGCGCGAAGCATCAGCTCTGATCACCGAGTATATCTTTGGCGGGCAGCTGCCGCCCGAGACCCGCACGGTCCTCTAGCTGGCTAGCGGCGACGGTAGGCGATCGATTAGCCTTGCGCCTACGCTTAAAGGTTGGTAGGGCGGGTGGGAGTAGCGGTGCCGGGTCAACCCCCAAGAATTGATTATTCTCGTCAAACAAGTGTACCCGGTCGATAGCGGCTTGACGGGCTATTGCTAACCGACCCGCGTAGGTGATAGTGCCGCCCTTATCAGCTACTAATCTGGACAGGGCTTCGGCTCTGCTAACTTGCTCTTTCTGGGCCATCAGATAATTATATCCTACGAGACGAAAAGGGCTCCGGAGGGGGTGGGCACTAAAACACAATGAACCCCCGGAGGGGGTGGGCACCGCCGGGGGTTCATTGTGGGCTCTAACAAATGTTCAAGCCCAGAAAACACCCTTCAACCCACCGTAAGCAAGCCACATAAAGTCTGCTAAATAAGCAAGGACGTATGAGCCAGTCACCAAGGTAACCATGCGCGTGAGCACACTGCCTACCCACATGAATGAGGGAGAGAGTTAAAGGGGTTAGTCTGTTTAAGAGAGTCCGGCCTCATTCTAAGCCACTTTTTCCTAAGCGTTACCAATTGCCGTGACAATGGTGTAGTCCTATACTTAAAAAGAAGCTAGAAAGAGGCCAGATCTAGAAGCTAAAGTGGAGGGTACTACTTTAAAGCTTCATAAATCTCTCAAACAGTCTAACAACGTGTGTTAGAAATGGGGGTATAAGGTGCGTAAGCACTGATATCTCAGACTTACAGATTGCAATTCTAGCAAAAAAGTGTCGTAATGTCAATACTCTCCAATGTATTTAGAAAATGTCAATAAGCTACTGCTTAACGATCGTGAGATTAAGCCATATCTGGAGCAGATAACCCCCAGGCCCGCACAGCTCTATTCGCTTGGCGAAGACCCGCGAACCTGGCTGGCGCTCCCCAAAGTGGCCGTTGTCGGCAGCCGAAAAGCCACTCCTTACGGCCGGGCCGTTACCAAACAGCTGGTAGAGGCCCTGAGCCGTCGAGGGGTGGTCATCATCAGCGGATTGGCGCTTGGCATAGATTCTATTGCTCACCAGACGGCTATTAGCGCCGGCGGTTTAACTGTGGCAATCTTGCCAACGCCTCTGGATAGTATTTACCCAGCCTCTCATCTGGGGCTGGCCAGACAGATTATCGATTCCGGGGGGTGTATTTTAAGCGAGTACCCCCCGGGAGCTCCTGTTTACCAAGTTAACTTTATTGCTCGTAATCGTATCGTCAGTGGCCTTGCCGATATATTGCTGATTACAGAAGCCGTAGCCAAAAGCGGTACAATGCATACGGCGCGCTTTGCTTTGGAGCAGGGAAAGACAGTAATGGCTGTTCCAGGGAATATAAGCAGCCCTAGTAGCGAGGGGTGCAATAATCTCATAAAAAGCGGGGCCATTCCAGTCACCAACGCAGGCGACATCCTTTTTGCCCTCGGGATTAAAGAGAGCCCTGAGCCTCGACTGCCTGATCTGTCCAAGTTTAGCGAGCACCAGCAGACACTTCTGAAACTGATTAGCAAAGGGATGTCTGACCAAGAAGATCTGGCCATAAATTCTAAATTGGATGGCGCACAAGTAGTATCAGCACTTACTGGATTAGAGCTATCCGGAGCAGTCCGGCCAGAAGGCGCAGGCCGCTGGACGCTCTCCTGAACTGAAAAGCCGGCATTGCATCTTCTGGCCTTGGCTTTTACACTGAACTCTTGATACCCCAAAAAATTTATGGCTAAAAATCTTGTAATCGTTGAGAGCCCGGCCAAAGCTAAGACCATTGCTGGTTTTTTGGGCTCAGAGTATCGGGTGGAAAGTAGTTACGGCCATGTGCGTGATTTGCCGAAAAAAGACTTCGGTGTAGACATCGAGCACGGTTTTAAGCCAACATATGAAATCTCGGTTGATAAGCAAAAAATTGTAAAGAGCCTGAAAACGGCCGCCAAGGGATCAACTATCTGGCTGGCTAGCGACGGTGACCGCGAAGGGGAGGCCATTGCTTGGCATGTCTGCAAGGCTATCGGTGTTACACCTTCTGATGCCAAGCGGATCGTTTTTCATGAAATCACCAAACCGGCTATTACCGAAGCCGTGGCCAAGCCTCGTTCGATCGACATGAAGCTAGTGGAGGCCCAACAGGCCCGCCGAGTGTTGGATCGCTTAGTGGGCTATGAACTAAGCCCAGTCCTCTGGCGCAAAGTCCGAACCGGTCTTAGCGCCGGGCGAGTACAAAGTGTGGCTGTCCGCCTAATTGTGGAGCGGGAAAGGGAAATAAAGGCTCACGAATATAGCAGTTTTTTCAAGGTGGCTGCTGTATTTAGCGGCAAACCGAACTTTCCAGCTGAGCTCTCAGAGAAAATAAAAAGCGATTCTTCAGCCAAAGACTGGCTAACTAAGCTAAAAGGGGCTAGGTTCAAGGTCGGCAAAGTCGAGCAGAAGCCCGGCACTCGCTCTCCGAGCGCACCGTTCACTACTAGCACCTTGCAGCAGGAAGCTGGGCGACGCCTGGGATACTCGGTTCGTCAGACCATGATTGTAGCCCAGAAACTATATGAGGGCGGGCACATAACCTATATGCGAACTGACAGCACCAACCTATCACCAATCGCCGTTGAAGCAGCCAAAAAATACATCAAGGCCACTTATGGCGACAAGTATGCCCGTGAGAGGCACTATCAAACAGCCTCTAGGGGTGCCCAGGAGGCTCATGAAGCCATCCGGCCTACCCATATGGACAGGCTCAAGGCGGGGATGGACCATGGGCAATCTAAATTATACGAGCTTATTTGGAAGCGGGCAGTAGCTAGCCAGATGGCGCCGGCTTTGGTGCAAAAAACTGAGGTTGAAATAGATATTAGCGGTGCTCATGATGTTTTTGTAGCCACTGGCGAGGTACTGGATTTTGACGGCTACCAGCGGGTCTGGGGCGGTGGCAAGGAAGACCGCATTCTGCCAGAGCTAAAAGAAGGCCAAGAGCTCAAACTAGTTAGCGCTAGCGCGCTGGAAACCTACAGCCGGCCGCCGGCTCGTTATAGCGAACCGGCCCTGGTGCGCAAACTCGAAGAGCTCGGTATAGGCAGGCCCAGCACTTATGCGCCCACCATAGGCACCATTCAAGACCGGGAATATGTAGAGAAGAAGGACGTCGAAGGCGAAAATAAAGAAATAAAGGAATTCACACTAGAAAAGAGCAAGCTAGCCGAAAAAACTAGCCAAGTAGCCGTAGGCTCTGACCAAAATAAACTGGTGCCGACGGGTTTAGCTGAAATCGTGACCGATTTCTTGGTTAAATACTTCGCAGATATTGTCGATTATGACTTCACTGCTAAAGCGGAGGACGAGCTGGACGAGATCGCTGACGGAAAGCTAACGTGGGAGCGGATGCTCGATAAGTTTTATACAAAGTTCCACCCGCTAGTCACAAAGTCAGCTAGCGCCAGCCGTGAGGAGGTCTCTCAAGCCAAAAAACTGGGCAAGGATCCCAAAACCGGGCTCCCAGTAATTGCTCGTTTTGGTCGCTATGGCCCAGTCTTGCAGCTTGGTAAAGCCGCTAAGGACAAAGACGACAGGGAGACGGAGGCGCCGCGCTTCGCCCCACTACCCGAAGGAACCACCTTAGATGACATTACGCTGAAAGATGCCTTACCGATGTTTGAACTCCCAAGAGTGATCGGAAAAACCAAAGATGGCGAGGAGATATCAGCTGACATTGGCCGCTATGGACCGTATGTTAAAGTCGGCAAGCTGTTTGTCAGCATCAAGGACCACGACCCCTTTAAAGTCACCGAAGCCGAAGCAGTGAAACTGATTGATGCTAAGAAGAAAGCCATTTCCGAAAAAGTTATTGCCGATTTTGGCAAGCTTCAAGTCTTAAACGGGCCGTACGGGCCATATATCAGTGATGGCAAGCGCAATGCCCGCATTCCTAAAGAGAAAGACCCTAAGAAAATAACTGAGGCAGAAGCCAAAAAGCTTCTAGATGAGGCTCCGGCACGCAAGAGTCGCTGGCAGGGTCGTAAAAAAACAAACTCGTCGTAGATTTTGCTATGCTTTTCCACAATCTTTTCAGAGAGGCAAATAGTTTGTCGGTTTTGCTTACATAACCGGATTGTAGCTCTGCCGTCGAACTTCTGATACAATATGGCTAGTTCGGGATTAATTTGACTAATTTCAATCAAAGTTTTATAATTATATTAACCTATAGCTTTAAAGACTGGAATAACAGATAGGACATGGCAGACACTGCAGCAGCACAACTTGATGTAGACGGAGTCGTAAACGACATTTTGGGCACGATAGACCGTGAGCGAGAGCGGGAAATCGTAGCCCGTCGATTCGGCCTATTTGATCGCCGGGAGACCCTGGAGCAAATTGGGGAGCTCCTAGGAATTACCCGGGAGCGAGTCCGGCAGCTGGAGAAGGCGGTAGTCAACCGGTTGCGAGACGCAGCCAGTAAAGACTTGCCGCATATGAGCAGTGTCGAAGAAGTTATATCAGCTCATTTATCAAATATGGGCGGCGTAGCCAGGCTATCCGATGTCAGCGCCAAAGTAACACCTTCTAACACCAAAACTGACCAGGCTAAAGTAGCCTTTTTAGCCCATTTGGCGCCTAAGCTAGCCGTTATTGAAGACAATGATCACTTCTTCCATTCGGTTGGGCTATCAACCAAACACACCGAGAAGGCCATTCGAGAGCATGTCAGTAAGATTATCGAGGCCATCAAGGCTATCGGTGAGCCAACGACTATCGACGCCATTGCAGATCGAGTTGGTTCAAAGGACACCAAGCACGTCGAAGCCCTGGCTGGTATTTCGCGCCAGATTGCAACTCTTTCCGGCCGCTGGGGGCTGGTTAAGTGGCCGATGGTCAACCCTAAGAATATCCGCGACAAAATTTACGTTGTCTTGCACGATAGCGGAAAGCCAATGCACTTTTCAGAAATTGCCGATTCCATCAAAGCCAGCGACTTTAAGCGTAAAGACGTTACAACTCAAGCTATTCACAACGAATTGATAAAAGACAAGCGCTTTGTTTTGATCGGGCGGGGCATTTACGCACTTTCCGAGTGGGGCTACAAACAGGGAACTGTCGCTGATGTTATAGCCTCGATTCTAAAGAAAGAAGGCGGGCCGCTGCATAGGGATGAAATTGTCCGCCGGGTGCTAAAGAGCCGCAAGGTTAAAGAAACCACCGTACTTTTGAACCTACAGGGAAAACCGCAGTTCAAGCGGGTAGCCAAAGCCACTTATACTTTGGCCGACCAAAATTAAAGACGGCCGTTACTAGCATCCAAGGGGCCACTAACCTGTATAATTACTATGTGAAAGAAGTAGTGGTTTCATGGGTATTTTAGGCAGAGCCAAGCCAGAGGTCAAAGCAGGGCACGACCATAGCCTGCTAATGCTCGAGGTGCCGCGAACTAATGATAAGAAAGAGCTGGCTGCTGAGCAAATGCTGGCGGCGCTACATGGGATTTTGCGTTCCAAAAAAGAGTTGAAGTCGTCTGGGTCTCTGCAAGAGCACATTAGCCTGGAAGTCGCCGCTATCGGCCAGCGGTTGCGTTTTTATATCTGGACCCCCAAGCACTTGCAGGCTTTTGTGGAAGGCCAGATTTATGCCCAGTACCCGACAGTACAGATCTACGAGCAGGCCGAAGATTATTCTGAGAGGCATCTCCACCAAAGTGTTATCCATACTACCGAGCTGGCGTTAACTGACGACGAAACTCTGCCAATTAAAACTTTCCCCAGTTTCGAAGTCGACCCCTTGGCGGCCATTACGGCGACACTAGCTAAGCTCGATAAAGAGGACGAGGAGATCTGGATCCAACTAATAGCCCGGCCTATATCCGATGATTGGCATAAGCGTGGCCAAAAAACTGTCGAGAGAATCAAGCGGGGCGGGGGACTCTTCGGTGGCGGCAGCGGCGGCTCGGCTGTTGGCTATGCCGCCCAGGTCTTTGGAGCACTGTCTAAGCCACCAGAAGGCGGGGCCGGCGAACCAGGCGCGCCGGCTGAGCTGTCAGAAAGGGATAAGACCCGCGTCACCGCTATTGAGGAAAAGAGCACCAAGCTGGGCTACCAGGTTAAAGTTCGGATGCTCTATGCCGGCCATGACCAGCACACCGCCCGGTTGCGGATGCAGGCCCTAGTAGGTGCCTTCAAGCAGTTCAACACCACGAACCTCAACGGTTTTGAGGTTAAAAATAGTAGTTTCGACCGCGACAAGCAGCTGGAGTATCTGACCCGGTTCTTTATAGACACTGGCTTTATTTTGAACATTGAGGAGCTGGCCAGCATCTTTCATTTGCCACACACGACGGTTGAGACACCCAATATCGTTTGGGCAACTACTAAAACCGCCGAGCCGCCACCCAATATACCCATCCAAGCGCCAGGCAACGAAAAAGAAATCAGCCTGTTTGGGGTAACTAATTTTCGTGGAGATAACACCGTCTTTGGAGCCTGGCGTGAAGACCGCGGCCGCCACATCTACATCCTAGGACAAACCGGTACCGGTAAATCGGGAGCGTTGGAGCTTCTTACTCTATCTGATATTTACTACGACCAGGGCTTTGCGGTTATTGACCCTCACGGCGACTACGCCCAGCACGTACTGAGTTTCATACCGCCGCGCCGGGTTGATGATGTGGTTTATTTCAATCCGGCCGACAGTGCCTTTCCGATAGGCTTTAACCCCTTAGAGGTAACCGACCCAACACTTAAAGGGCATATCAGCTCTGAGCTGGTCGGTGTGCTGAAGCGACTATTCGCCGAGAGCTGGGGTCCTCGGCTAGAATACATACTTCGCTACACCATTCTAGCGCTACTCGATTACCCCAACTCTACAATGCTTGACATCACCCGTATGCTGACCGACCGCAAGTTCCGCGACAACGTGGTGACCTATATAGACGACCCAGTGGTGAAAAATTTCTGGGTAACCGAGTTTGCTAGCTGGAATGATAGGTTTGCTTCCGAAGCCGTAGCACCGGTGCTAAATAAGGTCGGGGCGTTTACCGCCAACCCGATGATCAGAAACATCATCGGCCAGCCCAAGAGTACTTTCAACTTGCGCCAGATCATGGACCAGGGGAAGATCTTAATCGTCAATCTAAGCCGCGGATTAATGGGCGAGGACAACGCCGGAATATTGGGAGCTATGATGGTTACCAAAATCCAGCTGGCTGCCATGGGCCGAGCCAATGTGCCAGAAAGTGAGCGCCGTGCTTTTTATCTATATGTAGATGAATTCCAGAACTTTGCCACCGATAGCTTCGCGGTGATTTTATCAGAGGCTCGTAAATATAACTTGAACCTGACCGTTGCCAATCAATATATTTCGCAGATGGGCGAGCCGGTCCGTGATGCCGTCTTTGGAAATGTCGGGACAATCATAACGTTCAGGGTCAGCCCCGATGACGCACCTTTCTTGGTTAAATACTTTGAGCCGCAATTTGAAGCCGGCGATTTGATCGCCCAACACGCCCGCTACTTTGTAACCACCATGATAATAAACGGCGAGAAAGCTCCGCCGTTTTCAGCCAAGACCCTAAACTTGCCAATCCCGGCGGCTGATCCTACAGCTGAAATAGTAGAATTGTCGCGTCAACGTTATGCCCAAGAGCGTTCAGTGGTTGAGGAGCTGGTTCGCCGAGCAGCCGGCCTGGCCATCGATAGGCCCGGGCAGCAACAGCAAGCTCAGCAAAAGCCGCAATTGCGCCCGCAAGCACAGGCCCAGCTAAATCGTAATGAAGCCCATAAACCGGCGCCAAAGCTACACAAGCCGGCTAATACAGCCGGGATCGGCAAACTGGCAGCTTCCGGGCTTGGCAGGCCTGATATGGCTCATGCTTCTGCCGGCCCTAAGCGGCGGCGGCGCAGCCGCGGTAAGAAAAATGCTCCGCAGGCAACCGGACAGGCAAGGCCTAAAGCGCCAATTACTGCCGACTCTCAGGAAATGGTAATTCGCCTGCGCTAAGTACTATGTAGCTGAGCGTAGCGCTCCGTTTAGCTAGCCAAAAAAAATTCTTAAACCTACTGAACATTTTACGAACTGCATTTGTAGCAATCCCGCTAGCAGTATGTACCTATCGGGTAGTGTGCTGGTGTGGCAAGTAGAGGATGAGACAAAAAAAATAAATGGCAGATTAAATAAAGCTTGGAATAAACCGGGACTAATGCTTGGCGGGGGCCACACTCGCAAGGTCGTACAATGTATATTTTACGACTCTATATATCTTGACGAAGATGATATGAGATACCTCCCTAACAGGGCAGTTCCTTATGATCGCCTGCCAAAACCACTAGTTTATCTTCACCCACTGCGCAATCATCTATAAATTATGGTGCTTCGTACCATTGCTCGGAAGAATGTCGTAAAATTGTCCAAGCTGGGAGTTTTCCACAAGCATGTTTGCTTTTTGGTTGTTTCATTTTTAAACTAACTTTCCCCTACTTTTCACGAATTTGCATAATTTGACATTTGGCAATTTGATAATATTATATAGTTTTTCCCTACCCCCGCATAAAAATCAAAGAACTGAACAAATTACGAACTAGGAGGGGTGGGGGCTTCCGTAAGCAACTTCAATAGCAGGACGAACCATCTGGACTTACCGTCATCTAGCGTGCAGCCAGCTAAAACTAATCTCGTTTTAGCTACTTATAGAAAGCTTTCCCCTGCACTCGTACATCCATGTACTCGGACGGATTAGTCCCATCCTTGTCAAGCTGCTGACGAGTGGCTAGGTATTGGCCGACCTGGGTAGCAGCATTTCCGCCCAGGAAGAATTTGACGTAGTACGGCCTGTCGGCGGTCCGCAAATCAAGTTCCTGGGCCCTAGGTGGTAGCGATATGGAGCTAATTGGTATTTGGGATTTATCCAGTTGGGCCTTTAATGATTTAATGAAGCCGACTGCCGAAGACTGCAAAACCGCACGGCCAGTGGAAATTTCAAAACCACTTTCATCTTTTACCGTTGGTAGTGCGTCGGTGCCACTGAACCTGCTCGTCTCGCCAATCACCACGCCCTCATCATTGACTACATACAAATGGCTAGCACTATCTAGTTTGAGCACCGGGAGGCCAACCTCGATTTTAACTCTTGGTTTTTGGCCGATTATCGGCAGCTCTATGCCTACGTTAGTAATCTCTGGATGCTGTTTCTTTAAGGCGTCGGCGATCTGTTTTTCGTTAAGTGTTATCTTGGTACGGTTGGTAAGTTGTCCAAGTTGCACTATTGTAGCTGCCGTGTAAGTTTCTAGGCTATGGTATGCTTCGCTATTTACCGACACCTCGGGAGTGCTGCTAACTATCAGGCTATATATGGCCACTCCAATGAGTGTAGCTAAAATTACAATATCTACTGCCCTGCCCGCCCACGACCTACGGCGCTTTTGACCCTCGTTTTTACGAAACGGGCTGGCGGCGATATCTTTAGACCGATAATATTTAGCGGGAGAGGCTCCTGCTCGCGCTCTATTGGCATCCCGGCTTGCTTTTTTGGGCCGAAAATTCACTGCTTAAACCCTAGTGTTTAGCCTGCCCGGCAGCCTGTAAAATTAACTTGGCGAGACCGCTAGCGGCATCCGGCACTGCCCGGGTAGCCAGAGCTGAGGCCAGCTCACCGCGCTGCTTAGCATTGTCTAGGAGCCCTGAAATGGCCAAATAGAACTGTTCGCCACTGGCATCGTCACTAACCAGTCGTACGGCTCCAGCTTTGTCGAGCTGTTTGGCGTTTGTCATTTGGTGCCCGTCGGCCAAATGCGGCGCAGGTATTAAAATAACCGGCTTGCGCAAAATCGCCAACTCAGCCAAGGCTGTTGCTCCGGCGCGGCTAACGACTAGGTCTGCAGCTCCGGCATGACTTTTATAGTCATTGGTAAACCCCATAACACTTAACCGGCTGCTGTCTGCAGGATCTAGCTCATAAAGAGCACGGACTTTATCTTGATGCGCAACCCCTGTGATATGCGTCACATAAAGATTAGGGTAGTTGGAGAGAAGCTTGGGTATGGCAGCTAAGGCCTGTTTATTGACGCTTTCTGAGCCTAGCCCCCCGCCGACGATTAGCAGCAGCTGAGATCGAGCTGGTAGGCCTAAAGAGCGTTTTAATTCCTGCTGGGCCTTCTCGCTAACCGGCTTTAGGCTTTCATCAATCGGAATGCCGGTAAAAGCGCTGGCAGGCGGTAGGTCTTTGTAGTGATCTAAGGGCTGCCCTAGTGCCCGTACGCTAGCCCAGCGGCCAATGATTCGATTGGCAAGCCCCGGTACGGTATCTGAGTCATGGGTTATGATCGGTATGCCACGGGCGTGTGCGGCCAAGCCAACCGGAACGGCCACAAAACTGCCCTTGCTAAACACAACTGACGGACGAAGCTTCTTAAGAAGCCGCAGAGCCGAAAAAATGCCGGCTATAACTCTGAAGAAGTCCCGGGCGTTAAGCAATAGCGTCTTTACATCCAAAAAGTGAGACAAAAAGCTCTCACCGTGGTAGCGGCGAAACTTACCGGCTGAGATGTAATAGGTTTGATCAAAATAATCGGCGATGCGAGACGCATCGCCAGCCCGGTCACCACGCCAACCAATATAGACCACCTGACAGCTGGGATCTCGGCTTTTAAGAGCGCGGGCGAGCGACAAGAGTGGGATTATGTGGCCGCCGGAGCCCCCGCCGGTCAATACTATTTTGGTTTGAGTTTGATTCACTGAAAGATACTTTTGGCTCTGTTTTACTGTAATTAGTATAGCGTGAAATCTGGAAAACCAGACCCAGCGCCGCGGTCAGAAATATCAGGCTGGTTCCACCTTGGCTGACATATGGAAGCGTGATCCCTTTTAGCGGCAATAGTCCTATCATAGCGCCGGTATTGATGATTATCTGGGTACTTAGCCAGGCCAGCACGCCGACAACCAGCAAGCGGTTGAACTGATTGGAAGTTCTCTCAACCAGCATCTTGAGGCGATAAACTAGGGCGCCGTAAAGAAAAAGTATAGAGATAGAGCCGATGAACCCAAATTTCTCAGCCATGATAGCGAATATCGAGTCGTTGCCAGCTTCTGGTAAGTAGCCGTAGGCCTGCACACTGTGGCCTAGGCCCAATCCGAAGAGGCCGCCCGATCCAACAGAGACAAGTGCCTGGCAAGCCTGGTAGCCACTATCTTCGCAATTGGCCTGCGGATTCAAAAAAGTTGACAGTCGATCACGGCGATACGGACTGGTTGCGATGGCCAGCACCGCCATAACAGCAATCAACCCAAATATTATGCCGATTTTTTTAAGCGGTATACCAACGACAAAGGCCATCAGTCCGACAACTGCTACAATCACTCCCGCTGAGCCCAAATCGCTCTGAAATGAGGCCACCACTAAACCGACGGCCAGTGCAATGACCATCAGCGGCCTAAGCGTAGCTTTAAAATCGCCCAGCTTACCCGCCCGCCACTGCACCGTTAAGAATCTGGCGGTCCAAACTAATAGTGCTAATTTAATAAGCTCTACTACCTGGAATGAGAAGTTCCCTACCCTTATCCAGCGGTGTGCTTGATGCAGGGCGTCAACGGGCATAATCATAACAATAATGGAAGCAATAATAGCCGTAATAGCCAGAGGCGTAGCCATCCGCCACCACCAGCTAGTTGGCAAGTAAGCGGCCACAGCAAAGGCGGTGAGTCCCAGGGTGACGTCAATCAACTGCTTGGTGATGAAATAGCTTTGGCTGACGTTCTGGGCAGCCGACAAGCCCGGGCTGATGGAGTACACAACCACCAGGCCGATGACCAGCAGCATCGAGCCGAATATTAGTATCCAGTAGTCGGGTTTGTGGCGGCGACCGATGTCACCAGGCCCTATGCCAGCGTTGGCAAAGGGCAACCGGCCGGCCAGCGGACGTCTCGGTCGGTCATTCATTCGTTAGAGCCCTTGTTGATTCAGGTTGTTTGCTCGGTATATATTCTTGTGTGAAATTTTTTATCATGATTTTTGTTTTTGTCTGCTGGGACACTATCGGAATTCACTTTGGACCTCCGAGAATAAAAAAGATGATTCCCAGGAAGGCCGCTACTTGGCCGACCACCCAAAAGCGCATGGTAACTTTTGTTTCCGGCCAGCCCAGTGCCTCGAAGTGGTGGTGGACGGGGGCGCTCAAAAAAATCTTTTTGCCACGAAGGCGCTTAGATAAAATCTGCAGCAAGGATGAGCCGGCCTCAATAACAAATACGAAGCCAATAACCGGTAGCAGTAGTAGTGTGTCGGTCAGCATAGCCACCACACCAAGAGCCGTACCGAGCGCAAAGGAGCCCACGTCGCCCATGAAAAATCGAGCCGGGTAGATATTAAACCAGGTATAAGCCAGCAAGGCACCGGCGACTGTCAAGCAAAAGCCCGATATACCGTATTTTCCTTCTATGAAGGCGATAATAGCGTAAGCACCAAACGCTATGGCTGCTAGGCCGCCGGCCAAACCGTCCAAGCCATCCGTGATGTTCACGGCGTTAGCCGTGGCATAGACCACAAAAATGAATAGCGGAATTATCAGCCAGCCGATGTAAAGTGATTCGAAAAATGGGATATGAATACTATCAACACCGAGTTTTGCAAAAAACCACCAACCACCAATAGCCGCCACGCCAACCAGGAGCAACGATTTAACTTTGGCCCGCATGCCGGCGATTCCACCGAAACTGCGAATATTTAAGATATCATCAAAAAGACCAATAACCCCCGCTCCAGCCATAGCAGCTAAGGGCAGCCAGGTTTCGGTTCTAGACAGATTGCCAGCAACGGTAACCAAAACGGTAGCTAGGATAAAGATAATCCCGGCCATAGTGGGGATATTGCGGATATGCTTAGCCGCGTGAAGCTTGTGATAGACCTTGGCCTGTTCGCCGGTTATAGTGTGCGTCCGTGGCTTTTTCCACCAGCGACCAGCATAAGCAGCGGTTGTATAAAGCGGCGTTAAAGCCATGGCCACAATGAAGCCCAAAAATCCAAACACCATTATTTGCTCTAGGGTACTGGTTTCAACAACTATTTGCAGGTCAAGCATCTCTGTTTTTTATTTACCAGTTGTATTATACCCTAGTTAGTTCGCCTTGGGCTCGACGCCGTAGTTATTTATCAACATGTGTGCCAGCTGCCAAAAAATCGGCTGGGCGGTCGCTGAACCAGCGTAACCGCCGAGTTTTGGCTCGCGCACCACCACCGCCACAACGTATTCCGGGCGGTCGCCGCCGACGAAACCGATGTAGGTGCCATTATATTTATCTTTAAAGTAGCCGCCAGCAGGGTTAGCGATCTGGGCGGTACCAGTCTTACCGCCGACCGAGTATTTATCGGAAAACGGCGGGCGAGGGTTGTGGTTGGCTACGACGTACTGCATCAGTTCCCTGACCTCATTACTTACATGGTTGGCGACCACACCTTGGCGGACAACTTTAGGCTTAACAGCTTTTGTTTGGCCGTCTTGGGTTACCAAGGCATCAACTAGCCGTGGCTGGTAATAAGTGCCGCCGTTAACGACGCTGGACAGCGCCGCTGCCATTTGTAGTGGCGTAGCGGTCATCGCCTGGCCAAACGAAGTATTGGCATAAGCTAGCTCCAAGCCGTAGCCATCGTTGGGGTCTGGTATCGAGCCGTTAGCCTCAAATCCTTGTTCGATGCCGGTAGGCTTACCTAGCTGGTAATGCTCGACCATGTACTTGTGCCAGCGCTCGCGGGCCTGTTTATTAACTTCTCCGGTCTTGCCGCCCATCTGCATTAGCATCCAGGCAGCTCCGGTATTGACCGATTTATCAAGCACCTGGGCAATAGTGCGGGTACCTGCCCCACCAACCTCCTCGATGTTGGTTATCTCCGAATCATTTAGCTTCCAGCGTCCGGGATCGTAAAATGCCGTATCCGGTTTTACGACGCTCATATCCAAAGCGGCAGCCGCAGTCATAACTTTCATGACCGACCCAACCTCCAATGGCGCGCTTACGGCGGCGTTATTAAAGACGTTCTGGTCCTCGACCTTAAAATACTGGGCCGGATTATACGTTGGCAGGTTAGCCATAGCTTTAATTGCACCAGTGTTGGGATCCATGATTACCGCTGTGCCGGCTGAGCTCTTAGCCCGCTCTAGACCAGCTTTTAAAATATTCTCCAGCTGTTTTTGCATTGAAAGCTCTATGGTCAACACTAAATCGTCACCCATCTGAGGGCTAATTTGGATGTTATCAGCACTAGCTGCCAGAGGCACACCCTGCACATCGGTTATCGCCTTTAGACGTCCGGGTGTGCCAGCTAGGTCCCTATTTAGGGCTTGCTCTATCCCGTAGCGCCCCTTGCCCTCGTCGTTAACAAAACCCAGCAGCTGGGCCGCTAGCGAGCCCTGGGGGTACGCTCGGTAATTGACGGCCTGGGTGCCAACACCCGGAAGTTTTAGGCCGCTTATTTGTTTGCTCTGCTCTTCAGAAATTCGTTTGGCTAGTACCACGTATCGGCTGTCCGGTTTTTTCATGGCCTTCTCGTACTCGCCCATATCACCAGCAGTGACCGCCGCTACTTTTTTGGCGCTTCCAGCTGCGTCTTTAATATAGACTGGGTCGGCGTACAAAGTATAAAGCCGCTCATTCAATACTATGGGGGTCAGCTGGCCACCATCATGGGTTTTTATCACCCCCCGCTCCGCAGCGATGGCGTACTCCTTTTGTTGGTCGGCCAGGGCTGCCGCTCGGTAATATTCGTGCTTAATGATCTGAAGATAAAAAAGCCGGGCTACCATCAGCCCAAAAACTAATATAAGAACGCCGAACCAGAAACCGACTCGGCGATTGGACGGGCCAGCTATTCTAGCGGAGGCAGGCTTTCTCGGCGCCACAAATGAACCCAGGTACCCTTCTAACGAACGGTGCTTACTGGTGTGGCTGGAACCAGCGACTTGGCAACCGAACTCTCGGCGACCCTATCCAGCGATCTTAAACGGGCTGACGATATCTCCAGATCAGCCTTTTGGTCGCGAAGTACTGATTGCTGCTCTTTTAGGGTATTTATCTGATAGCCGTAGCTGTTGGTCTTAGTTACCTGCGTCAAATACAGCAGGCCTATTAGGCATGCCAAGGCCAGCAAAATGATGGTGTTACTAACCGGGCCAAGACTTTTGGCAGGCATACTGAGCGCCACTGAGTTTTGATTGCGACGGATCTGGTGCCGCGATCCTGCGGCTACTGAGTTTGAATATGTCATAAGTTTTTTGTTTTTGGCGCTCCGGCTGGCCTGCATACTGGCCGGCCGGAGCTGGTTTGGTCCTATTTCTCGTTACAATACTCTAACGGGAACCTTGTATGCACGGGACGTACTCTTTACCTGTATTGGCATGGAGTGTTTTACTTATCCTTTCTTCTCGCCCGCCTAAATTTTATTTTGAAATTTTTGGCGGGTAAATTTTTATTTTTGCTGCGGCCCGAAGTTTGGCACTGCGTGCTCGCGGGTTTTTAGCTATTTCATCTGGTTTAGCACCTACCGGCTTATAGGTTAGCTCGGTTAAGACAGAGTCGTAGTTGCTGCCGGCATATCCGCGGAAAAATTTCTTGACGATGCGATCTTCTAAACTGTGAAAGCTGATGATTGCCAGCCTGCCCCCTGGTGCTAGAAGCTCCAGCCAGATCGGCAAAGCTTTCTCTAGCTGCTCTAGCTCGCCATTCACGGCGATCCGGATAGCCTGGAAGGTTTTGGTGGCTGGATGTATTTTCTGTCGCTTCCACCTTGATGCCGGTTTTGCCTTAGCGATTAAATCAGCTAAGTGAGCGGTATCCCGCACCGGTCGTGCGGCTACTATCGCCTTGGCAATTCTTCGGTTAGCCGGTTCCTCGCCAAACTCGGCAATTATCCTGGTTAGTTCGGGCCCATCCCATCTGTTAACTATGTCGTCTGCGGTCAGCTGCTGGCCTGCGTCCATACGCATATCCAGCGGGCCGGCCTGAGTAAATGAAAATCCTCGGGTTATATCGTCAAAGTGCGGTGAACTTGCGCCTAGATCAGCTAACACTATGTCAAACTGTTTCCCCTGTTCCGCTAAATCGCGGCTTACAGAAAGAAAGTCGCGGTTGATGATTTCGCTACCCGAGCCGGCAAACTTCTTCTTGAGATAGCTTACGGCTTGTTTGTCGCGATCAACTAACACCGCTAGCTTGGGTGCTTGGGTTTTAGCAAGTACTGTTTCGGCGTGTCCCCCGTATCCGGCTGTCACATCTAAATAGCTTTCGCCGTGGGAGGGCTCTAGCGCACGGAGTACTTCTACTTCCAGCACTGGTGTGTGCAAAACTGACTTTGGCATTTTTATTTTTGTTTTTGTTTTACAAGATCACCTAATCAGCAGTCAACTTTTTGTTTTTCTTTGGTTTTTTGTTTTTGTTTGTCCCAGGAGCAGAGCCTGGGAATCGTTGAGAGCGAAGAAGCGCGATTTTTTGTCTGGCTTAAAAAGTCAGAAGTTCTTGCTTTTTCGTTCCTAAAGTTCTTGTGAGAGACTTTTTAGTGAGGTGGAGTTTTGGGAGGTGTTACAAAAGAAAAGGTACGAAGGTTTTTATAACGGTGGTTACCTTTATTTCCACCGGCTGACTGCCAATTAGCTGATCTCGAACGTACCGTGAGAAACCGCTTCGGGCTTTCTCACCAGAACCGGGTGCGGATCCGCAGGCTTTGCGGAAATCCGGCACTCGGGCTGCTTATCCCGATGAATCGGGTGAACATTTGAGGTCTTTGCTAAACCGATTTTTTAAAGTTCAACTGCCTATAACCTACGGCTTGGACGACAGGCGCCAGTACCGCCCCGCCCGCACTGCAACCACGTCGCGGCTAATGCCCGCGTAGTCCAGCAGATGCTGTTCTAGCGTGACCCGGCCCTGTTTGCCGTCTATCACGCCTTCTACCTTGCCCATCCGGAACTTCACGTTCTTTTCGGCCGTCTCTTCGTCAAGGATGTTACCCCTTAGAGCCGGCTCGACATCTTCGTCCCAAACAGACTTCGGATATAGGTGCAGATATTTCCCAAAACCTTGGGTTAGTACTACCCCGCTGGCAAATTCAACTCGAAGCTCGGCTGGAATGGTCAGCCTCCGCTTGTCATCTAATTTACGCTCGAAATAGTCTCCCATGGTGTGGATCTGCTAGTGGTTTTTATTTTGTATGGCTAGCCTATTTTGGACTACCCACGGTTACCCACTACCAAGCATAGTACTACCCACACATACCCACTGCAACTGTTTTATTTAAAAAAGCCTCCCCTGTTATGGGAGACTTTTCCACAGATATCTAGTTGAGGTCAATTTTGCACAATATGTGGTGTTTGTTTAGCTCCTCGGGGCACTAGGATCAGCAAGCTTACCGATTTCGGAATCCTCCTCAAGGTAGACGGTGTCGCCGACATGCATTTCTCCAACGTCAAAGCCTTCCGGCTGGTCTTGAGTTATTTCGTAAACAGACTTCCGGGGGTCTTGACCGGGGTGTGCCCTCTGAGCTATATCCCACAACCGTTCGGTGCTATTCTTTATTACGTACTCTCTGTGGGGGCGTTCCGTAATCGCTGGCTGGACAGCTTCAGCCTTACCGTGCACAATTGCAGCACCCGCCGCCACACCAATTGCAGCCCACACGGTACATTTACCTATAAACTTCTCTACGCTGCCGCGGGGCTTAGTCGCTTCCGGTTTTCTGTATGGTTTGTGTCGGTTATGTGTATCATTCATAACCCACTTATATTAGCACAGAATGGTAAAATGGTCAAGCTTATGTCGTTTTGCTCAGATCTTCTATCCGTTTGGCAAACCACTTGGCACTAGGGCGAATAGTACGCCTCATTCCGTGCTCCCTATCCACTTCAACCAGCCCGAACTTCGGCCACCAGCCATCGGCCCACTCAAAATTATCTAGCAGGCTCCAGTGGAAATATCCTTTAATCTCTACGCCTTCGCTGATAGTCCTTTCCATGGCGATTATAGATTCCTCTATCCACCAGCGGCGGTGTTCGTCCTTGGCATCAGCCACGCCATTCTCGGTCACAATAATCGGCTTCTTATAGTGAGCCCAGGCGCGCAAAAGTAGCGGATAGAGGCCTTCCGGTTCCATGTACCAGCCCAGGTCAGAAAGCGGAGTTTTGGGATTGATCCGTTTAAGCAAGCCCGTGTAGTGGTCGGTGAAATAATAGTTACAGCCCACAAAGTCTTGGTACCGCCGAATGCGGTGCAAAAACCACCAGTTCCAGCCGTAGCGCATTATTTTAGTTGATAGTTCGTCAAATAGGTTGTGCGGCCGCTTGGCTTGGATATTGGCCAGCTGGGTGGCTATGCCTATTTGCAAATGCGGGTGGGCTTTTTTGAGAATCTTGTAAGCTCGGCGATGAGCTTGGACTAAATTCCAATATACTTGCAAAGCGGTGAACCAGCTCTTCTGTTGGGGCGGCCAGTTCCCAACCAGGTAGCCAAAACTGGTGAAGACATTGGGCTCGTTGAGGGTAATGACGTACTTTAGATTGTGGCCATATTCATCAGCCATTTTTTGCACCAGCCGGTCGAAGTATTTTATGTTGGAGTACTTGGCAAAACCGCCTTTGCTGGTAAACCATACCGGCATGGTCCAATGCCAGATATTTAAGACCGGCTCTACATCCATCTCTATAAGCTTCTCTATGTATTCGCGGTAATGTTCGATGGCTGCTTGGTTCCATTTACCCTCTTGAGGTTCCAGCCGCGACCACTCAATACAAAAGCGGTAAGAGTTAAGATTTAGCTGCTTTAACAGCTTAAAATCGTCGGCATAGCGCCTGTAGTGGTCAATCCCACGGCCCGATATATAGTTATTGGGGTTGGTTACCTTGCCTTTAATTTCTTCCCAGTCAACTAGATGGCCGTAGCGTTTCTGGGCACTTTTAGCCAGCTCGGCGGCATGGGCTAATTCCCACACTGTCCACTGGTTGTGGTTGCCGCCCTCTACCTGATGGGCTGACGTAGAAGCCCCCCACATAAAACCTTTAGGGAAACCAACCTTGGCGCCTATGGCGTCTTCTTGCATTTACCCGCCTAAGCCTTTTTAACTTTGTGGCTTTGTTTCATAAAGTTTTCCGCCATGGCAATTAAAAAGTTTGGCGGGTTAGTAACTATTTTATCAGCTTAACCCAGAATGGTAAGGCGCTTTCGCCTTTGCCACTCCCGAGCCCATCCAAAACCTGCATTTCTTCTTTAGAAAGTTCGAGATCAAAAACTTCTAGATTTTCTTTTATCCTTTCGGGGTTGGAAGATTTTGGGATAGGCACTGTACCGTGCTGAATGGCCCAACGGAGCATGACTTGGGCATTTGTTCTATCCTTTTGCTCGGCTATTGCTGTAATTAATGGATGGTTCATACTCTGTGCCCGATCCAGAGGACTGTAGGCTTCAACAACCACTCCATGCTGCTTGCAGTATTCTAAAGTTGGCAGCTGCCTATCATAGATGAAGGGATGGAATTCAATTTGGTTAACCGATGGACTGGCTGCACTGTGCTCGGCTAGCTCCTCAAGATGCTCCGGGGTGAAGTTAGACACACCAATGGCCCGGGCTTTCTTTTCAGAATGCAGTTTTTCTAGCGCCTTCCAAGATTCCAATCTTTTCTCCCGGTCATGCCCCGGCCAATGGATCAGGTATAGATCAATATAATCCAGCCCCAGCCGTCCTAAGCTCTCATCAAATGCTTCTAGCGCACTCCCGTACCCTTGGTTGCGGTTCCAAAGCTTGGTGGTAATAAGTATTTCGCTTCTTGGAACACCACTGCGCTTGATGGCCTGGCCAACCTCACGCTCATTGCCGTAAATTTTGGCGGTATCAATTAACCGGTAGCCAGCCTTTAGTGCGGCTAGTGTTGCCTGAACAGCTTCATCGCCATGAATCTGCCACGTCCCAAACCCAATCTTCGGTATCTTTATCACAAACTTATTATAGCTTGGCCCCTATTAACCCATTTTTGTGCTTTCGACCACTAGATGTCATTTTGTATAATCTAGACAGTGTCGGAAATCGATAGGACTGGTGTTGAACAAAAAAGACCTCGACATTTTTATGACATGTCCAAAAAGGAGCTGTTGGTCGGCAGTCGCGCCGTTCGATCGCAAATAAAAAATGGCTCTGACCCCGGATCCATTTATCCGTTCGCTGAACTTCTTGTCAATGATGAGATTCCATTGCCTAATGCAAGTACTGGCGATTCGTCTGAGAATTGGCCACGAGACAGAATCATTGATCAGGTCAGGCTTATTGCTAGGGTCATAATGAACGAGGTCGACCTACCCCAAGACTACCAACGAAAAAAGGTTGTAAACAGAAAAAGACTTAAGCGAGCAAGGCGTCTTGGGCAGTTTGCTCCCTGGACAACAGTAGTGAATGAATTTGGTAGCGGCGTTGGGCTGTACCATGCAGCCGGACTACGCGAGACCCATCGTCAAAATGTTTTCGACGACTGGGAGGTGGAACAATTCATAACCCACGTTAAGAAGGTTGGTGCACTGGAAGCTCGGCGCCCCACAGAGGACTTACTCTATCAGTACCATCGAAGAAACCCATGGAAGTACCCACATCCTTCTTTGATTGCTCAGCGTGTTGGCGACGGCAGAAAGATCGGCAATGCCATAGAACTAGCGGGTTGGCTAGATATTTATAATTGGAGCTTGGATGATTACAGAGATTGGGGAGTTAGATTTATGCGCGCGAATGATGGCCTTGAACCGACCGCCAGGTTATTAAATTACTTATCTCAAAAGAAAAAGGGTCCTTCTGCGCGAGCCGTAATGAATAATTTTGGCATCGCAGACTACAAGGACCAAGTTAGCGAACTATACCTCTCGGAGGAGGCACGAAGACAGAGCGATCGCAGCCGTAAGCTTATGACGATTGAGCAACTGTCTAAAATGGGGGTGATTCCATCAGCTGTGTTTGCTGACGCCAAGACAGATGATGAAAAAATTGTTCGCTATGCCCGATATGTTGTAGCAACCGAACTGTTGCCAGATACACAAACCGATAGATGTGTATCTATCAGCAATCCCTATAGATCTAGTGGGGACACCCGAGGATTGATAGCTTGCATAAGACATGAAAATCCAGCTGTAAGTGCTGGGGACATAGAAAACACTGCCCTCTACAGGGGGTTTTTCGATGATTTATGGCCCATGGACGAATTTATGACCGACCTCAGGATACCAGATGAGTTGGTGTGGGTCGGCAACAAGAGAGTTAATCTAGCTATGGCAGCTTAGAGGCCGACCCAGCCGATGGCCAGGCCCATGGCCAGAAGAGTGACTAGCTCATTGCCAATATTAAGCAGTGTCAGTTTTGGCGGCCGCTGCTCAAAGGCATCGTGGACGATGAAGCGAGTTGCTACTAAACCTAGCCACACCCAGAAGGCAGTGGTTAGAGCGGCGTTAAGGTAAGTAACTTCGAAGAATGTAAATGATAGGTAGGTGATGTGAGCCAGGACATAGGCCGTTACTGCCGACATTAAAAGCGCCACTAGAAGCGCCCGTGGCGCGCCCTTTTCAGCTTTCTTTTCGTCCATCTTTACCAATTTAAACCATAAATCCCCGAACACCGGTTTGGCGTACCAAGCCCAACCAACCAACATACTGGCCAGCGTAGCTGCGCCTACGCCAAGCCAATTAACATCAACTTCCATTTTCGTTTCCTCCTTGCCCGCCAAGGTTTTGATAAAAATTTCGGTGGGCGGTTATGCTTTAAATATCCGCCGATTTCAGAAAAAAATCAATTGATTTTTTAAACAATTACTAGATATCACATTTTGTTGAGGTTCAGGATATTGCCATCGGGATCTTTAAACCAAACGGCTCTCATTTCACCCATAACATGAATGTCGCCTTCATGCGTAACGCCGGGCATGTCATATTTTTCGAATTTTACACCTTTGGATTTTAAATCTTCAACGATTTTTTCTAGGTCACCGCCAACATCCCAGCCAGCGGCTGTGGCTTTGTTGGTGCCAGCAAATTGCGAAGGATAAACTAGTACTCTGGAGTCACCGCTTTTATAAAGTATGCCTCCCTGGTCATCCCCGCTTTCCTTGGTAAGTCCCAATGTATTTTCATAAAAATCTTTTGCGGCTTCAATGTCTTTTACCGCTAGCACTGCACCACAGTTTTTATCACTTAACATACTTTACCCTCCTAAACTTTCGCTAAATTTTATTAGTTTCACTAAATTGAGACTGCCTGCCTTAAACCATATGCCTGCTGGCGAAAGTTTGGCGGGCAAGCCTGACTCTTCTTCTATTATACCCCTACTTGCGGTCGAGCTTTTTCTTAGAGAAGTATCGAAGCTCGCGCTTGTGCTGGTCAAGGCGGATGATGAATTCGTCGAATTGCTTTAGCAATGATGAATACTGGTAGTTAGGCGCCATAACGTGAAGCAACTTACCTCGTTCTTTCAGATATTCAATAACGCTAAAGAAGTCACCGTCCCCAGAGACAATAATGGCTTTGTTGTAGTGCGGCATCTCCTTTACGGCATACAGCACCAGTTCGGCATCGACATTACCCTTTACTGTCGATTTTTTATCGTCTCCGCCAGCTGGCGGATTTTTTTTCTCTCCAGGCTCTGAAGGATTCTTATACATTTCAAGTGTCGGCTTTAGCACGATCAGGTAGCCCAGCTCGTGCATCTGCTCGTAAAGCTCAACGTTCTCTGGCATATAGCCGATGAACATGAAGGCCTTCTCGACATCATACTCATCCCGAAGATATTCTCGGAACTTCCGCCAATTCAATTTCCAACCAACTTTCTGAATACCTAGATTCAGGTTTTGGCTGTCTATAAAGGCATAATTCCCACGCTTAGGTCGTTTATTCACTGGTTATAATTTTACTCCGATTTGATTATAACACAGTTTTGTGTTAAAATAAAGAATTGCCTATTGGTCCTTATGGGAGGTGGTGGGTTGGACTTTTCGTTCAAATACGGCAACATCTTGCTGGTCGACGGCAAGTTTCTGCAAGCAGGTGATGCGGATCTACTGCGTGGTGTACTCCTACAGGCCCATGAGGCCATCGCCGAGAAACCCCGAGAGATGTCGGTCTGGGTTGTGCGGCTCAATGCTGGCGCCCAGAGCCGGGTCATCCGTCGCGCTGTTCTCTTCGACACCGAGGAGCCCATCGAGGGCGAAGACACTCACGGTGTCTACCGTGACATCGCCAGCTTGCAGCCACGCTTCCATGTCTACTGGCATACAGCCGTTAATGCAGGTTATGTGCCCGAAGTCCGCTTCGCCTCTGGCGTTGACCGAGACATCGATGGCACCTGCCTGCTGGTTCGCCTCGAAGACCCCTCCTAATCCGTTCGCGGATCGGGAGGGGTTGCTTCATTTATAAAATACTTGACTTGCCTGCCCAGATTATAGCTGAAAGCTATGGGCTGTGGTTAAGTATTCCCTTCTAACTTTAGGCCAGCCACTTTGCCGATTAGGGATACCGTTTCTT
>Ga0187892_10003780_pt1 | contig 26867 bp, 26 predicted proteins | sample MA1701073metaG_FD_139345 | JGI IMG/M metagenome (GOLD analysis project Ga0187892, IMG submission 139345) | Bio-ooze microbial communities from a basaltic lava cave in the Kipuka Kanohina Cave System on the Island of Hawaii, USA - MA170107-3 metaG ... | reverse complement strand
TCCAAACGCGGGTTGACCTCCCCGACCGTCGGGCGCGGAGGCGCCCCGACGGCAATTTGATGTCCAAACGCGGGTTGACCTCCCCGACCGTCGGGCGCGGAGGCGCCCCGACGGCAGATCCAAGGAGCTACCCTGTGACGACGGAACGCATCCAGCGGGTCCTGGTGGTGACGGCCCATCCCGACGACTCCGAGTTCGGGGCGGGCGGCACGGTCGCCAGGCTCATCAGGGAGGGCAAGCCGGTCAGCTACTGCATCATCACGAACGGGAACAAGGGCTCGAGCGACCGGGCGATGACCCCCGGGCGGCTGGTGCAGATCCGGGAGGAGGAGCAGCGCAATGCCGCCCGCGTGCTCGGGGTGGAACGCATCGACTTCCTCGGCTTCCCGGACGGCGAGCTCGAGGACACCAAGGAGTCGCGGCGGGCCGTGACCGCGGCCATCCGCCGGCACCGGCCGGACCTGATCATCGCGCAGAACCCTCACCGCACGAAGAACCTGTTCGCGTCGCACCGCGATCACCGGATCGCCGGCGGCATCGTGCTCGACTGCGTCTACCCGCTGGCGCGCGACCACATGGCCTTCCCGGAGCTGCTGGACCAGGGACTCGAGCCCCACCGCGTGAAGGAAGTGCACTTGATGTCCTGGGAGAGCCCCGAGGTCGTGGTCGACATCACCGAGACCATGGACCTCAAGCTCAAGGCCCTCGCGTGCCACGTCAGCCAGATCCGCGACATGGCGGGCGTCGAGGCCCGAGTCCGCCACCGCGGCGCCGAGCTCGGCAAAGCCAAATCCTACACCTACGCCGAGACGTTCGACCGCATCGTCATCGAGCGGTAGGAGGGACAGGAACTCCGTCGAGGGTGAGCGGCGGTACTCGATCCCCTCGCCCGCCGCAGGCCGTCCATGAATAGCCCACGCGCGCCGGTAGTCCTCGTCCACGGCGCCGCCAACTCGTCCGGGGTCTGGAAGTTCTGGCGCGAGCGGCTGCAGGGGCGAGGCTACCGGACGCTGGCTCCCGATCTTCGCGGCCACGGCCAGGCCCCCTGCCCCGATCTCGCGCGCGTCGGGATGGCCGACTACGTGGAGGACATCGCGGGCGCGACCGTCTCGCTGTCGACTGCACCGATCGTGCTGGGCTGGAGCATGGGCGGGCTCGCCGCGCTCATGTACGGGCTCACCCACCCGGTCGCCGCGGTGATCGCGCTGGGCCCGAGCACACCCGGGCCGCTCCTGGCCTCGCCGTCCACGGCGCCGCTCGCGCCCAGCGTGTTCGGCCCCGAAGTCTACGGAATCACCGACCGCCGCGCTCTCACTCAGCCGACCATGCCCGATCTCGATGAAGAGGAGGTCGCGGTCGCGCTCGCGAGCGTAGGGCCCGAATCGAGCCTGGCCCGGCAGGAGCGGCAGCGCGGAATCTTCATGGACCCGCAGCACATGCGTGGCCGCGTGCTGATCGTGGCCGGCGAGCGCGACGACGTGATCGCGCCGTCTGCGTGTGCGCGGACCGCCCGGTTCTTCGGCGGAGACTATCTGGAGTGCCCGCTGGCCTCGCACTGGGGGCTCGTCCTCAACCGGCGCGCGCTCGACACGATGGTCCCCGACGTGCTGCGATGGCTTGACGCGCCGGCGTAGCCCGGACTGTTCATGAGCGGCGCTGTGCGAAGCCGGCCGGGTGGCGTCGGCCAGGGGTGCGCACGCCGAGCCGGGGACCCCACACCGGGCGGGGGTGGCTCGGCGTGCGCACCCCTGGCCGACGCCAGGACCCGGCCGCCTCGCGCATCGTGCCGCTCACGAATGATCCGGGTGAGGCCCGCTTTCGTGCGTCGCCCGCATTCGGTAAAATTGTGGCCGTGACCCCGACGCCGTGGTCCACGGCAGTCCGTTGGGAGATCCCCCGTTCGGAGGTTCGGTGATGTCCACGACGCTGGGCGTTCCTGACACCCTGACCGATCTGCTGGGGCGCCGGGCCGCCCACGACCCTGACGTGCCGTACTTCCACCTCTTCGACGAGCGCATCACGTACAGCCGCGTCTGGCAGGAGAGCGCCCGCTACGCCGCCGGCCTCGAGGCGCACGGGGTCGGGGCCGGCGACAAGGTCTGCCTGATCTACCCGACCTGTGTGGAGTTCTTCTACACCTTCTTCGGCGCGCTCAGGCTCGGCGCCGTGCCCGTGCCCCTCTACCCCACGCTCGGCGTCGAGGCGACGGCGAACATCTTCCGCGACTCCGACGCCAAGGTGGTCGTGACCATCGGTTGGTTCCGGCCCGGCGTGGACGAGTCGGCCGCGGCGGCCGGCAACGTGCGGCACGTGCTCGAGCCGTCGGACCTGGAAGCCGATCGCGCGACGCCGGCGTTTCCCAACATGCGGCCGGACGACACCGCGTTCATCCAGTACACCTCCGGCAGCACGGGGAATCCGCGCGGGGTCGTGCTGAGCCACTCGAACGTGGTGCGGACGGTGGAGTTCATGGCGGAAGCCGCCAAGCTGACGCGAGAGGATGTCGTGGTCTCGTGGCTCCCGCTGTATCACGACATGGGGCTGATCGGCTGCTCGTTCACGCCGCCCACCACGGGATCGCCACTCTACCTGCTGCCGCCCGATCTCAAGAGCCCGCGCACCTGGCTCGAGCTGATCACGCGAGTGCGCGCGACGTTCACCGTGTCCCCGGACTTCGGCTACCGCAACTGCGTGCGCAACATCCAGGATACGAGCGGCATCGATCTGTCGTCGCTGAAGCAGGCCCTCTCGGGCGCGGAGCCGGTGCGGCTCAGCACGATCCAGGCCTTCGAGCAGAAGTTCGGCGTCGAGAACCTGATCACGCCGTGCTACGGCCTGGCCGAGGCGACGCTCGCGGTGGCGATCTGGCCGCGGAAGACGCCGCTGCGTCTCGACCGCTCGGGCAAGTTCCTGTCGGTAGGACACCCGTGCCGCGGCGTCTCCGTCCGAATTCTCGAGGGGGACGACCTGGTCGGACCGAATGTCGAAGGCGAGATCTCCGTGAAGAGCCCGGGCGTGATGCAGGGCTACTACAACAAGCCGGAGGCGACGCGGCGCGTGCTGTCCCCCGACGGCTGGCTCCGCACGGGGGATCTGGGCTTTCTCGACGACGAGGGCTACCTGTATATCTCCGGCCGGCTGAAGGACCTCATCCTGCTCGGCGGCGAGAACATCGTGCCGGCGGACATCGAGGAGATCGTCGATCACGTGAGCGGCGTGCGCTACTCCGCCGCCGTCGGCATCGACAGCGAGCGGACGGGGAGCCAGCGCCTCCACGTGGTCGCGGAGGTGCGCGAGGAGGCGACGGAGCCCGGCACCATGTCGCGCCTCGTGCGCGAGATCGTGCAGCGCGTGCATCACGGCCGGGGGCACCGGCCCGCCAAGGTCCTGCTGGTCAAGGCGGGCACGATCCCGAAGACGTCCAGCGGCAAGATCCAGCGCTCCCGCCTGCGGCAGATGATCGCCAAGGACGAGCTCGCCGACCGGATCCTCTACGGCTCCGGCGCGCACCGCGAGTAGCGGAGGCCGGGCCTGAGTAGCTTGTCGAAAATGGTCGCCGATTCGGACCGAGCGCCGCGCATTCGGTGTTCCACCTCGGAGCCCCTCTTCCGAGTCGAGCCGTGAACTTCGGGTGTCACTTGCCGATGTTCGGCCCCCTCGCCACCCGCGAGAACGTGCTCGGCTTCGCGCGGCGCATGGAGGCGCTCGGCTACGACTCGCTCTGGGCCAGCGACCACGTGGCGCTCCCGTACACGATCCACTCGCGGTATCCGTACAACGAGACCGGCGACTTCCCGCTGCCCGCGGACGCGATCTTCCTCGAGCCGCTCACCACCCTCGCGCTGCTCGCCGGCGTGACCGAGCGGGTGAAGCTCGGCACCACCGTGCTGGTGCTGCCGCATCGTCACCCCGTGCTGGCGGCCAAGATGCTGGCCACGCTCGATCATCTGGCCGGCGGGCGCCTGATCCTCGGCGCGGGCGTCGGCTGGATGCAGGAGGAGATCGAGCTGCTGGGCGCCCCCTTCAAGCGCCGCGGCGCCTGGTCCGACGAGGCGATCCGGATCATGCGGGCCTGCTGGCGGGAGGCGCGCCCCCGGCATCGCGGTGAGTTCTTCGCGTTCGACGAGATCGGCGTGTTTCCGAAGCCCGCGCGCGGCGACATCCCGATCTGGATCGGCGGCCATTCGCCGCGCGCCCTCCAGCGCGTCGTCGCCCTCGGCGACGGCTGGCACGCCGCGTTCCCCACGCTGGAAGGGCTCGAGGCCGGCATCGCCAGGCTGCGCGAGGAGTGCGCGCGCCAGCAGCGCCCCTTCGAAGCGCTCGCGATCACGCTTCGCGTCGGACTCTCGATCCGCCCCGCCCCGATCACCGACGCCCGCCGCCCCCTGCAGGGCAGCCCGGACCAGATCCTCGCCGATCTCCACCGGTACCGCGACCTCGGCGTCACCACCGTCCTTCTCGAGACGCGCTACCGCGATCTCGCCGACATGACCGGCACCTTCGACACCTTCGCGCGCGACATCGCGCCCCGGGTCTAGCCGCCCCTCACCCTGCCCTCTCCCCTAACCTGGGGTCAGGCTTTTACTTCTTAACAATTTGGCGGTGCCCGTATCCAGCAGCACTTGAACTGTTAAGAAGTAAAAGCCTGACCCCCTATTTGGCGTCGTGGAAGATGATGCCGAGGGTGTAGCGCTCGCCGGTGTGGAGGCGGCTCACGCCGTGGCGGAGGGTGGCGCGATCGTGGCCGCGGGCGCCGCGGGCAGGGCGCTCGCGGGTGGCGAAGATCACGGCTTCGCCCTGCTCGAGGGCGATGACCTCGGCGCGCGACTGCGCGCGGGGGCGCTGCTCGACGAGGACGAACTCGCCGCCGGTGAAGTCCGGGCCGCGCCGGCTCAGCAGACAGGTGAGCTGGAGCGGGAAGACGATCTCGCCGTAGACGTCCTGGTGCAGGCAGTTGTACCCACCGGCGTCGTAGTGGAGCAGCAGCGGCGTGGGACGGGTCTGCCCGTGCTCCGCGCACACCGCGAGCAGGCTCTCCAGGTCCTCCGGATACCGGCGGCTCCGGCCGAGCGCCACCTCCCATTCCGAGGCGATCCGCGACAGCGGCGGGTACGCGTGACGCCGCATCGCCGCCACTGCCGGCGGCAGCGGGTGGGCGAAGTACTTGTACTCGCCCACCCCGAAACGGAACCGCGCCATGTCGATGCGCGACCGGAAGTGGCGCTCGTCCGGGTACAGGCGGACGAGCTCGGCGCATTCCTCGGCGGTCAGGATCGGCGGCGTGCGGGCCCACCCATGGTCCCAGAGCGAGCGGGCGATCACCGGCCAGTCGAGCCGCGCCAGCCGCTCTTCGATCGAGGGCGCCTCGCCGGCGGCGCGCGCCACCGTCACGCCGCGGGCTTGCATACCTTGCACGGCCGATAGCCCACCGAGCGGGCGTCGTCCACCGACGCGAACACGACGCGGTTGGACGGCCGCATGTGCCGGCCGTGAATGCAGCCGACGCGGCACACGATCCGCGTGCTGGTGCAGCCCTCGAGCACCGGCGTGCTGCGCTCCAGCTCGAGCAGGCGCCGCTTGACGTCGAGCCCGAACAAGTAGCCGCCCAGTCCACCGTCCGTGCGCCACACGCGGTGGCACGGCACGATGAGCGGGACCGGGTTCCGGCCGAGCGCGGTGCCGACAGCCCTGACCGCGTGCGGGTGCCCGATCTCCCGGGCCACCCAGGCGTACGGCCGCGCCTCGCCGAACGGGATCTGCCGCGCCACCTCCAGGACCCGCCGCTGAAACGGCGGCGTTTCCGAGAGATCCACGGGCACGGAGAAGAACGCTCGTTTCCCGGCCAGGTACTCGAGCAACTCTTCCCTCGCCCGGTCCACCAGTCGTCGCGCGGCGGCCGTCGCCGGCTTCTGCAGCCGTCCGGCACGGATCAGCGAGACGCCGCGGGAGGTCGCCTGGATGCCCAGGCGCTTCTCGAGCCGGCCGAGCTCCTCCTCCGCCTCCCGGCCGGCGGCGAGCACCCGCCGCGTGAAATTGCTCGGGGTCGGGTCGGGCTTGAAGTAGCCCTCGAGCAGATTGTCGAGTCGGTCGCGCGCGCTCGGATCAATCATCGGAAGCTCCTCTGGTTCCCAGCTCGGCCCGCAGCAAAGCCTTGCCGCGCGCGAGCTGGCTCTTGACGGTGTTGATCGACACACCACGGATTCGGGCCAGCTCGCCATACGAGAGCCCGTCGACATAGCGGAGCGCCAGCAGGACGCGGGCCTCGCGGGGCACGCGTTCGAGCGCTCGGTGCAGATCCGTGTACTCGCCCGGCCGGCCGTCGACCGAGCCGTGGTCCACCAGACCGGGATCATGGGCAGCCCGGGTGGCGCGCCGGCGCAGCTCGTCCACGCAGACGTTCGTGAGGATCCGGTACAGCCACGTCGACACGGCCCACTGGGCCCGGTACGCGCTCGCACCGGCGAACGACTGGAGCAGCGCCCGCTGGACGGCGTCCTCGGCGTCGGGCCGGGAGCCCAGAAGCCGGTACGCCACGGCCATCAGGCGCCCGCCGTACCGATCGACGATGTCGGCGAAGGCCGCCCGGTCGCCGGCCACGACTCGCTCGATCAGCCGCCGCTCTCTGTCCATGGTTCTCGATACGTTATACGGACGAACGCGGCAAACGGGTGGAACCGCCTCGACGACGGGCCCGTGTCCGCGTCTAAGACACCCGCGTCCGGTGTTTCCTGCTATGGATTTCGGGCGATCGCCGGATTGTCGCCAGGTGGTACCCGGGCGATCTTGCGATTCGAGAGCTTTTCAGGCAGTGGAGGCTACGAGGGCAACCGGTAGCTGACCCGTAGGGCGAGGAGGCTACGCATGAAACTGGACCACACCATCTTCCGGGTTGATCTCAGGTCCGCGGTGCTCTGCATCGAGCTGGAGTGCAACACGGTCTTCGACGGGGCGATGTCCAGGCACTGCCCGAGCTGCGGCAGCTCGACGTGCTACCCGCTGTCGATCTGGCTGGATCGAGCAACCGCGGCCACGGCCGCCTGACCGGTCAGATCCTGGCGCCCGACTTGTTCCAGTCGTCCAGGAACTTCTTGAGGCCGACGTCGGTGAGCGGGTGCTTGACCAGGAGCTGCAGCACTGAGAACGGCATCGTGCAGACGTGGGCGCCGGCCTTGGCCGCCTCCAGCACGTGGAGCGGGCTGCGAATGGACGCCGCCAGGACCTGGGTCGTGTAGCCGTAGTTCTTGTAGATCTGGCAGATGTCCCGGATCAGGTCCATGCCGACCGCGCTGATGTCGTCGAGCCGACCCAGGAACGGGCTGATGTAGAACGCGCCGGCCTTGGCCGACAGCAGGGCCTGGGTGGCCGAGAAGCACAGCGTCTGGTTCACCCGGATCCCGTGCGAGCTGAGCTCCTTGACGGCCTTGAGGCCGTCCGGCGTGAGCGGGCACTTGACGACCACGTTGGGCGCCACCTGGGCCAGCTCCTTGCCTTCCTTCACCATCCCCTCGTAGTCGATCGCCACGACTTCCAGGCTCACGTCGCCGGGCACGATCGAGCAGATCTCCTCGACCAGCGGCCGGAACGGGCGCTTCTCCTTCGCGATGAGCGTGGGGTTGGTGGTGCAGCCGTCCACCAGCCCCATGGCGACGCCTTCTTTCAGCTCGCCGATGCTGGCCGTATCCAGGAAGATCTTCATCGCTCTCCTCCACTTTCGAATTCGGAGGGGCCTCGAAGGGCCCCCTCCGAGACCTCCCCCGGGATTGCGCCGGCGAAGCCGGCGCTCGAACCACCTGTTGCAGAGCGCCTCGCGACAAGTGGCCCGGTGCTCGGACGCGCTCGTATCCGGTGTGCTAGCCGCGCTCGATGCGCACCACGGTTCCGGTTCGCACGTTCTTGAACACGGTCGCGTCGCCTACGATCCGGCCGAAGACCGTCACCGCGCTGGCCGGACGGATCTCGGTGCCTCGGCTGGCAGGCGTCGGGCCGAAGAAGATGCAGAACGCCGGTCCCGGCGGCCAGTACCCGAGGTCTCCCATGTCGACCGTCTCGCGTGGGAACTCTGTCTTGGCCTTGACCGGAATGCTGAAGTAGATCTCGTCTCCCCAGGTCTGACCGGCCACGGCGAGCGGCAGCGCGTCCCAGATGGCGCCGGCGGCGACGGTGTCGTTCAGGACGGCATCGGCGCTGACCGAGCCCGCCCTGATCCGGATCCGTCGCTCCGCCATGCTCTACGCCCAGTGTAGCCTTGCGCCGGATGGACAGCAAGGCGGTCGCGGCCGTCAGCGACCCTGTCGTCGGCGGTACCCCTGAAGCCGCCTTTCCAGCGTCGGGCGATCCGGGATGCCCTCGGCGCCACGCGCTTCGACAGACGCGGCCGCGGCGCAGGCGGCGGCGGCCGCGGCGTCCCACGCATTGCCCTCGCGGTCGTACTCGATCAGCATCGTCGCCGCGAACACGTCACCGGCGCCGGTGTCGTCCACCTCGACGGCCGGGTCGGCCTCCACGCGATACTGGTCTCCGTTCACGAACAGGATCGCGCCTTGCGCGCCGAGCGTGAGCGCCCCCAGCGGCACGTGCTGGAACCACTCGATCGCCTCTTTCTCGAACGGCTGGATCTCCTCGGCGCTGACGACGAGGAGCTGCGCCTGCGGGAGCACGACCTCCGGCTCGTCCCACAGCTCCGGGGTGATGACGCCTCGGGCGCCGCGCTGGCGCATCCATCCCTGCGGGAGCACGCCGAGCGCTGCGTCGGCGAAGCTACCGGCCAGCGCGCGGTCGACCTCGTTGGCCACCGGACACAGCAAGACCAGCGGAGCCTGTCGCCACTCGTCCACGAGATCGTGCTGCTGCAGGTCGGCCGCGCGTGACAGCAGCGTGAGCTGCCGCCCGGCGCGCGAGTCGCCAAACGCGAACGTCGTGGTGCGATCCGACGAGACATTGACGACCTGGATCTCCGCCGGAAGCGCGTCGACTGGAAAGTCCGGACCGAATGACGTCAGCAGGGCCACGCTCAAGCCCCGCCGGCGAGCCGTGAGGGCCGCGTAGTAGGCGGCGCCGCCAGGCCGAGTACCCGTCGGCGTCTGGTCGAGCGTCACATGCCCAATCGCCAGGAAGTCCACGTCCACATACTACTCACGAACCACGACGATGACACGGGGCGGGTGGCGGCAGGGTCCAGAGCCGGCCTGCGTGGGGCGTGCGCAACGACAGGCCTGCCCCGCCTCGTGTCACGAACGACAACCGTCGACCGGGGCGGGTGGCGTCGCGTGCGCCTCGCGCGTGGTGGAACCAGGAGTTTGTCCGACTACAATAACCTCCTCGGGGCCTACGGCGCTTTCCGGTTTCTTTCCGCCGTGCCGATCAGAAGTAAGTGATGCCACAGTCGGCGGCGTTGCAGTGCAGATATCAAGAGGCGCCGGGCTCGCGCCGAGCTTCGACGTCGCCGACGCGGTCGGCGAGGATCCAGGACAAGCGCGTGCGTCGCCCCCGGCGAGGTCGGTGTCCTTCACACGAGCTCGTAGACTGGCCGTGCGTCTCAGGCGGTGGACATTGACCCGCCCCCGGGCGACCCACTACCATGCCTCTGAGGGCTATCACATGAGCATCTCCGTCCATTCGCGCCGCTGGACACGTGCCGAGTACGAGACGCTGATCGACAAGGGGGTGTTCCACCCGGACGAGCGCGTCGAGCTGGTGGGTGGCGAGTTGATGGTGCGGGAACCCCAAGGCAGCCGCCATGCCGTCGCCGCGACCCTGGCGGAAGACGCCCTCCGAGCAGCCTTCGGGCCGGACTGGGTCGTGCTCGCCGACAAACCCGTTGCCCTTGACGAGGAATCCGAGCCTGAGCCCGACGTGGCGGTGGCGCCGGGCCCGGCTCGCCGGTATCTCGCCGCGCATCCCTCACGTCCGGTCCTGGTCGTGGAGGTCGCGGACAGCAGTCTCGGCTATGACCGCGAGCGCAAGGGCAGTCTCCATGCGCGCGCCGGACTCATCGAGTACTGGATCGTGAACCTGGTGGACGAGCAGCTCGAGGTCTATCGGGATCCCGCGCCGGCGCCGGTGGCCCGCTTCCGCTGGCGCTACGGCACCGTCCATCTGCTGGGCCGAGCCGCCTTCATCGCCCCCCTCGCCGCTCCCCTGGCCCGCATCGCCGTCGCCGACTTCCTCCCCTAACCGCTCCTGCGGCCCCGACCAGTCGCGCAATCCTGTTCTCGGGGGAGGCTCGGGGAGGCCCCCCTCTGACGCCCTGGCCGACATCATGATCCGGCTCGATCGCGAAGGGCAGTCAGGATTGACTGACGCCCGACGACGTGAGCGGGCACATCGCCCCAAGAGGCGCGCACGAGGTCACGCCCGGTACTCTCCGCCGCCCGTCGCGACTCACTGCGCCTCTCGAAGGGACAGAAGGCGCGATGTTCGGGGCGCGCTCGTTTGATCAGCCGGCTCCCACGATTGCTTAGAGGCTCAGCCTAGAGGCTCAGCTGCTTGGCGATGATGTCCTTCATGATCTCGGAGGTGCCGCCCCCGATGGTCATGAGCCGGATGTCACGGAAGAACCGCTCGACCGCATACTCGCGCATGTAGCCGTAGCCGCCGTGGAGCTGGACACAGTCGTAGGCGACCTTCTGGGCCATCTCCCCGGTGAAGAGCTTCACCATGGAAATCTCCTTGACCGCCTCCTCGCCCGCCTGGAACTTGAGGCACGCGGCGTAGGTGAGCCAGCGGCCCGCCTCGATGACCGTGGCCGCGTCGGCGAGCCGGTGGCGCACCACCTGCTTCTCGGAGAGCGGGCCCCCGAAGGCACGGCGCTGCTGCACGTAGGCGATCGTGTCCTCGAGCGCTCTGTCGCAGCCGGCGATGGCGTGGAGACCCGCCACCAGGCGCTCTCTCTGGAAGATGCGCATGACCTCGTAGAAGCCTTGGCCCTCCTGGCCGAGCAGGTTCTCGGCGGGCACCCGCATGTCCTGGAAGGCCAGCTCGGCCGTGTCGGAGGCGCGCATCCCCATCTTGTCGAGCTTGCGGCTCACGGTGAAGCCGGGCGTCTCGCGCTCCACCACGAACATCGAGATGCCACTGTGGCGCTTATCGCGCTCCCGCGCCTGAATCCGTGCCGCCACGAAGTAGAGGTCGGCCATCACGCCGTTGGTGATGAACATCTTGGAGCCGTTGAGCACGTAGTGATCGCCGTCGCGGACGGCGCGGGTGCGGATCGCGGCCACGTCGGAGCCGCCGCCCGGTTCGGTGACGGCGATGGCGCAGAGCTTCTCGCCGCGGCAGATGGCGGGCAGGTACTTCTCCTTGAGCGGCTCGCTCCCCGTCCAGTACAGATGTGGCGAGGCCATGTCCGTGTGTACACCCACCGCCATGGCGAGCGAGGCGGAGCGCGAGCGGGCCATCTCCTCGCAGAGCACCGCCGTGGTGAGAAAATCGGCGCCGGCACCTCCGTACTTGTCGTCGTACTCGACGCCGAGGAAGCCGAGAACGCCCATCCGGGGCCAGATGGACTTGGGGATCTGCCCGGCAGTCTCCCAGTCCTCGACGTGCGGGGAAACCTCCTTGTCCACGAAGCTCCGGACGGCCGTCCGGAACATCTCATGCTCCTCGTTGAAGATCTTCATCTCGGGGAAGAGGGTGGGGTGAGAGGGTTAATCCCACTTGCGCTGGTCGTCGATCTTCTTGGCGTTGTCGGGGATCGTTCCGCGCGGCACGACCTCGACCGTGCCCCGGAGCTTCATCACGTCGCGGATGGCCGCCTCCAGCGCCGGCGCGGCGGCGCCCGCCTCGACCCCTTCGCCAAGCTCGACCCGGAACGTCAGGACGTCCTGATGGTCCTGCCGGGTGACGACCACCTGTTGACGTGCGATCCCCTTGATCTTGGCCGCGGCCTCGTCCACCAGCCGCGGGTGGATGAACATCCCGCGCACCTTCGTGACCTCGTCGGCGCGCCCGCGCCAGCCCAGCATCCGGGGAGCGGTGCGCCCGCAGGGGCACTTCGAATCATCGATGACGGTGAGGTCCCCGGTGCCGAACCGGAGCATGGGGTACGTGCGCTCGTTCACCGTCGCGACGATCTCGCCGATCTGGCCGTGTGGGAGCGGCTCGCCGCTCTGGGGATCGCACACCTGGACGATCGCCTCGTCCACCAGGTGCATGCCGCTCTTCTCCGGGCACTCGTAGGCCGCCATGCCGATGTCAGCCGTCCCGAAGCCCTGGCGCGTCATGATGCCGTATTGTTCCTCGAATGTGCGCCGAAGAGACTCAGGGAGTGCCTCCGCCCCAACCTGAGCGACCTCGAACGGAAGTCGCCCCACCCCCATCTCCTCGGCGCGCTTCAGGAGCGTCATCAGGAAGCTTGGGGTGCCGACGTAGCCCGTGGCCCCGATCGCCTTGGCGACCTGGACCTGGATCTCGGTGTTTCCCACGCCCGTCGGCACCACGGTGCAGCCGATGAGGTTGAGCGCCTCGTCCAGCACATGGGCCGCCGGGGTGAGGTGATAGGCAAACGTGTTGATGACAACGTCCCCCGTTCGGAAGCCCCCCGCGTAGAGCCCGGCCTCGGCGTGCCAGCCTCCCAGCTCAGGCCCCAGCGGCTCGAAGATGGGCCCGGGGGAGACGAAGATCTTTCGGATCTTCCCTAGGGGGACCGTGCAGAACCCTCCGAAGGGCGGGTCGGCCTTTTGCAGATCGGGCATCTGCTCCTTCTTGATGACGGGGAGGCGGGAGAGCGAGTCGAGGCTGCCGAGATCCTTCGGCCGCAGTCCCGCCGCCTCCATCCGCTTGCGGACGCCCGGCGCGCGCTCCCAGGCGAGGGCGATCAGCCCCCGGAGCCAGGCCTCCTGGTAGCGGCGCCGTGCCGCGGGCGCCATCGCCTCCTTGGCGTGGTCGTAGTACCCGCTTCGCCGATCCACTGGGGTCACTGCCCTACGATGTCGCCCCTCAGCGGGCCCAGCGCCGCAAGCAATTCGCCTTTCTCCTTCTCGGGCACCTTGCGCCTGGTCAGCGCCTTGACGAGGGCCTCGACCGTGGCGTTCCATTCAGCTTCGGTGATCTTCATGCCCTTGTGGGTCGTCTTCATGTCCCGTCCAAGATACGAGCACGGCCCCCCCGTTGCCTCGCAGATCTGGTCGGAGAGGTTCGACTTCAGCTTGTTGACCTCCGGCGGTTTGAGGGCCTTGAACCGGGCGTTGATCCGGTCGTCCGCGACGACGTTCGCGACGAAATCGTCCACGACGAGGGCGATGGCGTCCCGCCCCACGACGACACGCTCGGCGCCACCGGGGAGAAAGTCGGCCGCCGTGAGCCGCTCGTACAGCGGCGGCGGGGGCTCCATGGTCGCGCAGCCGGCCAGCGCTCCTGCCAACACAGTAAGCCCAAGGAAGATCACTCCACGCGCTCTCATCGCTCTTCCTCCTAGCTCAGCCAGCGCTTCCGCCGGCGGTAATGCTTGATGTCGCGATAGCTCTTCCGTTGACCCACCTCGGTCAGCCCCAGGTAGAACTCTTTCACGTCGGCGTTGTCCCGGAGGCCCGTCGTCTCGCCGTCCAGCACGATCCGGCCGTTCTCCATGATGTAGCCGTACTGGGCGACGGTCAGCGCCATCGCCGCATTCTGCTCCACCAGGAGCACCGTGAGCTTCTCCTCCCGGTTCAGCCGCGCGATGATCCGGAAGATCTCCTCCACCAGGAGCGGGGCGAGCCCGAGGGAGGGCTCGTCCAGGAGCATGAGGCGCGGTCGGGCCATGAGCGCCCGCCCGATGGCCAGCATCTGTTGCTCGCCCCCCGAGAGGTAGCCGGCCTTCAGGTTCCTGCGTTCCGACAGCTTCGGGAAATACTCGTAGACCAGCTCCTGATCGCGCTTGATGTCCGCGCCGTCGCGCCGGGTGTGAGCCCCCGCCCGCAGATTCTCCTCCGCGGTCAGGTGCTCGAACACCCGGCGGCCCTCCATGACCTGTGTGATTCCGAGCTTGACGATCTCTTCGGGGTCCTGGTGGTCGATCCGCTTCCCGACAAACTCCACAGAGCCGGCGATGATCTCGCCTCGCTCGGGCTTGAGGAGACCGGAGATGGCCTTGAGCGTGGTGCTCTTCCCCGCCCCGTTGGACCCGAGCAGGGTGACGATGCGCTGATCCGGCACCTCGAGGGAGATCCCCTTGAGGACCAGGACGGCGCGGTCGTAGACCACCTCGACGTTGTTGAGCTTCAGCATCGCTTACTGGAGTGGCTTGACCACCTTGGCTACCTTGTTGGCCTCGTTGACGAGCTTGATCACCTCGTCGCGGTAGCCGCGGATCCAGTCCGTCACCGGGACCCACTCTTTGCCCTTCACTTGATAGAGGCGCACCCACCCGCCGCCCTCGTGGTCCTGGGGCGTCACGGTCATGGGGGGCAAGAACCCGCCGAGGGTGAAGTTCTTGATGGACTCGTAGCCCTTCTTCACCTTCTCCCCTGTCAGCGGCTCGCCGAACTGGAGCCCCTGCCGAACGCCTTCCACCAGGATCGCCCCGATCAGGACGCCCCGGTTGTAGTACACGCCGCCGACATACTTGGGAGCTTCCTTGCCCTCATCCTTGGACATCTGGATGATCTCCTTGATCACGGGAAGGTCGCGTCCCACCGCGGCGAACTGGAGACCCAGATACCCCTGGGACTGGTCCCAGCCCGCTGCCTCCGCGTCGGCCTCGCCGGCGCCCCACACCAGGCTGATCACGTGGTCCAGGGGGAAGCCCGCCTTCTGGAACTCCTTGATCGAGACCGACGGGGAGCGGCCGAAGAGGTGCGCCACGACCCAGTCGGCCTTCAACCGGCGCGTGATGTCGATGACCTGCGGCCCCATCTCGAGCCCCGGCGAGGGGACCGCGAAGTGCCGGAGCAGGTACCCCTCCTTCTTGGCGATCCGCTCGATGATGGGGATGCCTTCGCGGCCGGCCGGGTTGTCGAAGTAGAGGTAGGCGATCTTGGCGCCCTTCTTGGCGCCCTTGTCCTTGATGTACTGCATCGCCCCGCCCACCTGCGACCAGTAGGAGGCGGCCATGGGGAAGATGTACGGCCAGACCTCGCCGTCAAGGGAATCGGCCCGGCCGAAGCCCGGCGTGATCGCCGGGATCCTGTCCTCCATGTGGCGGGGGGTCAGGGCGTACACGATCGGGGTACCGTAGTCGAGCGTCGCGACGACGCCGTCGCGCTTCAGCCGCTCGTACGCCTCCACGCCCCGGTCCACCCGGTACTCGTGCTCGACCTCCGTGTACTCGAGCGTGTGCCCGAGCACCCCGCCCTTCTTGTTCACCAGCTTGATGTAGTCGGTGACGCCCGGGCAGATCTCCACCCCGATCAGCTTGGTAGCGCCCGTGCGGTCGCACTGCCCCCCGATCTTGATCGCGTGCTTGGCGTCGGCCACCCCCACCGACAGCCCGACCACGACGGCCACCGTAAGCGCTATCGCGAGCCATCCCTTCGCTCTCATGTGTGCCTCCTCCGGGCATCGCCCGGTTTAACTCGGGGAAACTCCCCCGGTTCTCAATACGAAAACGGCCAGAAGCGGAAGTACCGCTTGATGTTTCCCCACATCCGGTAAAGCCCCTCCGGCTCGATCGCCAGGAACAGGATGATCAACCCCCCGTAAATGATCAGCCGGAGGTTGGCCAGGAAATCCGCGATGGAAGCGTAAGTGAAGCCAAAGAGCCGAGCAATCCCCTCCACCACGTACACGAGAACGATGGGGAGCAGAGTGATGAAGACCGCTCCGAACACGGAGCCCAGCACGCTCCCCAATCCCCCGATGATGATCATCGCCAGGTACGAGATCGACGTGGAGAGGATGAAGTGCTCGTAGTTGGCGATCTTGAGGTAGTAGGTCCAGAGCGCGCCGGCCACACCGGCGTAGAACGAGCTGACGGCGAAGGCCAGGAGCTTGTACTTGAAGATGTCCACCCCGATGATCTCAGCCGCCACGTCACGATCCCGGATGGCGATGAAGGCCCGGCCCACCCGGCTTCGAACCAGGTTCTGCGCCCCGACATACGCAAGAATGAGGACCGGCAGAACCATGAAGTAACGGCGGTACTCGGTGTTGAAGGGCCACCCGAAGAGGGTGGGCGTCGGGACGTAGATCGACGACTGGGCGCCGCCGCCGATCCAGGGGATGTGGTTGATGCACCACTCGATGATGAACTGGGCAGCGAGGGTCGATATGGCCAGGTAGAGCCCCTTGATCCTGAGGGAGGGAATTCCGAAAAACGCCCCTACCGCAGCCGCCACGGCCCCTCCAGCCGGGAGCCCCACCCAAAAGGGCATGCCATAGCGGGAGGAGAGGATGGCCGCGGTGTAGGACCCGACCATCATGAAGGCGCCGTGACCCAATGAGACCTGGCCGGTATAGCCGGTGAGGATGTTGAGTCCGATGGCCCCGATGGCGGCGAGCCCGATCAGGTTCATGATAGCCATCGTGTGGCTGTCCGCCGCGAGCGGCAACGCCAGCAGGACGAGCAGCAGCAGTGCGTACGAGATCTTGGCCAGGGGCAGGGGGTAGAGAGCCATGTCCCCCTGGTAGGTGGTCTGGTAGACGCCGCACTCCCGGTTGATCACGCCGGGCCCCTACACTCTTTCGATGATTTCGCGACCAAAGAAGCCGTAGGGCCGGATCATCAGCGCCAGGATCATGATGATGAACGGGGCGAAGTCCTTGGTGCCGCCCCCCACGTAGGGATCGACGTACCCGGCGGCGACGCTCTCGACGGCCCCGACGATGAGGCCTCCCAGAACCGCGCCCGGCACACTGTCCAGGCCGCCCAGGATGACCGCCGGGAAAACCTTGAGGCCCACCAGCGCGAGGTGGGTGTCAACGCCGAGCATGTTCCCCCACACGAGCCCGCCGATCCCCGACGCCAGCCCGGCGATGGCCCAGGAGATGGCGAACACGACCCTTACGTTGATCCCCACCGACATCGCGGACTGCTGGTCGTCGGCCACCGCCCGCATGGCGATCCCCATCCGGCTCCGCCGGAAGAAGTAGGCGAAGACGACCAGGAACGCCACGCAGAGGCCGGCCGCGACCAGGTTGATGGGGGAGATGAAGATCTCCCAGATGATGAGCGGCTTCAGCGGGATGGGCAGCGGCATGTTGATCGTGGCGGCGCCCCAGATCATGGCCGCCAGGCCCTGGAACACGAGGGCCAGCCCGATCGTCACCATGACCACCGACACTACCGGCTGGCCGATCAGGGGTCGCAGGATGCCGCGCTCCACCGCGAATCCGAGCGCCACCATCAGCGCCAGCATGATGGGGGCCGCCGTCCAGAGCGGCAGGTGGTAGAGGGAGAGCCCGGCCGCCGCGATGTAGCCGCCGAACATGACGAGATCCCCCTGGGCGAAGTTGATGACGCTCGTGGCCTTGTAGATCAGGACAAAGCCGACAGCCACGAGCGCGTACATGCACCCGATGAGGAGGCCGTTGACGAACAGATCCCAGAAAAACGGATCCATGAAAAACATTGGCTTCCCTCTAGACCACCACGGGCTCGGCGATTCGGCCGATGGTCCGGATCTGGAGCTCGGTCTGGATCGTCGCCTTGCGGCCGTCCTGGTACGTGATCACCGAGCTCACCGGGACGAGCTCACCGTCGCCATAGAGCGCCTGGATGATGTTCGCGTACTTCTCGGCGACGAACTTGCGCCGGACCTTCCGGGTCCGGGTCACCTCCTCGTCGTCAGGGTCCAACTCCTTGTGGAGGAGCAGGTACTTCCGGATGCGGGTCGCCTCCGGGAGGTCGCGGTTGACGCGCTCCACCTCCCGCCCGATGAGGTCGTACACCTCCGGCTTCTGGGCCAGGTCGGTGTACGTCGTGTACGCGATCTGGCGCCGCTCGGCCCATTTGCCGACGTTCTCCATGTCAATGTTGACCATGGCGGCTACGAAGGGGCGGTCCTGCCCCACCGCCACGGCCTCCTTGATGTAGGGGCTGAACTTCAGCTTGTTCTCGATGAACTGGGGCGCGAACTTGGTGCCGTCCGACAGGAACGTCACGTCCTTGGCCCGGTCGATCACGATGAAGTGGCCGTCGGGGTCTAGCATGGCCGCATCCCCCGAGTAGAGCCACCCATCCCTGAGCACCTCGGCCGTCTCGTCGGGATTCTTGTAGTACCCCAGGAAAACCGATGGGCCCCGGCTGATGACCTCCCCCGCCTCGGTGAGCCGAACCTCGATATGGGGGAACGCCCGGCCCACCGTTCCGAGCTTGACGTCGCCGTCACGCTGAATGCAGCCCAGCGCCGTGTGCTCGGTCTGGCCATAGGCCTGCTTGAGATTGAGGCCGATGCCCCGGAAGAAGAGGAAGATCTCGGGGCCGAGGGGGGCGCCGCCCGTGAGGGCGGTGTGGGCGCGACTGAACCCCAGGTGATCCCGGAGCGGCGCGAAGACGAAGAACTCTCCCAGCGCGTGCAGGACGCGCAGGCGGAGGGGAACCGGCTGCTTCTCCATCCGGAGCCGAGCTACCGCCTCGCCCACGGGCATGAGCCGGCGGAAGATCCAGCGCTTGAGGAACGAGGCATCCTCCATCTTCACCTGGACGACGGAGATCAGATTCTCCCAGATCCTCGGCGGCGCCAGGATAAAGTGCGGGCCGATCTCCTTCAGGTTGTCGAGCACGGTCTCGGGACGCTCCGGGCAGTTCACCGTGAAGCCACCGATGATGGCCGCGGCCAAGGACCAGAGAGTATCTCCGACCCATGCCGGTGGGAGATAGGCGAGGAGCTCGTCCCCAGGGCGATAGGGCACAGCCTGTGTGAGACCTCCGATAGCCGCGATGAGATTCGCGTGGGAGATCATCGCGCCCTTGGGGGCCCCGGTGGTTCCCGATGTGTAGGCGATGAGAGCCACATCGTCGGGACGGCCCCGGCCCACCAGCTCCTCGAGGAGGCCGGGGCGCTCCCGGTCCAGGGCCTGGCCGAGCTTCTCCAGCTCCTCCAGGCTCAGCAGAAGGGGATCGGTGTAGTGGCGGAGGCCCTTGGGGTCGTCGTAGATGATCCTCCTGACCTTCGGCAGACCGGACTTGACTTCCAGCAACTTGTCCACCTGCTCCTGGTCCTCGGCGAGGATGAACTTGGCGTCGGAGTGGTCGATGACGTACTGGGACTCCTTGGCGATCCCGTCCTGGTACACGCCGACGCCGCACCCGCCCGCGGCCTGGGCGGCGACCATCCCCCAGTAGACCTGCGGCCGGTTGTCGCTGATGACGGCGAGCTTGTCGCCGCGCTCGAAACCGAGCTTGACCAGGCCCAGCGCGATCCAGCGCACGTGATCCAGGTAGTCCTTCCACGTCCACTCCTGCCAGATCCCTTTTTCTTTTTCTCGGATCGCCGGCTCGTTGGGCCGCGTCCGGGCGTGGCGAAGGAGAAACTGGGGAAGCGTGGCCTCTGCCATGTTCGGCCTCCTATCCGACAGCCTTGGCCCCGAGATACGCCTTCACGACCTGGGGGTTGTTCTTGACTTCCTGGGGCGTGCCCTCGGCGATCTTCGAGCCCAAGTCGAGGACCACGACGCGCCGGGAGATGTCCATGACGACGCCCATGTCGTGTTCGATGAGGACGATCGTCGTTCCCCACTCGTCGTTGACGTCCAGAATGAAGCGGGCCATGTCCTCCTTTTCCTCGATGTTCATCCCCCCCATGGGCTCATCGAGCAGCAGCACCTTGGGGTGCAGAGCCAGGGCCCGGCCCAGCTCCACGCGCTTCTGGAGGCCGTACGGCAGCGAGCCAACGACCCGCTTGCGGATAGCCTCGATCTCCAGGAAGTCGATGATGCCCTCCACCACCTGCCGGTGACGGACCTCCTCCCGCCGGCCGGGACCCCAGTAGAGCACCGACCGGAACACGCCGTTCGTCATGTGGAGGTGGCGGCCCAGCATCAGGTTGTCGAGCACCGTCATCCCCCTGAAGAGGGCGATGTTCTGGAACGTGCGGGCGACGCCCAGGGCCGCGATCCGCGGCGGATGGAGATGGGTGATGTCGGTCCCATCCAGCAGGACCCGCCCTTCCTCCGGGTGGAACACCCCGTTCACGCAGTTGATCAGTGTGGTCTTGCCGGCCCCGTTCGGGCCGATCACGGACAGGATCTCCCCCTGCCGCACCTCAAAGCTCACCCGGTTGACGGCCAGGACGCCGCCGAAGTGTTTCGAGACGTTCCGGATGCTCACTTGAACGTTGCTGGACTGCGTGCCCGCAGGTGAGGCAGGCGCCACGCTCACGACAGCCACCGCTTGCGGCGGCGGTAGTGCTTGACGTCGCGGTAGCTCTTGCGCTGGCCGACACCGCTCAACCCGAGGTAGAACTCCTTGATGTCCTCGTTCTCGCTGATGCTCTTCTTGTCGCCGTCGAGCACGATCCGGCCGTTCTCCATGACGTACGCGTACTGCGCGACCCGCAGCGCCATCAGGGCGTTCTGCTCGGCCAGCAGCACGGAGACCTTCTCTTCCCGGTTCAGCCGGGCCACGATGTCGAAGATCTCCGCCACCAGCATCGGGGCCAGCCCCATCGACGGCTCGTCGAGCAGCATGAGCCTGGGGTGGGCCATGAGCGCGCGCCCGATGGCGAGCATCTGCTGCTCGCCGCCCGAGATGTAGCCGGCCCGGATCTCGCGTCGCTCGCGGAGGCGCGGAAAATATCCGTACACCATCTCGAGGTCCTGCTTGATCGCGCGGCCGTTGCGCTGCGTGTAGGCGCCGGTCAGGAGGTTTTCCTCCACGGTGAGGTGCTCGAACACGTGACGGCCTTCCATGACCTGCACGATCCCGCGGCGGACCACCTCGGACGGTTCCGTGTCGTGGATCGGCTGACCCACGAAATCGATGTTGCCCTTCGTCACTTCACCCCGCTCGGTCCTGAGCAATCCGGAGATCGACTTGAGCGTGGTGCTCTTGCCGGCGCCGTTGGCCCCGAGGAGGGCGACGATGCCCCCCTCGGGGACCCGGAGCGACACGCCCTTCAACACGAGGATCACATGATCGTAGATCACCTCGATGTTGTTGACCGACAGCAGCGAGCTGGGCGTGTCGCTCACGACGCCGTGCCTACTTCTCCTTCGAGCAGTCGCGCATCGTGTACCCGAGCTTCTTGCCCTCCTCGACCGCCGCCAACTCGAGCTTGGGCCGGACGACCTCGCGCATCGGCTCGATCCAGTCGGAGACGATCTTCCACTGCTTGCCATCCCACTGCTGGACCAGGGCCAGCCCGTTGCCCTCGTGGTTGTCGCACGTCACGCGGAGCGGCTTCATGAGGTTCTTCATCCCGAGCTGCTCCAGCCGCTGCTCAGTGAGGTTGAGGTTCTCGAAGCCCCAGCGGACCTCCTCGCCCGTGAGGGGCTTGTTGCCAAACTTGCCCATCGCGGTGCGGATCCCCTCGGTGTTGAGCATCGCCGTGATGACCGTGCGGTTGTAGAGCACCTCGCCGACCTTGGCCCGATCGTTCCCGTAGGCGCCCTTCCCCTTGTCGTAGACGTGCTTGAAGAGATCCTGGTGCACCTTGAAGCCGGTCCCGGGTGCGTGGAAGGTCATGGACTTGTACCCTTTCGCCGCCTCGCCGGCCGGCACCACGTCGGCCTCGGTCCCGGTCCACCAGTTGCCGATGACCCGGTCCATCTTCATGCCGATCGACGAGGCCTCCTTGATGGCGACCTGGTTCATGACCCCCCAACCCGAGATGTAGATCCAGTCCGGGTTGAGACGGCGGATCTGGAGCCACGTGGCCTTCTGCTCCTGGCCCGGGTGGTCCACCGCCAGCAGTGTGAGCTCGAAGCCCAGACGGCGGGACAGCTCCTCGAGGGTCGGGTTGGCCTCCTTGCCGTACGGGCTGTTGTGGTAGATGTGAGCGATCTTCTTGCCCTTGATCTTCTCGATTCCACCTTCCTGCTGGCCGACGTACTTGACGAAGGCCGAGGCCTGGCTCCAGTACGTCATGGGGAAGTTGAACACCCACGGGAACCACCGGCCATCCGCCGAAGCCGTCATGCCGTAGCCCGCCGAGTGGACCACGATCTTGTCCACCGGCGCCTTGGGAATGAGCTGGTATGTCACGCCGGTGCTGAAGGGGTTCACGAGCACCGGGCTCTTGGCCTTCAGGCGCTCGTAGCACTCGACACCCTGCTTGGTGTCGTACTGAAACTCGCACTCCTCGAAGGCGATCTTCACGCCGTTGATGCCGCCGTCTCGGTCGTTGAGCAGGTTGAAGTAGTCGTTGAAGCCGTTGGCCGACGGGATGCCGTTGGGCGCGTAGGCGCCGGTTCGGTAGACCAGGAGCGGGATGAACATGGACTTGTCCTGGGCCGGGGCGACGCCCGCCAGGGGCCAGGCCACGACAGCCAGGGCCAGCACGCTGATCACGATCGCTTTCCACCTCATGGGTATTGCCTCCTCTCTCGCTAGTGGGGAAACGGCCAGAGACGCAGCTTCTCTTTGGTGATCTGCCACAGGCGGGCCAGCCCGTGGGGCTCCACGATCAGGAAGAAGATGATCAGGGCGCCGAAGATCATCAGCTCGATCTGCTTCAGCAGGGCGACCGACATCTTCAACCCAACGATGTGTGGCACGTTGGTCAGGAATATGGGCGTCAGCACGATGAAGGCAGCGCCCAGGAACGACCCCAGGATGCTGCCGAGGCCGCCGATGACGATCATGAACAGCACGAGGAAGGACTGGTTGATGTCGAAGGCGAGCGTCTCGGCGCTGCCCAGGAACAGGAACACCAGCTCGGTCCCCGCCACGCCGCAGTAGAAGGAGCTGATGCCGAACGCCAAGAGTTTCGTCCGCAGCGGCCGCACGCCGATGATCTCGGCCGCGATGTCGCGGTCACGGATGGCCATCCAGGACCGGCCGACCCGGCCCCGAACCAGGTTCTTGGCGATGAGGGCGAAGACCACGACGAAGCCGAGCGCCATCAGGTACCGGGCCCCCGCCGTCGAGTTGGGCCCGGTGACGATGACGCCGAGCACACGCCGGTCGGGCGCGGTGATCGTCCCCGAGGGCGCGTAGTTGACGAACCAGGCGACCTTGTTGAAGAGCCAGATCAGGAAGAACTGGGACGCGAGCGTGGCGACGGCCAGGTAAAAGCCCTTGATCCGGAGACTCGGGATCCCGAAGATGAGACCGACGGCCGCCGCCATCACCCCCGAGGCCAGGAAGACCAGGATGATGCTGGCCTCGGGAAACGCCGTCGTCAGCTTGAACGCGCTGTAGGCGCCCACGGCCATGAACCCGCCGGTGCCGAGCGAGAGCTGGCCCGCGTAGCCGGTGAGGATGTTGAGACCGAGCGCGGCCAGCGCGTAGATGAGGAACGGGATCAGGATCGCCTGGAGCCAGTACTCGGTCGCCGCGAGGGGGACGGCGAAGGCGCAGGCCAGCGCCAGCGCGACGAACACGCGGTCCTGGACGATCGGGAAGATCGCCTGGTCGCTCGCATACGTCGTCTTGAACTGCCCCGCCTCCCGGTAGATCACGCACGCCCCCGGTTTCCTCTCCCCCTCCGGGGGAGAGGGTCAGGGTGAGGGGGCGAGTCGTGCAGGCCGAGCATCTCGATCACGCGCCTCATACCCGCTCGATGATCTTCTCGCCGAACAGCCCCTGGGGGCGGAACAGGAGGAAGGAGAGCGCCAGGACATAGGCGAACCAGTTCTCGATGGCGCCGCCGACGAGCGGCCCCCAGTAGACCTCCCCCACCTTCTCCCCCACCCCGATCAGGAGCCCGCCGACGATCGCGCCGGGCACCGACGTGAACCCGCCGAGGATCAAGACCGGCAGCGCCTTCAGCGCGATCAGCGAGAGGCTGAACTGCACGCCGCTCTTGGCGCCCCACATGATCCCGGCCGCGATCGCGACCAGGCCGGCCACCGCCCACACGACCACCCAGATCGTCTTGAGCGGGATGCCGATGCTGAGCGCCGCCTCGTGATCATCGGCCACCGCGCGCAAGGCTCGCCCGATGCGCGTCTTCTGAAAGAACACCGCGAGCACCGTCACCAGAACGGCGGCCGTGACGGCCGCGGTCATCTCGAGCTTGTTCACCTGCACCCCGGCCACCATGAAGGAGGTGTCCGGGATACCCACGTCGAGCTTCTTGACATTGGCGCCCCAGACCATCTCGCCGAAGCCCTCCAGGAAGAAGTTCAGGCCGATCGTGGCCATGAACAGGATGATGTATTCCTGGTTCACGAGCGGGCGGAGCATGATCCGTTCGATGGCGAAGGCCAGCGCCACCATCACGCCCATGGTCAGCACGAGCGCGAGCACCACGGGCAGGCCGCGCTCGATCAGCCCCACCAGCGTCAGCGCCGCGAAGAGCACCATGACGCCCTGAGCGAAGTTGAAGACGCCCGAGGCCTTGAAGATCAGCACGAAGCCGAGCGCGACCAGCGAGTACATGAGCCCGGCCGCGATGCCCCCCACGATCACCTCGACCAGGAACACCGGCGAGCTGACCATGTCCGCGAACGGCCCGAGCGTGAACGCGTAGAGCTGGCTCACGGCGCGACCGCCCGGGGACGGACCTCACGCATGGGCGACCCCGAGGTAGGCGTCGATCACCGCCGGGTCGGTGCGCACGGCGTCGGGCGTGCCCTCCGCGATCTTGCGCCCGTAGTCGAGCGCGACGACGCGGTCCGAGATGTCCATCACCACGCTCATGTCGTGCTCGATCAGCGCGATCGTGGTGCCGAACTCACCGTGTCCGTCGAGGATGAAGCGGCACATGTCCTCCTTCTCCTCGACGTTCATGCCCGCCATGGGCTCGTCCAGCAGGAGCAGGGTGGGCTCGGCGGCCAGCGCCCGCGCCAGCTCCACCCGCTTCTGCAACCCGTACGGCAGCCGCCCGGCCGGCGTCTTGCGGATCGCCTGGATCTCCAGGAAGTCGATGATGCGCTCGACGAACTCGCGGTGTTCCATCTCCTGCTTCATGGCGGGGCCCCACCAGAGGGCATCCAGCAGGAAGCTGCCGCGCATCTTGAGCAGCCGCCCCGTCATGATGTTGTCGAGCACGCTCATGCCCTTGAACAGCGCCACGTTCTGGAAGGTGCGGGCCACCCCGAGGGATGCCACCTCGTACGGCCTGAGGTCCGTCCGATCCTTGCCGTCGAACAGGATGTGCCCCTGATAGGGATGGTAGAAGCCGCTGATCACGTTCAGCAGCGTGGTCTTGCCGGCCCCGTTGGGGCCGATGATGGCCACGATCTCACCGCGCGCGACGTCGAGGCTCACGTCCGAGAGCGCCTGCACCGCGCCGAACGCCACGCTGATGTTGCGGACCTCGAGGAGCGGGCGGCGCGCGCCGTCCGTCATCGCGCGTGGGCTCCCGCCGGCTGGAACACCTCGGCCTCGCTGAGGCGGATCTCGGCGCGGATGGTACCCGTCCGGCCGTCCTCGTAGGTGACCTGCGCTTCCACCTTCACGTACTCGTCGGCCGAGTACAGGGCCGCGATCAGCGCCGCGTACTTCTGCGCGACGAAGCCCCGGCGCACCTTGCGCGTGCGGGTGATCTCCTGATCGTCGGCGTCGAGCTCCTTGTGCAGCAGCAGGAAGCGGCGGATCTGCGCGCCCTGGAGCGCGACCTCGTCCAGCAGGCTCTTGTTGACGCGGGTGACCTCCTGCCGGATCAGGTCGTAGACCTCGGTCCTCTGGGCGAGGTCGGTGTAGCTCGTGTAGGCGAGCGCACGCCGCTCGGCCCAGTTTCCGACGGCGCCCAGATCGATGTTGATCAGCGCCGCCACGAACGGCCGGTCGTGTCCGAGGCAGACGGCTTCCTTGATGTACGGCGAGAACTTCAGCTTGTTCTCGAGGTACTTGGGCGCGAACAGCGTGCCGTCGGCCAGGCGCCCGACGTCCTTGGCGCGGTCGATGATCTTCAGATGGCCGTCCCGGTCGAACACCCCGGCGTCGCCGGAATGCACCCAGCCGTCCTCCAGCGTCTCGCGCGTGGCGTCCTGGTTCTTGTAGTAGCCGAGGAACACGCCGGGGCTCCGGTACATGACCTCGCCGGCATCGCTGATCCGCACCTCGATTCCGGGCAGGGGCGTGCCCACGGTATCGAGCTTCACGTCGTCGTTCCTCTGGATCGACACGAGCGCGCTCGACTCGGTCATGCCATAGACCTGCTTCATGTTGACGCCCAGCGAGCGGTAGAACCCCAGCAACTCGGGGCTGATCGCCTCGCCCGCGGTGTACGCGATGCGGATGCGGCGCATGCCGAGATTGTCGCGCAACGGTCCGTAGACCAGCACGCGACCGATCTCGTAGAGCATCCGATCGCCGAGCGGCACCGACTGGCGGGCGAGCCGCCGCGCCTCGACCCGCCGGGCCACGCCCAGGAAGACGTGCACCATCCCGCGCTTGAGCCAGGCGGCGTCGTCGATCCGGATCATCACTCTGGTGAGGATGTTCTCCCAGATGCTGGGCGGCGCGAAGAAATACGTCGGCCCGATCTCGCGCAGGTCCGAGAGCACCGTGGCGGCGCTCTCCGGACAGTTGGTCGTGAACGCCGCCACGATGGACTGCGCGTACGAGAACATGTGATCGCCGGCCCACGCCATCGGGAGATAGGCCAGCACCTCCTCGGATGGCGTGAGGCCCTCGTGCGCGATCGCGTTCTGCGCGGTCAGGATCAGGTTGCCGTGCGAGAGCATCGTGCCCTTGGGCTGGCCGGTCGTGCCCGAGGTGTAGAGGATGATCGCCATGTCGTCGGCGCGCCCCTTGGCCACCTCGTGGTCGAAGTGCCTCGGGTATTGCCGGCCGTACTCGCGGCCGCGCTCCTGCAGCGCCTGCAGACTCAGCAGCCCGGCGTCCGTGTAGCTCCGCAGGCCGCGTGGATCGTCGTAGACGATGGACTCCAGTCGAGGAC
>Ga0187892_10003779_pt1 | contig 26870 bp, 27 predicted proteins | sample MA1701073metaG_FD_139345 | JGI IMG/M metagenome (GOLD analysis project Ga0187892, IMG submission 139345) | Bio-ooze microbial communities from a basaltic lava cave in the Kipuka Kanohina Cave System on the Island of Hawaii, USA - MA170107-3 metaG ... | reverse complement strand
CCCCCCGACGATCTCGCCTCGAACGACCACGCCCGTCTGCTGGTGCCGGTGAGGGGGGCGCTCCGCGTGGTGGTCCGGACCGGACGCGCGGGCGGGGCGCTCCCCGACCTCCTGCGCGGCGCGACCGGGGTGGTGGCGGTGGCGGGACGGGGAGAGGAGGACCTGGAGGGCGCCGACGCCGTGATCCTCGAGAACGTCTCGCGCGAGGAGCTGCCCGACCGGGAGGCCCGCGCGATCGCGCGGCGCGTGGAGGAGGACGGGCTCGGGCTCCTGGTCGTCGGAGGGGGCGCGGCCTTCGGGCCGGGCGGGCACGCGGGCGGGCCGCTCGAGGCGGCGCTCCCCGTCCGTCTGGACCCGGGGGACCGGACGGCCTCCACGTTCGTGATCGCGGTCGACCGCTCCGGGAGCATGGACGATCCGCTCAAGCAGGCCGCCGTCGAGGGCGCGCTCGCGACGCTGTCGGAGAGCCTGGGACCCGAGGACCGGGCCGGCCTCCTCTTCTTCGCGGACCAGCCGCTCTGGCGGCTCCCCGTCGGCGCCGTGGACGGCGCCGGCCGGCGGACGCTGGCGCTCCCGCTCCCGCGCGCGGCCGGAGGGACGGGGCTCGTGGCCGCGGTCCGCGCCGCCCTGGAGGGCCTCGCGCAGGAGGCGCCCGGACGCCGCCGGCGGCTCGTGCTGATCACCGACGGCGAGTTCGAGGGCGACGCCCGCCCGCTCGTCGAGGACCTCTTCGCCGCTCAGGTGTTCGTCACGGTGGCCGCGACCGCCCACCCGCTGGGTCCCGGGGCGCGCCGGCGGCTCGAGACGCTCACCGGCGGCGGGCGGAACGGCCGCGTGCACGAGGTGGCGGCGGGCCGGGGCCTGAGGAGCGTGCTGCTCTCGGAGCGCTATCACGATCTTCTGCGGCAGGGCCTCCGGGACCCGGCACGGGGCCCGCCCGCCCCCCTGCTCGACGCGCTGGAGGGGCCGCTCCCCCCGGTCACCGGCTGGGTCCGCACCGCGGCCCGACCGGCCGCCGACGTGCTGGCGCGGATCGACGACGACCCGCTGCTCGCCACCGCCCGCGCCGGCGCGGGGCGGTCGGCCGCCTTCATGACCGATCTGGCCGGGCCCGAGGGTCGCGCCTGGCGCGCGGCGGGCCCGTTCTGGACGGCGCTCGTGCGGTGGCTCGCGCGCGACCGGCCCGGCTCGACGGTCCGGGAGGTCGCGGGGGAGCTGCGGCTCGAGGGGGCGGCCGAGGGGGCGGCCGAGGTGGTTGCGACCCGCCCCGAGGGGGGAGAACCGATCCGCTTCGTGCGGGTGGGGAGGGGCCGATGGAGCGCCGAGAGGCAGGCCGGGACCATCGACCGGCTCCAGCTCCCCGGGGAGCCGGGGACGATCCGTGTCCGGCGGGAGGGGGAGGTCGAGCGCATCCTCGCGGCGCCCCGGACCGGCTTCCTGGAGGAGCTGGCCGCCCGCGGGGGGGGGAGGGTGCTGTCCGTCCCGGAGGCGCCGCGTCCGGGAGGCCCGCCGCCGCCGGCCGCGCTGGGGGGCCGGGCGCTCCTCCTCGGGCTCGCCCTCCTCCTGCTCCTCCTCGGAGCGACCCTCAGGGGGTGGACGGCGGTCAAGGACCGGGCGCCCGCAATCCGATAACAGATCGGTCCTGCGGACGCACCCTCTCTCAGGGTGGGCGGAGTCCGGCAGGCATCCAGGTGTGTGCAGCCGGGAGGGCATGATCATGTCGAAACGGATGCTGTGCGGCGTCGGTCTCGCGTCGCTCGTCTTGGGCGGCTGTATGTCCCGTAACAAGGAACCCCAGTACCAGAGCGCCGGCGCGCTCCTGGACGACCGGGTGGCCCAGACGGTCAGCCAGCTCAAGTACCAGAACGGCCAGGAATTGATGCAATCGATCTCCTGGCTGATCTACGTCGGGGAGCCGGCGATCCCGAAGCTCATCGAGGGGCTCTCGGACGGCGATCCCCGGACGCGCTCGACGTCGGCCTTCATCCTCAGCGAGATCCGGGACCGTCGGGTGATCCCGCATCTGCGCCCGCTCCTCTCGGACCAGGTCGCGTACGTGCGCTACGAGGGTGCGGCGGCGCTCGTCACCATGGGGGAGTGGTCGGGGGTGCCGACGCTGATCCAGGGCCTGGCGGACGGGGAGAAGCGGAACCGCTTCAAGGTCTACGACGTCCTCCACCGCACCACGGGCCTCGACTTTGGCTATGATCCTCTCGGGCCTGAGGAGGATCGGGCGCGCGCGGCCGAGAAGTGGCGCGCCTGGTGGGTGTCCAAGAGCAAGGAGATTCCGGGGTAGGCACGGCCTCCCCGTTTCCGTACGGTTCCCAAGCGGCGATGCCGCGGATCGATCCTGCCAACCATGCTCGTGAAGATTCTGCTCGGAGTCTGGGTCGTCAGCGTGCTCCTCTTCCTCTATTTCTACTTCTTTGATTCGGCGGGGGACTCCACCCAGGGAACGTAGGCGCTCGAGATTCCCTTGTCATTCCTGGGCGGAGAGGGCACCAAGGATGCAGAAGACAGCGGAGGCCGAGGCTGCGTTCTGATCGGTCAGGACGCCCGCCGCGCCCTGGCGAACCTCGGGCCTCTTCTCTCTACCTGTCGGGAAGGGCCGGACCTCGCGTCCGGCCCATCCTTATTTCCGGGGGGCCTACTCGGCCGGAGCGTCGAGGACCCGGGTCAGGGGAGCAAACCGGGGGTCGCAGCGGATCGGGTCGAGGTCGGGATCGGTGAGCAGGAGACGCCGGTCCCGGAAGCCCTTCACCAGCGCCTTCCGGAGCGCCCGGAAGGCCGCATCCGGCCGGCCCAGAAGGGCATAGGAGCACGCCAAGTTGTACAGGAAACCCGGCTCGTCGGGCCGGAGCAGCACCAGCCTCAGGTCCACGAGCAGGCCCTTCTCGTAGAGCCCGTGCCTCGTGTAGAGCTGTCCCAGCTCCTCGAGGAGAGGAACGTCGTCCGAGCCGGTGCGTAGCGCCAGCTCGAACACGCGGATCAGGAACACCTCCCCCAGACGCTCCAGCTCTTCCGGGCGCGTCCAAGGCGTCGCCCTCTTGGTCTGAGCCATCGGTCGTCCCCGGCGGTGCGAGGCTCTCAGGGTCCCTGGCCTTTCCGGACGAAGCGAGTATAGGCACGGCGGGACCGCTTTCAAGCCGGGCGGCGCGGCGTTCCCGCTCCGCCCGCTCCGCGGGCCAACTTGCGGCTTCCTTCGACGCCGCAGTAGAATCCGCCGGGCACCTTGGGCTTTGGTTGCGGCGCCTTTGGGACGCGGGTCCGGACAGGGCCCGCAGGCCGGGAGAACCATGGACGTCTATTTCTGCCATCACTGCCAGCAGAGCATCCCGATCAAGGACCTCGAGTCGGGCGCCGCCATCCGCCGCTCGGGACGCACCTACTGCGCCACCTGCAAGCTGCTCCCGCGCGAGGAGCGCTCCCCGCTCCTCTTCGGGATCATGGGGTTCACCCTTCTCGCGGCGCTCGCCGTCATCGTCTTCCAGTACGGCGACGTGCTGGGGATCCCGGGCCTGGCGTCGAAGAAGACCGAACCGGGCGGGCCCGTGGCAGCGGCGAAGGAGCTCCCCGTGAGCGTCACGCTGGCCGAGCTCCGGAGCGACGTCGGCCGGGCGGACGAGGCGCTCAAGGGCCGCCAGCAGGAGCTCGACCAGCGGCTCAAGGCGATCGAGGACCGCTGGGGGGCGCAGGCCGAGAAGGTGAATCTGATCCTCGGGAAGCTCGACCTGTTCGACGCGCGCTTCGCCGAGTCCGCGCGCCAGGGCACACAGCTCCACCGCGCGGAGGACCAGGTCAAGGAGCTCTCGGACCGCGTCCGCGCGCTGTCGGATCAGAACGCGGCGCTGGCCGCCGAGCTGCAGGAGCTGAAGGGACTCGTCGCCCGGGCCGAGCCTCCGCCGCCGGTCACCCCCGTCGAGGAGAAGCCCGTGGCCGCCGATCCCGTGCGGGACGAGGTGCGCGGGCTGCTCAAGGACGTCAAGGACCGCTCTCCGATGAAGCGGTTCAACGCCGTGGCCGAGCTGGCCAAGTATGACGCGCCGGAGGCGCGCGCCGCGGTGATCGCCGCGCTCCGGGACGAGGACTTCTTCGTGCGCCGGGTGGCGGCGGACCTCCTCGGGGACAGCCGGAGCGAGGAGCCGATCCCCTCTCTCATCGAGGCGCTCGACGACGAGGAGGTCAGCGTCCGCGTCGCCGCGCACGGGGCGCTCAAGAAGCTGACCCGGAAGGACCTCGGGTTCCAGGAGAACGCCTCGATCGAGGAGCGCACGCGCGCCCGCAAGAAGTGGAAGGAGTGGTGGGACAAGAAGACGGCGGCGGGCAAGTAACGCGTCCGCCCGTCCTCCGCTTCCGACTTCCGACTTTCAACCTTCCGTCCGGCCGGGCGCTGAGCGCCCGCCGAGCCCCTACCGCCCCCCCCTTCTCCCGTGGTAGCTTTCCCCGCCTTCGATCCGACCCTCCACCTGACGGAGCTTCCATCCAATGACACGCACCAAGGTCGCCGTAATCGGCGCCGGGAACGTCGGCGCCACGGCCGCCCAGCGGATCGCCGAGCGCGAGCTGGGGGACGTCACCCTGATCGACATCGTGGAAGGGCTGCCCCAGGGCAAGGCCCTCGACCTCTGGGAGTCGGGGCCCGTGATGGGCCATGACAGCCGGCTCACCGGCTCGAACGACTTCGCGGCGATGCAGGGGAGCGACGTGGTCGTGGTCACGGCCGGCCTCGCGCGGAAGCCCGGGATGACCCGTTCGGACCTCCTGGGCAAGAACGCCGAGATCGTGCGCGGCATCGCCGAGAGCATCCGGAAGCACGCGCCCGACGCGGTGGTGGTCACGGTGACCAACCCGCTCGATCCGATGACCTGGCTCACCTGGAAGGTGACCGGCTTCCCGCACCAGCGCGTGGTCGGGATGGCGGGCATCCTCGACTCGGCCCGCTTCCGCACCTTCATCGCCGACGAGCTGAAGGTCTCGGTGCGCGAGGTCGAGGCGATGGTGCTGGGCGGGCACGGCGACACGATGGTGCCGCTCGTGCGCTACGCGACCGTGAACGGCGTTCCGATCCCCGACCTCCTGCCGGCCGCGACCGTCGAACGTCTCGTGCAGCGCACCCGCGACGGCGGCGCCGAGGTCGTCGCGCTGCTCAAGACCGGCAGCGCCTACTACGCGCCCGCGGCCTCCGTGCTGGTGATGGTCGAGTCGATCCTCCGCGACCAGAAGCGCCTCGTCCCGTGCTGCGCGCTCGTACAGGGCGCCTACGGCCTCTCGGACGTCTACCTGGGCGTGCCCGTGGTGCTCGGCCGGGGCGGCGTCGAGCGGGTCGTCGAGCTGAAGCTCTCCGCCGACGAGCTGAAGGCGCTCAAGGGCTCCGCGGACAGGGTGGTCGCGGACATCCGCGAGCTGAAGGTATGAAGATCCACGAATACCAGGCGAAGTCCCTCCTCGCCCGGTACGGCATCCCGGTCCTCAAGAGCCAGGTCGCGGACGACGCCGCCGCGGCGGGCGCTGCGGCCGACGCGCTCGGCTATCCCAGCGTGGTGAAGGCCCAGGTCCACGCGGGCGGCCGCGGCAAGGGCGGCGGCATCCGGCTCGTGAAGAGCCGCGGCGAGGCCGAGCGGGCCGCGAACGAGATCCTGGGCCGGCCGCTGGTCACGCCCCAGACCGGCCCCGAGGGGAAGCGCGTGAAGCGCCTCCTGGTCGAGGAGGGGTGCGCGATCGACCGTGAGCTCTACGCCGCGGTGGCGCTCGACCGGCGCGCCGGCGCGCCCGTGATCATCGCCTCGCCGGACGGCGGGATGGACATCGAAGAGGTCGCGCGCCAGACGCCCGACCGCATCTTCCGGGTCCCGACCGACCCGGCGCTCGGCTTCCTCCCGTTCCAGGCCCGTGCTCTCTCCCGGCGGCTCGGGCTCTCGGGGGACGCGCTCCCGCGCGGGGCGGCCGTCCTGACCGGCCTCGCGCGCGCCTTCACGGACCTGGATCTCAGCCTCGCCGAGATCAACCCGCTGGTCGTGACCAGGGAGGCGCGGGTGGTGGCGCTCGACTCCAAGGTCGTCTTCGACGACAACGCGCTCTGGCGGCACAAGGACGCGGAGGCGCTGCGCGATCCGGACGAGGAGGACCCGCTCGAGGCCCGCGCGCGCAAGGCGGACCTCTCCTACATCAAGCTCTCCGGGAACATCGGCTGCATGGTGAACGGCGCCGGGCTCGCGATGGCGACCATGGACATCATCAAGCTCCACGGCGGCGCGCCCGCCAACTTCCTGGACGTGGGCGGCGGCGCGGACAAGGCGCGGGTCACCGAGGCCTTCCGCATCCTGCTCTACGACCCCAAGGTCCAGGCCGTGCTCGTGAACATCTTCGGCGGGATCATGAAGTGCGACGTGATCGCCGAGGGGGTCGTGGCCGCCGCGCGCGAGGTGGGGCTCAAGGTCCCGCTCGTGGTGCGGCTCGAGGGGACCAACGTCGAGCGCGGGCGGGAGCTGCTCTCGCTGAGCGGGCTCGCGCTCACGGCCGCGCGCGACATGGAGGATGCGGCGAAGAGCGTGGTCGCGGCGGCGGCGGGAGCGGGACGCCCATGAGCATCCTCTGCGGCAAGGACACGCGGCTCCTCTGCCAGGGGATCACCGGCACGGCCGGCTCCTTCCACATGGAGCAGTGCGTGAAGTACGGGACCCGCCTCGTGGCGGGCGTGACCCCGGGGAAGGGGGGCGGGAAGTGGGGGGAGGGCGTCCCGCTCTTCGACACCGTCGAGGAGGCGGTCCGCGCCACGGGCGCCGACGCGAGCGTGATCTTCGTCCCGCCGCCCTTCGCGTCGGACGCGATCATGGAGGCGGCGGCCGCCGGCGTGAAGCTGATCGTCGCGATCACCGAGGGGATCCCGATCCTGGACATGGTCCGCGTGCGGGAGTTCCTGAAGTCCCGCCCGTCCCGCCTGGTCGGGCCGAACTGCCCGGGGGTGATCACGCCCGCCGCGTGCAAGATCGGGATCATGCCCGGCTACATCCACAAGCCCGGGCCCGTGGGCGTGCTCTCCCGGAGCGGCACGCTCACCTACGAGGCCGTCTGGCAGCTCACCTCGCGGGGCATCGGCCAGTCCACCTGCATCGGGATCGGCGGCGACCCGATCATCGGCACAAGCTTCCTGGACGTGCTCCGGCTCTTCAAGGACGACCCGGCCACCGAGGCGGTCGTGATGATCGGGGAGATCGGCGGGACCGCCGAGGAGGAGGCCGCCCGGTTCGTCCAGGCCGAGCTCAGGAAGCCCGTGGTGGCCTTCATCGCGGGACGCACGGCGCCTCCGGGCAAGAGGATGGGGCACGCCGGCGCCATCATCTCGGGGGGGGAGGGGGGGGCCGAGGGGAAGGTCCAGGCCCTCCGGGCGGCGGGGGTCACGGTGGTGGACAACCCGTCCGAGATCGGGGCGGCTGTGGAAAAACTGTTGAAGAGGCCTTAACATCCCCCCCGCAGAGTCCGGTTGGGCGGTCCGATGGAAAAGGTGTTCGTGGGAGGGTTGCCTGATGGGGCAGTCCACGAAGTGCCAGCGCTGTGGCGGCGCGATGTCCTTCTACCTGGAGCTGATCCGAGAGGGAAAGGTCCTCGACTGCCACAAGTGCGTGGCGTGCAGCTCGGTCGAGGTGCACCAGGAGACGGGCGGCATCCCCCGGGAGGTCGAGACCCGGGGCAACCTGCTCCTGGTCCGGTTCAAGTGCCGGAACGTCTACATCTTTGATCGCGCCCTTTTCTACGACTTCACGCGCGCGATCATCCGTGAGGTCCGGAGCGTCCCCCGCGACGTCTGCCTGAACCTCCGGGACCTGGGCTACATCTCCGACGTGCTGCTCCGTGGGCTCTCGAAGCTCCAGGAGTTCCTCGCCGTCCAGGGCCGGGAGCTCAGGCTCATCTCCGATTCCGCGATCCTCCGGGAGAGCCTCGAGGCGCTCGGCTTCCGGGTCCGGGGGTGCCTCTTCCCGACCGAGGAGGCGGCGGTGCGCTCGCTGGCGCCCGCCGGCGCGTAGCTCCTGGACGAACGGGCGGTACAGCGGCAGCGGGCGCGCCGGCTCCGCAACGCCTCCGTCCTCTTCCTGCTCCTCCCCGGCTCCTGGCTGCTGCTCGCGCCGTTCGCGCCCGGCCTCCTCGGCTGGCAGGCGCTCACGGGCCGCTTCGGCGAGGCGGCGCTTCTCCGCTTCGCCGTGGCCTTCCTCTTCTTCTACTTCGCCTCGCTCACGTGGGAGAAGTACCGCCTCCGCGAGATGACCGGCGACCTGCTCGAGGCCTTCAACCTGATGGTCTTCGGCAAGGACTACCGCCAGCACCGCCAGGCCGTCGCGATCCTGATCGACTCGCTCGGCTCCGACAAGGAGACCGTCCGGAGCGCCGCGCACCGGTCGCTGGTCCAGCTCACCGGGCAGGTCTTCCCTCCCGAGCCCGCCGTCTGGCGGAAGTGGTGGGAGTTGAACGAGCGGAGCTTCAAGAAGAAGGAAGAAGCCGGGACCGGCGCATGAAGCCGGTCGGCGTGCTGATCGCGGGGGGGACGAGCCGCCGGATGGGCGGGGAGGACAAGCGGTTCGCCGAGGTGGGCGGGGAGCCGATCGCGCTCGCCGTGCTCCGGAAGCTCCGCGGCGCGTGCGGCCGCGTGCTGGTCGCGGTGGCCGACCCGGCGGACGCCGCGCGCTTCCCGGGCGCCGAGGCCGTCCGGGACGCGGCCCCGGACGCGGGACCCCTCGGCGGGCTCGTCGCGGCGCTCGAGGCGAGCGATGGGGACGTCCACCTCGTGGTGGCGGCCGACCTGCCCTTCCTCGATCCCCGCGTGCTCCTCCGGATCGCCGGCCTGCTGGGCGATGCCGACGCGGCCGTCCCCCGCACCCCGCGCGGGCTCGAGCCGCTCCACGCCGCCTGGCGCCGTCGCGCGCTCCCCGCCGCGCGCGCGGCGCTCGAGCGCGGCGCGCTCGCGATGGAGGCGCTGGCCCGAAGCCTCCCCGCGCGCATCGTCGAGCCGGCCGCCTGGCGCGACCTCGACCCGGAGGACCTGAGCTTCCGGAACGTGAACACGCCGGCCCAGCTCGCGGCCGCGCGGCGAAGGGTTGACCGCGCCACGCGCGCCCACTAACTTCTCCGCGAGCTTCGCCGATGCCAACCCCGAACCCCGTCCGCGAGCTGCCGGAGATCCTGCGTCCCGTCCGCGCGGAGATGGAGCAGGTCGGCGCGATCCTGCGCGGGGAGGTGGAGCAGGAGGCCGAGGCGCTCCGCGGGATGCTCGCCTACGTGGCCCGCTTCGCCGGGAAGAGGCTCCGGCCCGCGATGGTGCTCCTCTCGGGTCAGACCGCGGGGCGGATGACCGGCGACCACCTCACGATCGCGGCGGTCGTCGAGATGATCCACACCGCGACGCTGGTCCACGACGACATCCTGGACGACGCGAGCGCGCGGCGGAGCCTGATGACCGCCAACCAGAAGTACGGGAACGAGATGGCGGTCCTGGTCGGGGACCAGATCTTCGCGCGCGCGTTCGTGCTCGTGAACTCGATCCCCTCGCGGCTCGCGAGCGAGGTCCTGACCCGTGTCACGACCGTGGTCTGCACGGGCGAGATGCTCCAGGTCCACCACCGCTTCGATTTCTCGATCTCCGAGGACCTCTACCTCCGGATCATCCGCGAGAAGACCGCCTCCCTCTACGCCGCCGCCTGCGAGCTGGGCGCGGCCTTCGCCGGCGCGGACCGCGCCGGGCGCGAGGCGCTCCACCGCTACGGCCTCGACGTCGGGACGGCCTTCCAGATGGTGGATGACTGCCTCGACCTCTCGGGGGACGAGGAGGTCGTCGGCAAGACGCTCGGGACCGACATCACCAAGGGGAAGATGACGCTGCCGCTGGTGCACTTCTTCCGGACCGCGCCGGAGGCCCGCCGCCGCGCGGTCCTGGACCTTCTCGAGCGCGAGGGGGGGCGCGAGGACAAGAAGCGCGCGGTGCGCGCCGAGCTGGAGGAGCAGGGCTCGATCGGCTACGCCGAGGAGCGGGCGGTCGAGACCGTCGAGGGCGCCAAGCACCACCTCGCCCGCTTCCCGGCCTCGCCGGCCCGCGACGCGCTGGCCGAGCTGGCGGACTACGTCGTGCATCGGACGATGTAGCCCGGCCCGGCGGGCCAAGTTGCCGGCCCTCCGGGCGGGTGATACAGTCCTTCCGTCGCACCACCCCGAGGAGCCCACATGAAGCCGAGGCTGCGCTTCATCTTCGTCCCCATCGTGGTCCTGGCCGGCGCCGGCTTCCTGATCGCGAAGTCGCTGGTCCAGGAGCAGAGGCACTACTACCACCTGGACCAGTTCCTGGCGCAGAAGGAGACCCTCCGCGGCCAGGCCGTCCAGATCTCCGGCACCGTCCGGCCGGGCACGATCCGGAAGGACGTGGCCGCCCGCCGGGTCTCGTTCACGGTCGAGGACAAGAAGTCCGGCGGCGCGCTCGACGTGCTCTACCCGGCGCTCACGCTCCCGGACACGTTCAAGGACGAGGCCCAGGTCACCGCCCAGGGCAAGCTCCCCCCGGGCGCCTCGGTCTTCGAGGCCTTCGAAGGCGGCGTCGCCGCCAAGTGCCCGTCCAAGTACGAGGCGGAGAAGCCCTGATGTCCGACGGCGTTCTGGTCGCAGGGCGCCCCTCGCTCGCGGTCCGGCTCCGGCCGCTCTTCCGGCTGCTCCTCCTGATCGCGGTAGGCGGCTTCCTCCCGTTCCTCCCCGCCGCGCTCCGCGCCGCGGCCCCGGTGCTCACCCCCGAGGTCGGGCGGGCCACGCTGAACAGCTCGGTCGTGGTCGGCTTCTTCGGCCTGGCGGTGTCGCTCCTCGGCGTGCTCCGGAAGGACGCGCGCCTCGTCGAGACCGCGCGGCGCACGATCCCGGTGATCACCGGGCTCACGGTCGTGGCCACGCTCTCGCTGCTCGCGGCCTTCGTGACCGACGACTTCTCGGTCTCCTACGTGCGCGAGAACAGCGAGCGGAACCAGGCGGAGGTCTACAAGCTCACCTCGCTCTGGGGCGGACACGCCGGCTCGCTCCTCTTCTGGACCGTGATCCTCTCGATCTTCGGCGCGCTCGTCGTCCGGCGCGAGTCGCGCGAGTCGCCCTCGGCCGCGACGCCGTTCCTCTACCTGAACCTGCTGGTCATCCAGACCTTCTTCTCGCTGATGACCGCGATGGACGGCCGCCCGTTCGCCCGCGAGCTGTTCACCGCCTCGGACGGCGTCGGGCTGAACCCGCTCCTCCAGGACATCGGGATGGCCTTCCACCCGCCGTCGCTCTACCTCGGCTACGTCGGCTTCGCGGTCCCGTTCTGCTACTCGCAGGCGGCGCTCCTCTCGGGCGAGCTGGACGGCGACTGGATCCGGAAGACCCGCAAGTGGGCGCTGCTCGCCTGGGCCTTCCAGGGGCTCGGCATCATGCTCGGCGGGCAATGGGCCTACCGCGAGCTGGGCTGGGGCGGCTACTGGGCCTGGGACCCGGTCGAGAACGTCTCGTTCCTCCCGTGGCTCGCCAGCACGGCGTATCTCCACTCGGTGATGGTGCAGGAGAAGCGGGGGATGCTGAAGTTCTGGAACGTGCTGCTCTCCCTGCTCACGTTCTCGCTCGCGATCCTGGGCACCTACCTGACCCGGAGCGGCGTGGTCGAGTCGGTCCACTCGTTCGCCAACAGCGGGATCGAGATCTACTTCCGCTGGTTCCTGATCGGAATGCTGCTCGCCGGCCTGGCCGTGATCCTCTGGCGCACGCCCATGCTCCGGCCCGAGAACAAGATCGAGTCTGTGCTCTCGCGGGAAAGCGCGTTCCTCTTCAACAACATGATCTTCATGGTGCTGATCGCGGTGATCCTGGTCGGGACCTTCTGGCCGACCATCACCGAGGCGTTCACGGGGAAGCGGGCCGGCATCGTGCGCACCGTCTACGACTCGCTCACCGGGCCGCTCTGGATCGGGCTCCTGTTCCTGATGGGGGTGGGCCCGCTGATCGCCTGGCGGAAGGCCGGGAAGGCCAACCTCGTCCGGAACTTCACGGCGCCGGCGGCGCTCGGGGCAGGGGCGGCGATCGTGCTGCTGGTCGCCGGGATGCGGGCCTTCTACCCGATCGCCGTCTACTCGCTCTCGGTGTTCGTACTCGCGACCATCGTGCTCGAGTTCGTGCGCGGCGTCCGCGCGCGGCGCGCGCACTCGGACGAAGGCGTGCTGCTCGCGTGGCTCCGCCTCATGATGCGGAACCGGCGGCGCTACGTCGGCTACCTCGTCCACCTGGGGATCCTGTTCATCGCCTGCGGCATCGTCTCCTCGAGCGTGTTCCAGACCGAGCGGGAGATCCCGCTCGGGCCGGGGGAGTCGGCCCAGGTCGGGCCCTACACGCTCGCCTACCGCTCGCTCGAAGAGGGCCAGGAGCCGGTCTACTCGCGGAACACGCTCCGCATCGACCTCAAGAAGGGGAACGAGCTCCTGACCGTGATGCGGCCCGAGACCCGCCACTACCTGAAGTCGGGGAACCGCTCCGAGACCCAGACCACCGAGGTCTCGGTGCTCTCCGAGCCGCTCCGCGACCTCTACGTGGCGCTCGCGGGCGTGGACGGGGAGAAGGCCGTGGTGAAGGTCTTCCTGAACCCGATGATCGCCTGGGTCTGGATCGGCGGCGCCATCGTGCTGCTCGGCGCGCTGATCCTGCTCCTCCCCGAGTAGCGATGGACGCGGCGGCGGCCCCGCTCCTCCTGGCGCTGGCGGCGTTCCAGCCCGGGCCGGCCGACCTCGAAGCGCGCCTGGAGGCCTTCTCGAGCCGGATCATGTGCTACTGCAAGACCTGCAAGTGGCAGAACGGAGCGCTCGGGGACTGCAAGTGCGCGCAAGCCGGCATCTACCGCGGCGAGATCCGGACGAAGATGGCCGCCGGGATGACCGACGAGGCGATCCTCGCCGGGATCAAGGAAGAGCTGCGCGCGCGGGGCGAGCCGAACCCGGACCGGGTGCTGGGCGTGCCCGAGAAGAAGGGTGCGCTCAACTGGTTCTTGTACGCGTCCCCCTATCTGTTCACGGTCCTGGCTGTCGTGCTGGTGGTCACGCTGCTGATCTGGCGCTACCTCGCGCGTCCGGGGCCCGCCGGCGCCGCGGCGGCGCCGGCGGGCGACATCGACCCCGCGCTCCGCGAGCGCCTCGAGGCGGAGGTGAAGCGTGTGGGTTGGGAGTAGCCTGGCCGCCGCGACCGAGATCGGGCTCTTCGTGCTGGCCGTGGTCGCCGGCCTGATCCTGCTCGAGCCGCTCTTCGGGCGCCGGCGCGCCTGGCTCTTCCGCCCACGCGACCCGCTCTTCCGCCTCGCCCAGGAGCGCGAGCAGGTGCTCCGCGCAATCAAGGACCTCGAGTTCGAGCACCAGACCGGGAAGATCGACGGCGCGGACCTGGCGCCGCTCCGCGAGCCCCTCTACGCGCGCGCGGCCGCGCTCACCGGCGAGCTGGACCGGCTCCGCGCCGAGGACGACCGTCTGCGCGCTGAGGTCGAGCGGGAGCTGGCGGAGGCGGTCCGGAAGCCGTGACCCTCCCGTTCCTGATCCTCCTGACGCTCGCGGCCGACACCGGACGCGTCGAGGGGACCGTGGTCAATGGCACCACGGGGAAGAGCGCGGGGTCCGGCGTACCGATCATGCTCTTCCGCGTTGATGCCGAGCGACGCCAGCCCGTGGGCTCGGTGGCGGGCGCGACCGACGCCGACGGGAGGTTCGCCTTCGCGGACCAGCCGGCGCTCGAGGGGGTCGTCTACGTCCCCCGCGCCTCGTGGCAGGGGGTGGAGTACCTCGCCCCCAAGGAGGAGATGACCGACCTCCGACCGGGTCAGACGATCCGCTTCGGGATCACGATCTACGACGCCGCGGAGGAGGAGGCCGGCCCGCTCCAGGTCGCCGAGCACGAGGTCCAGCTCGAGCTGGACCGGCCCGGCTGGCTCACGATCAGCGAGCGCGTGGTCCTCCACAATCCGGGCCGCACCACGTGGATCGGCCGGCCGGTCGCGGGGGCCGCGGTGGCCTCGGTCCGGCGGACGGCGGGCCTCCCGCTGCCGCCCGACGCCAGCTCCGCGCACGTGTACGACGAGTCGCTCCAGGCGATGACGCAGGACGGGCAGGTCTTCCTCCATGCGCCTCTCCGTCCCGGCCCCACGCAGGTCACGATGACCTATGGGGTGCCGATCCGGGGCTTCCCGCTCACGGTGCGCCGTCCGATCGCCCACGCGACCGGGTCGCTGATCTTCGCCTACCCGAAGCGGCTCCGGGTCCGCACCGCGCCGGACCTCGAGCCGGTGGACCATCCGCACGACTCCCCCGGGGGGGAGCCGCTCGCCATGAGCCGCACCCGCCGGCCGCTCCCGGCCGGCTCGACCTTCGATTTCACGATGGACGAGCCCGAGGTCCCCGGCGAGGTCGCCTGGCTCCCGATCTTCGCGGGCGGGCTCGCGCTGGGCGCGGGGTTCCTGCTCTTCCAGCGGCGCGGGCGCGAGGGGGCGGACGACCGGGCGGCGCTCCGCGCGGAGCGGGAACGGCTGCTCGGCGCGGTGGCCCGCCTGGACGCGGAGCACGCGGGCGGGCGGCTCGGCCGGCGCGAGCATCGCGAGCGGCGCGAAGGCGCGATGCGCCTCCTGGTCACGCTCACCCGGGACCTGGACGGGCGCGGATGAAGACGGTCGTCCATGCCCGCGGCCTCGAGAAGCGGTTCGGCTGGCGGACCGTGCTGGACGGGGTGGACCTGGAGGTGGGCGCGGGGGAGGGGGTCGCGCTCTTCGGCGCGAACGGGTCGGGGAAGACGACGCTGATCCGGATCCTGGCCTCGCTGATGCGGGCCTCGGCCGGAGCGGCCGAGCTGGACGGCCAGCCGGTCCCGTCGGCGGGCGCGCTCCGGCGCGCCGGCGTGGTCTCGCACCAGCCCTTCCTCCAGGAGGACCTGACCGTCGGGGAGAACCTGCTCTTCTTCGCGCGGATGTTCGACGTCCCGGAACCGCGTCGCGCCGTGGAGTCCGCGCTCGAGCGCTTCGAGCTCGGCGACCGCGCGGGCGATCCGGTCCGCGTGCTCTCGCGGGGGCTCAAGCAGCGCGCGGCGCTCGCGCGGGCGCTCCTCCACGAGCCTGCCGCGCTCCTCCTGGACGAGCCGTTCACGGGGCTCGACCCGCGGTCCGCGGCGCTGTTCGAGGAGGCCGTGACCGCGGCGCTCGCGCGGGGCGCGGCGGTCCTCCTGGTCTCCCACGATCCGCCGGCGGCGCTCCGCCTGTGCTCGCGCTCGGCGGTCCTCCGGGCGGGACGGCTCGTGCCGGACGCGGCGCCGGAGGCCGGTCGATGAAGACCGCCGCGCCAGGCATCGCCGCCGGGACCGGCCGAAGGGGGGGCTGGGCCGGGCAGGTCGCGCTGGTCTTCGGGCGCGGGCTCCGGCGCGAGCTGCGCGCGCGCGAGACGATCCCCTCGATCGTCTCGTTCGCCGCGCTGGCGCTCGTGGTCTTCCACTTCGCGTTCGCGGGCGACCTCGCCGCGCTCCAGACGCCGTCGGTCTCTTCGGGGCTCCTCTGGGTGACGTTCGCGTTCGCGGGGATCCTCGGGTTCCACGGGGCGTGGAACCCCGAGCGCGAGGGGGACGCGCTCAAGGGCCTCCTCCTCTGCCCGGTCGACCGCTCGGTGATCCTGGTCGGCAAGGTGCTCGAGACGCTGGTCTTCCTGGCGGTGATGGAGGCGATCACGCTCGGCCTGTTCCTGGTCTTCTACGGGCGCGAGGACCACTCGTGGCTGGTGCGCGCGCTCCCGGTGTTCGCGCTCGCGACCCCGGGTTTCGCGGCGGTGGGGACGCTGCTCTCGGCGCTCTCGCTCCACGCCCGGTTCCGCGAGCTCCTGCTCCCGCTCCTCTTCCTGCCGCTCGCGGTCCCCGTGCTCATCGGTGGCGCGCAGTCCACCGCGCGCCTCATGGCCGGCGGCGCGCTCTCCGACGTGTCGGCCTGGCTCCAGATCCTCGCGGTCTACGACCTCGTGTTCCTGGGGCTGGCCTTCCTGCTCTTCGAGTTCGTGGTCGAGGAATAGGGCCGGGCGAGCGATATGATCCTGGCATGACGCTCGTAGCCGGGCCCCGCACGCCGCGTCCGCCCGGCCGCGGGCCGGGCGGGGGGCTCTTCGTCGCCTTCCTGGCGCTCGAGGTCGTGCACTTCGTCCTCGTGCTCCGCGCGCCTGAGGAGAAGACGCTCGGCCTCTCGCAGAAGGTCTTCTACTACCACCTCCCCGCCGCGATCACCTGCTTCCTCTCGTACTTCTTCGCGTTCTGCATCGCCGGCGTGTACCTCGCGACCCGCCGCTCCAAGTTCGACCACGGGGCCGCCGCCTGCGTCGAGGTCGGGCTCCTCTTCAACGCGCTCACGCTGGCCAGCGGGTCGATCTGGGCGAAGGCCGACTGGGGGGTCTGGTGGGCCTGGTACGACATGCGGCTCGTGACCACGCTGATCATGGCCTTCCTCTACCTCGGCTACCTCTGGCTCCGGCGCGCGCTCCCGGCCGGCGAGCGCCGCGCGCTGGTCTCCTCGGCGTACGCGATAGTGGCCTTCGCGAACGTGCCGCTGGTCTACTGGTCGCTGAACCTCTTCGGCGAGAAGAACCATCCGCCGAGGATCGGTCTCCCCGATCCCCGCATGCGGTACGCGCTCTGGGCCGGCTTCGCGGCCTTCTTCATCCTCTGGCCCTGGCTCGCGCGGAAGCGCGCGCACCTGCTGATGCTGGCCGAGCGGGTCGAGTGGCTCCGGAGCCGCCGAGCGGCGGAGGAGCCGGCCCTCCGATGAACGACCTGAACGCGGTGGTGGTCTCGATCGCGCTCGTGCTGGGCGCGGTCCTCTGCTACGCCCTCTGGCTCGCGCGCTCGGAGGCGGCCCGTCTCCGGGAGCTGCGTTCACTGGGAGATGCTCCCGAGGCGGACCGGTCATGAGACGACTCTCCTTCCTGCTCCTCATCGCGCTCCTCGCGGGCTCCGCGCGCGGCACCGACCCGATCGTGCCGCCGCCGCTCCCGGCCGCGCTCGAGGTCGATCCCGCCGACGTGCGGGCGCACCTCTACCTCCTGGCGTCGCCGGAGATGGAGGGCCGCGGGACGCCGAGCCGCGGTCTCAAGCTCGCGGCGCGCTACATCGCCACCCGCTTCCGCGAGGCGGGCTTCCGGCCGGCGCCGGGGCTCCCGGGCTTCGAGCAGGCCTACGAGCTCGAGGCCCAGGGGTACGGGGAGTCGGAGCTCGTGCTCCGCCAGGGGGACGAGACCCGGAAGGTCCGGCTCGGCGAGTTCTGGCCCTCGCCGAGCGGCGGGGAGGGGACCGCGGAGGGGGAGGTGGTCTTCGCCGGCTACGGCATCACCTCGGAGGATCCGGCCTACGACGACTACGCGGGCCTCGACGTGCGCGGGAAGATCGTGCTCGTGCTGCGCCACCAGCCGCGCGAGAAGGCGCCGGCCGCCGAGCGCCGCCGGCTCCCGGGCTCCACGCTGCGCAAGATCGAGACGGCGGCGAAGCACGGAGCGGCCGGCGTACTCGTCGTCGCCGATCCGCTGAACCACGAGGGGGACGCGCGTAAGGCGGAGGAGCCGCGCCGGAGCTGGCGGCTCCCCGTGGACGCGCGCGAGCCGCGCACGCCGCCGCGGGAGCCGGTGGCGGCGACCCGCCTGCCCGCGGTCTCGCTCGACCCCGCGGCGCTCGAGGCGATCCTCCCCGGAGCCGTCGATCGCCTGATCGAGCTGCAGAAGGCCGTGGACCAGGACCTCAAGCCGCGCGCGTTCGCGATCCCCGGCGTGACCGCGCGCATCGTGGTGAAGCGCGCCCGGGAGACGACCTCGGTGACCAACGTGGTGGGCTATCTCCCCGGGCGCGACCCGGAGATGCAGGCCGAGGTGGTCGTGGTCGGCGCGCACTACGACCACGAGGGGATCCAGGGCGGACAGATCTACTTCGGCGCGGACGACAACGCCTCGGGCACGACCGCGGTGATCGCGCTGGCCGAGGCCTTCGGCCGGAGCCCGGTGCGGCCGCGCCGCAGCGTGATCGTGGTGGCGTTCTCCGGCGAGGAACGCGGCCTCCTGGGGAGCCGCGCCTATGTCCAGAACCCGCCGGTCCCGCTCGAGCGGACCGTGGCCATGGTGAACATGGACATGGTCGGGCGCAACGAGGCCGACGCGATCTCGGTGATCGGCGGCGGCTTCTCGCCCGAGCTGAAGGCGCTGGTCGAGGAAGCGGCGCCGTCCGTGGGGCTGAAGCCGGAGTTCGAGAGCGGAGAGCGCCAGGGGCTGCTCGGCCGGAGCGACCAGGCCTCGTTCTACAACCGCGGCGTCCCGATCCTCTTCTTCTTCTCCGGCTTCCACGACGACTACCACCGGCCCACCGACACGCCCGACAAGATCGTCACCGACAAGGTCGCGCGGGTGGCGCGGCTCGCCTTCACGGTGACCTGGCGCGTGGCCGAGCGCACCAGCCGGCCGGCGCCCGTCCGGCCGCCGTCGCGCGATCGCTGAAAGGAGAGCCGTGGGGGGAGGGCTGTTCCCGGAGCTGGAGCCGGAGCCCGAGGCGGCGGCGGACGCGCCGGGGCAGAGGAAACGCTGGTCGCACTCGAAGCTCGAGTGCTACCGGAACTGCCCGCGCGCGTACCGCTTCCGGTACATCGACCGCATCCGCACCGAGCGCGAGTCGATCGAGGGCTTCATGGGCGCCCGGGTCCACGAGGCGCTCGAGCGGCTCTACCAGCAGGTCGTGATGACGCGCCTCCCGCCCGTGGAGGAGGTGGTCGAGCACTACCACGATCGCTGGCGGGCCGAGTTCTCGACGAACGTCGAGGTGATCCGGCCGGACCGGACGGCCGACGACTACCGGCGGCTCGGCGAGGAGTGCCTGAGGACCTTCTACCGGCTCCGCCACCCGTTCGACGACGGGCGCACCGTGGGGCTCGAGAAGACGCTCGAGTTCACGATCGGCCCCGGGAACCACCCGATGATCGGCGTGATCGACCGGCTGGTGGAAGTGGGGCCCGGCCAGTACGAGATCCACGACTACAAGACCCGGCAGCGGCTCCCGGATCCCTGGGACCTGGAGCGTGACCCGCAGCTCGCGCTCTACCAGCACGGGCTCGTTCAGCTCCAACCCGAGGTGCGCTCGGTGCGCCTCGTCTGGCACTACCTCGTGCACGGCCGCGTGCTGGTCTCCGAGCGCACGCCCGAGCGGGTGCGGGTCGCGGTCGGCGAGGCGGTCCGGACCATCGAGCGGATCGAGGCGGACCAGGCGTTCGAGCCGCGCGAGAGCCCGCTCTGCCGCTGGTGCGAGTACCGCCCGATCTGCCCGGTCTTCCAGGAGCCGCGCACGGAGGCGGGCGCCGCGCTGGTCCGGCGCTACGGGGAGCTGAAGCGGCGCGTGGAGGAGCTCCGGCTCGCGCAGGCCGGGCTCCGCGAGGAGGTGGCGGCCTACGCGCGCGCGCGCGGCCTCGAGACGATCCGCGGCGACGGCTCGAGCCTGGAGGTCGAGCGGCGCTCGCGCTGGATCGAGAAGGCCGGGGAGGACGGGGGCGCGCTCCGCGCCCGCGTGCTCGACCGGCTGGCCGAGCTGGGGCTGCTCGCGAGCTCGGTGACGCTCGACGCGGACGCGCTGGGCGCAGCGCTCGAGGCGGGGCGCCTCCCGCCCGACGTCTCGGACGCGGTGCGTCCGCTGCTCGAGAAGAAGTACTACCCGCACATCGCGCTCCACGAGGAGGAGGCCCGAGGCGGGGGACCCGCGCCTTGAGGCGGCGGCCGCTCGTCGCGCTCGCGGGGGTGCTCGTGGTCGGGGGCGCGCTCCTGGTGGCCGCCCGGCTCGGCGGCGGTCCGGCGGCGGCGCGGGCGGGGCGCGCCGCGTCGAAGGCGGTCCTCGGCGACGGCGCGGTCGTGCAGGACCGCCCGGCCGCGGAGCCGCGCGGGGAGGAGCTGGAACGGCTGGTCACGCGCACGATGCTCGACCTGGACGCCGCGGTGCGGGCGCGCGACTTCCGGCCCTTCCACGCGAAGGTGTCGTCGGTGTGGCGGAAGCAGGCGACGTCCGAGGACCTCCAGCGCATCTTCCAGGAGTTCATCGACCGCCGGATCGACCTCCGGGCGCTGGAGCGCGTGCGGCCGGTCTTCGATGCGCCTCCCGTCGGCGTCCGCCAGGGGGTGCTGCTGGTCCGCGGCAGCTATCCGACGGAGCCCTCGCGGGTGACCTTCCGCCTGGGCTACCTCTGGGAGCCACCCGAGTGGCGCCTCTTTTCGACCGAGGTGGACGTGAAGTAGGGAAAAGGTGCCACTCTTCATTTCCGCCGCGGAAATGAAGAGTGGCACCTTTTCTCACCTCCGCCGATAGACGCGGAAGTACTTCACCACGCCCTGCTCCCGCCAGCCGGGCAGGTCGGCCACCGGCTCGAACAGGCGGGCCAGGCCGGCGTCGCGGAGCATCAGCTCGTCGAAGGGCGTGTGCCCCCACGCCGCACCGCCGGCCTCGCGGATCGTCTGGATGCTGATCACGAACTGCGGGCGACGGCCGAGCAGGTAGGGCAGGTAGCCCGGGTCCGCCGACCCGAGCGGGAGGTGGGCCACCGCCTCGTCCAGGAGCCCGAGCTGGTCCACGTAGCGGACGTCCGGCGTGAAGTAGGGGATGTGCCCCATGTCGCCCAGGATCACCGTCGAGCCCGCCGCGATGTTCCGCCGCGCCCACGCGACCGCGTCGTCGTAGTAGTCGCGCTGCCGGAACCAGGAGCGCGCATAGTCGTCGGGGAGCCGGCCCGCGTGGAGGTTCAGGTTGATCCAGTGGTGCAGGAGGACGAACCCGGCCAGGAGCCAGGCCGGCGCGCGCAGGAGCCAGGAGCGCCCGGCGGCGAACGCCTCGCCCGCGAGCAGGGCGACGAGCGTGATCATCGGTACCAGGAACCGCCGGCCCGGCATCCAGTCCCCGCCCTCCCACGCCACGACCCCGAGGAAGAGCGCAAGGAAGAGACCGACGCGCGCGAGCGCGCCGCGCCGCGTGACGACGCCTAGCGCGGCGAGGAGACAGAGCCCCGCGCCCGCGACCGTGGACCAGGGCCGCGGGACGCACTGGAGCAACTCGTCGCGGAAGAGCAGGAAGCCCGAGACGTAGCGCCACCCGAGCGTGAGGTAGGCCCCGAGCTCGTACCGGGCCGAGTGCTTTGCGTAGAAGACGTTGGGGAGGAGGTGCCCGTAGTACGACACCCGCCAGGCCATCCAGGCCGCACCGAGCCCGACCAGGAGGAGGAGCGCCACCGCCTCGCGCCGACCCGGCCGGCGCGCCGGGAGGAGCACGAGCGGGAGGAAGAGGCCCTCGGGCCGCGTGAGCCCCAGCGCGAGCGCCGAGAGCGGCCAGGCGACGGCGGCCACGGTGACCGCGGGCCGGTCGCGCGCCGCGAGCCAGAGCCGGATCGTGAGCAGCAGCAGGAAGCAGAAGAGCGCGGTCTCGAGCCCCGCCGTGGTCCAGACCAGGAAGGGGAGCGAGAGGGCGCAGAGGAGCGGGGCGGCCGCCGCGCCGGGCTCCGCCCGTCCCCGGAGGCGGACCGCCGTGGAGGCGAGGAGCAGGATGGTTCCGGCCCCGAGCGCGAGCCCGATCGGCGGCGCCGCGCGGTCGGGCGGGACGCCCGAGACGAGACGGACCGCGGCCAGGAGCGCGATCCAGAGCGGATGGACGTAGCCCTCGACCCGCTCCCCCGGGTTGAAGACCCAACCATGCCCCTCCGCGAGGTTCCACGCGTAGCGGAACGTGATGAACGCGTCGTCCACGGGGCTCCCGTGGAAGCGCCAGGCGAGCGCGAGGTACAGTCCGGTGGCCAGGAGGACGAGAAAGAGGAAGACGGCGCCGGCGAGGCGAGCGGGTCGTTGCAAGGCGCGGGCATTCTACCCGCGCGCTCGTGAGCCTCCGGCGATCACCTATAATCCCCCGCGAAACACGCCATGGGCATCATCGAAGAGCTGCTGGGCCGGCCGATGTCCGGCCCGCTCACCGAGATCGGGTTCCCGATGGGGCTCGGGGTCGAGGTGACCAACGTCTGCAACCTGACCTGCATCATGTGCCCGCGGGAGCAGGCCCAGCGCGGCTTCGACCACATGGACTTCGCGCTGTTCGAGCGCATCGTCGAGGAGGCCGCGCGCTATCCCGACCGCGCCTTCCTCCCGCAGGGGTTCGGCGAGTCGCTGCTCCATCCCCGCTGGCCGGAGATGATGGCGCTCCTCCACCAGAAGCGGATCTCGCCGATCTTCCTGATCACCAACGGGACGCTGCTCACCCCCCGGAACATCGACGTCCTGCTCGGCTCCGGGATCACGGTGATCGCGGTCAGCATCGACGGGGTCGAGGACGAGACCTTCCGCAAGGTGCGGGGCGGGAACCTCTCCAAGGTGCGCCGGGGCGTCCAGGACCTGCTCGCGGCCAAGAAGGCGCGCGGCGGGCTCGCGCCGCACATCGTGCTCCGGATCATCCGGATGAAGTACACCGAGGACGAGATCGAGCGGTTCCGGGAGGAGTGGACGCCGCTGCTCAACCCGGGCGACGAGATCGCGGTGAGCAACTTCAACACGTGGGGGGGGAAGTACGACCCGGACGAGTTCGGCCGGTCCGCGGACGCGTTCGGCGCGCAGCAGGTCGGGCCGCTCAGCCCCTGCCGGATGCTCTGGCGGAACCTCCAGATCTACTGGAACGGGGACGTGACCCCCTGCTGCTACGACGACAACTGCGAGATGTGGCTGGGGAACGTGAAAGAGCAGTCGATCGCGGAGATCTTCAACGGGCCGTTGATGCGGAAGTACCGGGAGATCCACCTCCGGCGGGAGTTCTCGCGCATCAAGGTCTGCGCGGCCTGCGCCGAATACGTGCCCTGACCGACCGATGGCGGAATCCGTCGAGGAGCCGGTCACGCGGGAAGGGGTCCTCGAACGCGTCCTCTTCCGCAACGAGCGGAACGACTGGACCGTGGCCCGCCTCCGGGCGGAGGGCGCGCGCTCGGAGATCACGATCGTCGGCGCGCTCCCCGCGCTCGCGATCGGGGAGCACCTCCGGGTCACGGGCCGCTTCGTCGAGCACCGCCGGTACGGCTCGCAGCTCCAGGTCGAGAGCTTCCAGCCGCTGACCCCGGACACGGCGGACGGGATCCGCCGGTTCCTCGGCTCGGGGGTGATCGAGGGGATCGGGAAGAAGCTGGCCCAGAGGCTCGTGGAGCACTTCGGGGCCGAGACGCTGGACGTGCTGGACCGCTGCCCCGAGCGGCTGGCGGAGATCCCCCGGCTGGGCCGGCGGAAGCGCGAGGGCCTGGTCGAGGCCTGGGCCCGCGAGCGAGGGCGCCGCGACGCGCTGATCTACCTGATGTCGCTCCGGATCGGCTCGGCGCACGCGATCCGGATCGTGCGCGAGTGGGGGAGCGGGACGGTCGCCCGGGTGCGCGCGAACCCCTACGAGCTGGCCGACGAGATCGACCGGATCGGCTTCAAGACCGCCGATGCGGTGGCGAGGGCGCAGGGCGTGGCGCGGGACGCGCCGATCCGGATGGACGCCGGAGTGCGGCACGTGCTCTCCGAGCTGCAGAACGAAGGGCACGTCTACCATCCGCGCGAGGGTCTGGCGCGGCGCGCCGCGGAGGTGCTCGGGGACGGGGTCGCCCCGCTGGACCGCGAGCCGGTCGAGGCCGCGATCGAGCGGGGCGTCGAGGCCGGGCGGCTCCTGAGCGAACGCGGGTCCGACGGGGAGGAGGGGCTCTTCCTCCCGTGGCTCCACGCCGCCGAGGTCGAGGCCGCGGCGCGGCTCCACGCGACGCTGGCCGGCCGCCCGCCGTTCCGGGGCGATGCAGCGCGGGCGCTGGCGCGGGCGGAGGCGCGGCAGCGCCTCCAGCTCACGGAGGGGCAGCGCGAGGCGCTGCTCCGGGCGCTCACGAGCCCGCTCGCCGTGATCACGGGGGGGCCGGGCGTGGGGAAGACCACGATCCTCCAGACGCTGGTGCGCGTGCTCCGGGAGGCGGAGCTGCGGGTGGCGCTGGGGGCGCCGACGGGCCGCGCGGCGCAGCGGATGACGGAAGCGACCGGAGCCGAGGCGAAGACCATCCACCGGCTGCTCAAGTTCAATCCCGAGAAGGGGCGCTTCGAGCACGACGCCGACCAGCCGCTGGAGGCGGACCAGGTGGTGGTGGACGAGACGTCGATGCTGGAGCTGGGGCTTCTGGTGGCGCTGCTCCGGGCGATCCCGAAGGGCGCAGGCCTGCTCTTCCTGGGGGACGCCGACCAGCTCCCGTCGGTGGGGCCGGGGCGGGTGCTCCGGGACCTGATCGAGTCGGGGCGGGTGCCGACCGCGCGGCTGACGGAGATCTTCCGCCAGCAGCGGGAGAGCCGGATCGTGGAGAGTGCGCACCGGATCAACCGGGGGGAGACGCCGGCGCTCGACGCGGGGCCGGGCGAGCAGGACTTCTATTTCGTGCAGCGGCGGGACGGGGTCTCGGCGCTCGCGACGATCCTGGAGATCGTGAAGGACCGGATCCCGGCGCGCTTCGGGATGGACCCGATCCGCGACGTGCAGGTGCTGACGCCGATGTACCGGGGCGAGGTGGGCGCGGACAACCTGAACCGGGAGCTGCAAGCGGCGCTGAACCCGCCGGGGCCGCCCGAGTTCGAGTTCGGGGAGCGGCTCTTCCGGCAGGGGGACCGGGTGATGCAGCTCGTGAACGACTACGACAAGGAAGTCTTCAACGGGGACGTGGGCCGGATCGTGGGCGCGAACCGGATCGACCGCTCGGTGCGGGTGGACTTCGACGGGCTGCTCGTGGAGTACCCGGCGGAGGAGCTGGACGAGCTGACGCACGCCTACGCGATCTCGGTGCACAAGAGCCAGGGGAGCGAGTACCCGGCGGTGGTGCTGCCTTTGCACGAGCAGCACTACGTGATGCTCCAGCGGAACCTGCTCTACACGGCGGTGACGCGGGGGAAGCGCCTGGTGGTGCTGGTGGGGACGCGGCGGGCGCTCGAGATCGCGGTCCGGAACGACCGCACCGCGCGGCGGTACACGCGGCTGATGGAGCGCCTGCGGGAAGGGCCTGGCGGGGCCTGATCGGTCGAGCAGCCAATGCCACACATTAGATATAGTGTGGCGTAGTGTTTGACGAATCCGCCGTCCTGGCTCCGAATCCAACGGAAGACGGCTCTTTCCACTCTTTGCGCATTCTTAGCGACAGCCGTAACTACTAGTGCGACAGCGGCCTCCAACCATGGGGCTCTCCCGACTACCTCGCTGCTTCTCGGTGCTTGACACTCTAGCGCGGGCCCAGTAGAAAGATGCCCGCTCTTCCTCTCCGGCCGGGCAAGATGTTGGAGAATCTTCGGGTGCCCTCGTGCGGTGGCTCTCCCTGGCGAAACCACCCCTGCCACGAGTATCCCGGTCAGAGTGCATGCATTCCTTTCTTCGGGTGAATTCGAGCCGTGGCCGTCGGAGATCGTGTTGCTTCGCTGTTTGAGGAACCAGCTCGTCGGCATCGAAGTCTCAACGGAATCTAGCTAGAAGTGGAGTGCAATGCCATGCGTGCATGCTTCGTCCCGCTCGCAGTCACTTTTCTGATCACAGGGCTGACGCACGGCCAGGGACCGAATGCTCCGGCGAACCGTCCGGTCTGGTTTGCATCTCAAGGTGGACAGGTCGCCGTCTACAACGCTGCCACCATGGTGGAGATCGCGGCCGGGTCCGCCAATCCGACATCGGCCGGAGCTTGGGCCATGGACCCGAACTCCCAGACCAACGGGTTCAACACGATCGTGCAGGTGGACAATGGCCGGACGACTCCTCCCGTGATCCTCCCTTCCTTCATGCGCTACGCGGTCCCTCTTAGTCCATGGCCGGCGGCCGTCCAGACCGTGCTCGGTCCAGGAAGTTCGATGGTCGCTTCTCAGGCCGCGCCGCTCTCGATCATCATTTCGAAGCAGGGTGAGCTGGTCAGCCTCGAGCAGTACATGGGCACAACCCACCTGGTCCGGTACACTCCGAGCGCTGCAGGCTGGGCCCTGGCTCAATTCGTATCGCTCGGCCTCCCCTTGACCATCGGATACGTGACCGTCGACTACACGACCCCGCCTCAGGGACCGCGGTACTGGGTCGTGGGATACACTCCTCAGTTTCCCCAGACGTTCGGCCTATGGTCATGGGTCCCGTCAACGGGAACCTTGAGTTTTCTAGGGCTCTCGCCGACCAGTCTGCTCCCCACCGAAGTTCCATCCTGGATCACGACGGAGCGACCGACCACAATGTGCCCGCAGGGCCTTGTGCACATTTCCACATGGTTTACGAACCTTGATGGATACTACTTGCGTACTTTCGACCCGGCAACTGTCACATGGCCATTCATAGGTGGCTCAGTTGGGGGGGGTCAGATATGGCCGGCAACCAATGCTTCCACGGGCAATGGGGTTTGGGCTGTCCAGATCGCCACTGGACTTGGCGTGCCGCCTCCCTCGAGGCTAGTGTTCACTGACGTCGTTACAACGTGCGGCAGTATGGCGAGGCTAGCCTCAGCTCCTCTTGGTGCGCTGCAAATGGATCTGGACCCCGTAGTGGGCGTCAGCACCATGGTGCTGACGTTCAACGGATCGATGAATCCAACGTACGAGCAATGGTCGGAACCAGCGTGTCCGGGGGTACCGGTCCTGCTGACGCCAATCCGACCTGCCGCGACGGCTCCATTCAATCTGCGCGGCGTGGGGTGGAACTACCCCGAGTACATTCAGACCTCCTGACATGGTTGGCGTAACCACTTGTCAGTCAATGCACTCTGCAAAGTAGTCTCGGAATGCCCTGAGACATTTCTCCGATCGCGGACGCGTAATGTCTCGGCGATCGGTTGTTTT
>Ga0187892_10003778_pt1 | contig 26870 bp, 25 predicted proteins | sample MA1701073metaG_FD_139345 | JGI IMG/M metagenome (GOLD analysis project Ga0187892, IMG submission 139345) | Bio-ooze microbial communities from a basaltic lava cave in the Kipuka Kanohina Cave System on the Island of Hawaii, USA - MA170107-3 metaG ... | reverse complement strand
TCATCAACGGCCTGCCGCTCGTTCTCATGGAGCTGAAGAACGCCGCGGACGAGAACGCCACCATCGGCACGGCGTACAACCAGATCCAGACGTACAAGGCCGAGCTGCCGGCGCTCTTCGACTACAACGCTCTCGTCCTGATCTCGGACGGGACGGAAGCGCGCATCGGCACGCTCACCGCGGGCCGCGAATGGTTCAAGCCCTGGCGCACCATCGCGGGCGAGACTCTCGCGCCGGCGAGCATGCCGGAGATCCAAGTCATGATCGAAGGCGTGTTCGAGAAACGGCGGCTCCTCGATCTCATCGCGAATTTCATCGTCTTCGAGGACGAGGTCGGCGGAAAGCTCGCCAAGAAAATGGCGGGCTATCACCAGTTCCACGCGGTGCGTGGGGCCGTCGAAGAGACGCTGCGCGCGGCACCCGGATTGCGCGATGCCGCCGCGGGGCGCTACGAGACGCGCAAGGCCGGCGGCGAGGCAGGCGACCGCCGCGTAGGTGTGGTGTGGCATACGCAGGGCTCGGGCAAGAGCCTGACCATGGCGTTCTACGCCGGCCGCGTGATTCGCGAGCCGGCGATGGCGAACCCCACCATCGTCGTCCTCACCGACCGCAACGACCTCGACGATCAGCTTTTCGGCACCTTCTCGCGCTGCCAGGACCTGCTGCGCCAGCCGCCCGAGCAGGCGCAGAGTCGCGCCGACCTGCGCGCGAAGCTCGCCGTCGAAGCGGGCGGAGTGGTCTTCACCACGATCCAGAAGTTTCTGCCTGAGGAAAAAGGCGACCGCCATCCGATGCTCTCGAACCGGCGCAACATCGTGGTCATCGCCGACGAGGCGCACCGTAGCCAGTACGACTTCATCGACGGCTTCGCGCGTCACATGCGCGATGCGCTGCCTAATGCCTCGTTCATCGGCTTTACCGGAACGCCGATCGAGCTGACCGACAAGAACACGCGCGCGGTCTTCGGCGACTACATCAGCGTCTACGACATCCAGCGCGCGGTCGAGGACAAGGCTACGGTGCCGATCTACTACGAAAGCCGCCTCGCCAAGCTCGCGCTCGACGAGAAGGAGCGGCCGAAGATCGACCCGGACTTCGAGGAGGCGACCGAGGGCGAAGAAGTCGCGAAGAAGGAGAAGCTCAAGAGTAAATGGGCGCAGCTCGAGGCGGTGGTCGGATCGGACAAACGCCTGAAGCTGGTCGCTCGCGATCTCGTCGACCACTTCGAGAAGCGGCTCGAAACCATGGAAGGCAAGGCCATGGTGGTGTGCATGAGCCGGCGCATCTGCGTCGAGCTTTACAAGGCGATCACCGCCCTGCAGCAGCGCTGGCACCACAACGACGACGACAAGGGCGCGATCAAGGTGGTGATGACGGGCTCGGCCGATGACGGGCCTGAGTGGCAGCAGCACATCCGGAACAAGCCGCGGCGCGAGGCCCTCGCCAACCGCTTCCGGAACGCGAAAGACCCGCTCCGCATCGTCCTCGTGCGCGACATGTGGCTCACCGGCTTCGATGCGCCGAGCCTGCACACGATGTACGTGGATAAACCGATGCGCGGCCACGCGCTCATGCAGGCGATCGCGCGCGTGAACCGCGTCTTCCGCGACAAGCCGGGCGGATTGGTGGTGGACTATCTAGGGCTTGCGCAGGAATTGAAGGCCGCGCTCGCGACCTACACGGAGAGCGGCGGCACCGGCAAGACCGCAATCGACCAGAAGGAGGCAGTGGCGGCGATGCTGGAGAAGTACGAGATCTGCTGCGGCCTCTTCCACGGCTTCGACTACGCGAAATGGGTGAGCGGCAAGCCGCAGGAGCGGCTGAGCCTTCTGCCTGCCGCCCAGGAGCACATCCTTGCGCAGAAAGACGGCAAGCCTCGGCTGCTGACCGCCGTGCAGGAGTTGTCCCAGGCCTTCGCCCTCGCCGTGCCGCACGAAGAAGCGCTGCGCATCCGCGACGACGTGGCGTTCTTTCAGTCGGTGCGCGCCGTCCTGGCGAAGGGCACGCCCGAGGGCGCCAAGACTCAGGAAGAGCTCGACCTTGCCGTGCGGCAGATTGTGTCGCGTGCCGTCGCTTCCGAGGGCGTGGTCGACATCTTCGCGGCGGCAGGGCTGAAGAAGCCGGACATCTCGATCCTCTCCGACCAGTTCCTCGCCGAAGTGAAAGGCATGCCGCAGCGCAACCTCGCGGTCGAGCTGCTGCAGAAGCTCCTTGCCGGCGAGATTCGCACCCGCCGCAAGAAAAATGTCGTCCAGGCCAAGTCCTTCGCCGACATGCTCGAGCAGACCATCCGCCGCTACCAGAACCGGGCCATCGAGGCGGCGCAGGTGATCGAAGAGCTGATCGGCTTGGCCAAGGACATGCGCGCCGCCAACGCGCGCGGCGAGCAGCTCGGCCTCACCGAAGAGGAGCTTGCCTTCTACGACGCGCTGGAAGTGAACGACAGCGCAGTCAAGGTGCTCGGCGAGCCGACGCTCATGAAAATCGCCCGCGAGCTGGTGGAAGCCGTGCGCAAGAACGTGACCATCGACTGGACCGTGCGCGAGAACGTGCGCGCGCAGCTCCGCGTCATCGTGAAGCGCATTCTTCGCAAGTACGGCTATCCCCCGGACAAACAGGAGAAGGCGACGCAGACGGTTCTGGCGCAGGCCGAAGCATTGACTGCGGAATGGGCGGTGGCGTGAGCTCCGGGGCGATCATGGTTCTAGCGCAAGCGCCGCGAATGACGCGAGCCAATGCTCGCCGACGTAGTCTCCGCCCACGACGTGAGGCAGCGCGGCGGCGAGGTGGCGCTCGGCCGCTTCCGTGTAACCCAGCTTTTTGAAGCACCAGGCGCGCGACAGGCATAGGCCGTCGAGGTGGCTCTGCTTGGCGTCCGTGCGGTCCGCGACCGTTGGCAGTTTCAGATTGGAAGGATCTGTGGAGAAAAACTCTTGCGACCAGGGGCGGAACTCGTCGGGCGCCACTACCTCCTGCATCAGCGCCGCTTCGACCAGCGCGGGCGACAGGAAATCGTCGAGCGAGGGCTCGTAGGCGAGCGGCGCGTCGCGGTCGGCGCGATACCAGCGCAAGGCGGCCGCTTTGATTTCCCTTTCGAGGGTGGAGTCGCCAGCACTGCGCGCAAAATCCAGTCCCAGAATGCACGCGAAGGCGGTATTGCCGTGGCTGCCGGCGCGGATCGGGTAGGGCGCGCCGCTCACGAAGCCGGCCATGCGCCGCGCGAGCTCCGCCGCGAGCGGCTGCACGGCGTCCGACCATTTCCGGTTGCCGAGCGCCAGCAGCTCTGCCTGCAGCTTGAGCAGCCATGCCCACCCGTACGGCCGCTCGAAGGTCCGGCCAGCGGCGCTGTTGAAGTACGCGAGCTCGGCGCCCACTGCTTCCTGCGTGAGGTGCTTGTCCAGGACCGGCGCGATCTTCGGCGACGGATAAAGGCGCAGAACGCGCGCCAGAAGCCAGTGCATGTGCACCGCGGAATGCCAGTCGTAGCTGCCGTAGAACGCCGGGTGCTGCCGGCGCGGCCGGATCTCTTCTCCCGCGCGCGTCAGGAGATGGCCGACATGGCGCGGGTACTCGCGCACCACGTTGGCGAGCGCGGTCGCCGCGAAAGCGCGGGCCTGTTCTTCAGTCACCGGTCGGCGCGATGCGGAATTCCAGCACCGCGGGATCGGCCTTCAGCTTCTCGGAAAGCGCGCGCGCGTTCGCGGCGTCCATCGTACGCAGCACCATGCGGTACTCGAACTGGCCGACGTCGCCATGCAGCCGGTAGCTCATGTTGTGCAGGGCGAAGCCGCTCGACTCGACGAGGCTGCGCAGCGCCGGCTCGGACATCGCGGCGTCGCGCGCGAAACGCACCATGAACTGCGCGTAGGTCTCGGTCGGCATGCGTGCCTCGATCCAGCGGAAGGCCGACAGCGTGCCGAGGACCAGCACGGTGCCGACGCCAGCCGCGAAATAGAAGCCGATGCCGGTAAGGATGCCGATCGCCGCGGTCACCCAGATCGAGGCCGCGGTGGTCAGGCCGCGCACGGTGAACCCTTCCTTGATGATCGCGCCGGCGCCGACGAAGCCGATGCCGGTCATGATGCCCTGGGCCATGCGCGTGGGATCGAGCACCAGGCTCGCTTCGCCGGAGTCCGGGATCCAGTGCGATTCGTACACCGTGATGAGCATCAGCAAGCTCGAGGCGAGGCACACCAGCGCGTGGGTGCGGAATCCCGCCGGCCGGCCGCGATGGCTGCGCTCGAGGCCGATCAGGCCGCCCGCGGCGAGCGCGGCCACGAGCCGGAACAGGATCTCGAGGTACTCCTGGGCCATCGCCGCCCGAGTCTAGGTGAAAACGCTAGAATCGGCACGGAATCAGCCGGATGGCGCTCGAAATCCTCGTTCTCGCGGCAGGGCTCGGCAAGCGCATGCGCTCGGACCTGCCCAAGGTCTTGCACCCGCTCGCCGGCCGGCCGCTGCTCGCGCACGTGCTCGACACCGCGCGCGAGCTCTCACCCCGCAAGATCATCGTGGTCCACGGACATGGCGCCGACTACCTAAAGAAAGTCTTTTCTGAAAAAGACCTCGAGTGGGTCCTGCAGGCGGAGCAGCTGGGCACCGGTCACGCGGTGGTGCAGGCGATGCCGCGCGTGGGCGCGGATGCGAGCGTGCTCCTGGTGTATGGCGACGTGCCGCTGGTGCGCGCCGCGACGCTGAAGCGCCTGCTCGACGCCGCGGGGGACGGGCTCGCCGTCCTCACGGCCGAGCTGGAAGATCCGGCCGCCTACGGCCGGGTGGTGCGCGATGCGTCGGGGCGCGTAAAGCGCATCGTCGAGCTGCGCGACGCGGGCCCCGACGAGCGCGCGATCCGCGAAATCAACGCCGGCTTCTATGCGCTCGGCGCGCGCCGCCTCTCCGGCTGGCTGAAGAAGCTCAAGAACGACAACGCGCAGAAGGAGTACTACCTTACCGACCTCGTGGGCCTTGCCGTGGCGGACGGCGTGCCGGTGGCGGCGGTCAAGGCGGACCATGCCTGGGAGGCGGCAGGCGTGAATTCCAAGGCCGAGCTCGCCGGGCTCGAGCGGCAGCATCAAAAAATTGTTTCTGGAAAGCTGTTGGAAGCCGGCGTCACGCTGGCCGACCCGGCGCGCATCGACGTGCGCGGGACGTTGGAGTGCGGGCGCGACGTCGCGATCGACGTGAACTGCGTGTTCGAAGGCCGGGTGCGGCTCGGCGACGGCGTGCGCATCGGCGCGAATTGCGTACTAAGGAATATGACGGTGGCAGCGGGCAGCGAGATCCTCCCGTTCTGCCATCTGGAAGACTCCAGCATCGGCAAGCGCTGCCGGCTGGGCCCCTACGCGCGGCTGCGCCCGGGAACCATTCTGGAAGAGGAGGTGCACGTCGGCAATTTCGTCGAGGTCAAGGCCAGCCGCCTCGGCGCGGGCTCGAAGGCGAACCACCTCGCCTACATCGGCGACAGCGAGCTCGGCGCGCGCGTCAACTACGGCGCCGGCGCGATTACCTGCAACTACGACGGCGCCGCCAAGCACCGCACGGTGATCGAGGACGACTGCTTTATCGGCTCGGACGCGACCCTGGTCGCCCCGGTGCGCATCGCGCGCGGCTCCTATATCGGCGCGGGCTCGACCATCAACAAGGATACGCCCGCGGGCCAGCTTACAGTGGCGCGCGCCAAACAGGTTTCCATCCCCGGGTGGAAGCCGCCGAGGAAAAAGAGGGCCTGACCCCATGTGCGGCATCGTCGGCGCCGCGGCGCGGCGCGACATCGTCCCGGTCCTGATCGAGGGGCTGCGCCGGCTCGAGTACCGCGGCTATGACTCGTGCGGCCTGGCGCTCGTGGATCAGCAACGTCTCGATCTGGTGAGGACGGTTTCGCGCGTCAACGACCTCGCGTCGAAGGCGAAGGACACCCGCGGCCTGACAGGCATCGCGCACACGCGCTGGGCGACCCACGGTGCGCCGGCCACCGAGAACGCGCACCCGCTCGTCTCGCGCGGCGAGATCGCGGTGGTGCATAACGGCATCATCGAGAACCACGACGAGCTGCGCGCCGAGCTCCAGGCGAAGGGCTACCGCTTCGACAGCCAGACCGACACCGAGGTCATCGCCCACCTGGTGCACAGCCTGCATCAGGGCGACCTGCTCGACGCCGTGCGCCGCGCCGCCGGGCGCCTGAAAGGCGCGTACGCGATCGCCGTGGTATCGAAAAAGGACCCCGGCACGGTGGTCGGCGCCCGCGCCGGCAGCCCGCTGGTGGTAGGCGTCGGCAAGGGCGAGCACTTCATCGCCTCCGACGCGCTCGCGCTCGCCGGCACCACCGAGCGCATCGCCTACCTCGAGGAAGGCGACGTGGTGGCGATCGGCGAGCAGGCCTGGCGGGTGGTCGATCCCCAGGGAAAGCCCGTGTCACGCGAGGTGCGCGAGGTGAAAACCGCCGGCGTCGCCGCCGAGCTCGGGCCCTACCGCCATTTCATGCAGAAGGAGATCTTCGAGCAGCCGCGCGCGGTGGCCGACACGCTGGAGAGCGTGGGATCGATAACCGCGGAATTGTTTGGCCGGGAAGCCGAGCATGTGCTCCGGCAGACCAATTCCATCCTGATTCTGGCCTGCGGCACGAGCTACTACGCGGGCCTCGTCGCGCGCCACTGGATCGAGGAGCTCGCCGGGATTCCCTGCAACGTCGAGATCGCGAGTGAGTACCGCTACCGCGCGAGCGTGCCCGACCCGAAGGCGCTGGTGGTGGTGGTCTCGCAATCGGGCGAAACCGCGGACACGCTCTCGGCGCTGAAGCACGCGCAGTCGCTCGGCCAGGCGGCGAGCCTCGCGATCTGCAACGTCGCTTCGAGCGCGCTCATGCGCATGACGCGCCTGCAGTTCCTGACGCACGCCGGGGTCGAGATCGGCGTCGCCTCGACCAAGGCGTTCACCACCCAGCTCGTCTCGCTTTACCTGCTGGCATTGACGCTCGCGAAGCTGCGGGGACGGCTCAGAGAGGAAATCATCCATCTGAAGGCGCTGCGGCACTTGCCCACGGCGCTCGGGGCGGTCCTCGCGCTCGAGCCGTCGATCATCGCCTGGGCGCAGCGCTTCGCCACCAAGGAGCACGCGCTGTTCCTCGGTCGCGGGCTGCACTATCCGATCGCGCTGGAGGGGGCGCTCAAGCTGAAGGAAATCTCCTACATCCACGCCGAAGCCTACCCGGCGGGCGAGCTCAAGCACGGGCCGCTCGCGCTGGTCACGAGCGAGATGCCGGTGGTCACGGTGGCGCCGAACGACGCGCTGCTGGAGAAGCTCAAGTCCAACATGCAGGAGGTGCGCGCCCGCGGCGGCGAGCTCTACGTGTTCGCCGACGCCGACACCCGCATCGCCAACTCGCCGGGAATCAACGTCATCCGCCTGCCCGAGCACTACGGCCTGCTGTCGCCGGTCCTTCATGTGGTGCCGCTACAGTTGCTCGCCTACCACACCGCGCTGGCGCGGGGAACCGACGTCGACAAGCCGAGAAACTTGGCGAAATCGGTCACTGTGGAATAACCTTAGGCCTTAAGAGGAGGATTCGATGAACCCGACGAAACTGGCCGCCGCCCTGGCGGCCGCAATGCTGTGCGTCTCCCAGGCACAGGCCCAGACCGAGATTCAGTGGTGGCACTCGATGGGCGGCGCGCTGGGTGAGGCGCTGAACGGGCTCGCCAACCAGTTCAACGCCGAGCAGAAGCAATACAAGATCGTGACCTCCTACAAGGGGTCGTATCCTGAGTCGATGACCGCGGCGATCGCGGCGTTCCGCGCCGGGCAGGCGCCGCACCTGCTGCAGGTATTCGAGGTGGGCACGGCCACCATGATGGCGGCCAAGGGCGCGGTCAAGCCCGTGTACCAGCTGATGAAGGAGGCTGGCGAGCCTTTCGATCCCAAGGCCTACCTGCCGACGGTGACGGGCTACTATTCGGACACCAAGGGCAACATGCTGTCGATGCCCTTCAACAGCTCGACCGCGCTGTTCTACATCGACCGCAACAAGTTCAAGGCGGCGGGCCTGCCGCCGGTGCCGCCGAAGACCTGGAAGGAGCTCGTCGCCACCGCGGAGAAGCTGAAGGCAGCGGGACAGGATTGCGTGTACACGACGGGATGGCCCTCCTGGGTGCATGTGGAGAACTTCAGCGCCTGGCACAACGTGCCCATCGGTACCAAGCAGAACGGCATGGACGGCCTGGATACGACGTTCACCATCAACTCGCCCACGCACGTCAAGCACGTCACGATGCTCGCCGACATGGCGAAGCGCGGCTTGTTCACCTATGCCGGGCGCACGAACCAGGCGGACTCCAAATTCCAGGGCGGGGAGTGCGCGATGGCAACCATCAGCGCTGGCGCGCTCGCCGGCACCATCAAGGCCGGCAAGACCGACTGGGAGATCAGCTTCCTGCCCTACCACGACGACGTCAAGGGCGCGCCGCAGAACTCCGTCATCGGCGGGGCGTCGCTATGGGTGATGAGCGGCCGCAAGGCCGAGGAGTACAAGGGCGTGGCCAAGTTCTTCTCGTTCCTGTCGCGGCCCGAGGTGCAGATGGAGTGGCATATCAAGACCGGGTACGTGCCGATCACGCAGGCGTCCTACGACATGACGCGCAAGTCCGGCTTCTACGACAAGAACCCGGGCCGCGACGCGGCCGTCCGGCAGCTCACGAACAAGGCGCCCACGGCGAACTCCAAGGGCCTGCGCTTCGGCAACTTCGTGCAGGGCCGCACGGTGATCGAGGAAGAGCTGGAGGCCGCCTTCCAGGGCAAGAAGACCGCGAAGGCAGCGCTCGACGACGCGGTGAAGCGCGCCAACGAGATCCTCAGGCAGTTCGAGACGGCCAACAAGTAAGCCGCCAACCCCGCCGAGCGGATGGAAAAGCGCGTCGTCTTCCGCTCGGCGTGGCTGCCCTACGCGCTGGTCGCGCCGCAGATCGCGATCACCGTGGTGTTCTTCTTCTGGCCGGCGATCCAGGCGGTGTGGTTCTCGTTCCAGCTGCAGGACGCCTTCGGCCTCAAGACCCAGTTCGTCGGACTGCAGAATTTCACCAACCTTTTCCGCGACAGCAACTACCTCGCCTCGTTCCGGGTCACGGCGGTGTTCAGCGTGCTGGTGGCGTTTTCCGGCCTGGCCATCTCGCTCTTGCTGGCGACGATGGCCGACCGCGTGCTGCGCGGCGCGCTCGCCTACAAGACGCTGCTGATCTGGCCCTACGCGGTGGCGCCGGCCGTCGCGGGCGTGCTGTGGGCGTTCCTGTTCGCGCCCTCTATCGGCATCGTGACTTACGTGCTCAAGGGCTTCGGCGTCGACTGGAACTGGATCATCAACGACAACCAGGCGCTCGCGCTGGTGGTGATCGCCTCGGTGTGGAAGCAGATCTCCTACAACTTCCTGTTCTTCCTCGCCGGGCTGCAGTCGATCCCGCGCTCGCTGATCGAGGCGGCGGCCATTGACGGCGCCGGGCCGACGCGGCGCTTCTGGACCATCGTCTTCCCGCTGCTGTCGCCGACCACGTTTTTCCTGCTGGTGGTGAACGTGGTCTACGCCTTCTTCGAGACCTTCGGCGTGATCGACGCCACCACGCAGGGCGGCCCGGGGCAGGCGACCCAGATCCTGGTCTACAAGGTCTACCACGACGGCGTGAAGGCGGCCGACCTCGGTAGCTCGTCGGCGCAGTCGGTGATCCTGATGTTCATCGTGATTGCGCTCACGGTGGTCCAGTTCCGGTTCATCGAGCGGAAAGTCCAATACTGATGGTCGAGAACCGCCCTGGACTCACCATCCTGTCGCACGCGGTGCTGATCCTGGGCGTGTTGCTGATCGCGTTCCCGCTCTACGTCACCTTCGTCGCCTCCACCCATACGCTGGAGACGGTCATGCAGGTGCCGATGCCGCTGCTGCCCGGCGACCAGCTCGTGCAGAACTATTCGCAGGTGCTGGGCGCCGGCACCACCACGGGGTCCAAGGCCGCGGTCGGCAGCATGCTCGTCAACAGCACGGTGATGGCGCTCGGCATTCCGCTCGGCAAAATTGCAATCTCGATCATCTCCGCGTTCGCCATCGTCTACTTCCGCTTCCGCTTCCGCATGTTCTTTTTCTGGATGATCTTCATCACCCTGATGCTGCCGGTCGAGGTGCGCATCATCCCGACCTTCAAGGTGATCGCCGACCTCGGTATGCTCAACAGCTACGCCGGCCTCACCGTGCCGCTCATCGCCTCGGCCACCGCGACGTTCCTGTTCCGGCAGTTCTTCATGACGGTGCCCGACGAGCTGGCCGAGGCCGCGCGCGTGGACGGCGCCGGCCCGATGCGCTTCTTCTGGGACGTGCTGATACCGCTCTCCAAGACCACCATGGCGGCTCTGTTCGTGATCCAGTTCATCTACGGCTGGAACCAGTACCTGTGGCCGCTGCTCATCACCACCGACGAGTCGATGTACACCACCGTGATCGGCATCAAGCGCATGATCGTCGGCGGCGACGCCGCCAACGAATGGAACCTGATCATGGCCACCGCGATCCTGGCGATGCTGCCGCCCGCGCTGGTGGTGGTGCTGATGCAGAGATGGTTCGTGAAGGGCCTCGTGGAGACCGAAAAGTAATGGCCGCCGTATCGCTGAGGGACGTGCGCAAGAGCTATACGCCGGAGTTGCAGGTGATCCACGGCGTGTCGATGGAGATCGAGGACGGCGAGTTCATCGTCATTCTCGGTCCCTCGGGCTGCGGCAAGTCCACGCTGCTGCGCATGGTGGCGGGCCTGGAGACGATCACCGCGGGCGAGATCGCGATCGGCGAGCGCGTGGTCAACAACCTCGAGCCGAAGGATCGCGACATCGCCATGGTGTTCCAGAACTACGCGCTCTATCCGCACATGAGCGTGTACGACAACATGGCCTACGGTCTGCGCATCAGGGGTCTTTCGAGGGAAGAAATTTCTGAAAGAGTAAGGAGAGCGGCAGACATCCTGGAGCTCGGCAAATTCCTCGACCGCAGGCCGCGCGCGCTTTCCGGCGGCCAGCGCCAGCGGGTGGCGATGGGCCGCGCCATCGTGCGCGAGCCGGCGGTGTTCCTGTTCGACGAGCCGCTCTCCAACCTGGACGCCAAGCTGCGCGTGCAGATGCGCGCCGAGCTGCAGTCGCTGCACCAGCGGCTGAAGACCACCAGCCTGTTCGTCACCCACGACCAGATCGAGGCCATGACCCTCGCGCAGCGCATGATCGTGATGAATGCCGGGCGCGCCGAGCAGATCGGCAAGCCGCTCGAGGTGTATGCCAGGCCCGCCACCACCTTCGTCGCGAGCTTCATCGGCTCGCCGCCGATGAACCTGATTCCCCAGAGCCGAGACGGCAAGCCGGTGATCTTCGGCGTGCGCCCGGAGCACCTCGATCCCTGCAGCGAGAAGGAGGCGATGCTGGTCATCGACGTCGATCTGATCGAGCCGCTCGGCGCCGACACCCTCGTGTACGGCCATCTCGGCGGCAGCGATGGCACGCGGGTTGCTGCGCGCCTGCACTCCTCGGCGGAGGCGCGCGCCGGCAAGCTGCCCTTGCGCTACCGGCCCGAGCACGTCCACTACTTCGATGCCAAGAGCGGGGCCCGCATCTAGTTAGAATTTGGGGTTGCTCAAGACAACTCCGTTTCATCCCCGTACTTCAGCTCTCTGCGCGAGCCATGCCTGGCGGCGCTGGGCGGGCCATATCGTTGCGAGCTCCTACGAGCTTTCGCACGAGCGCGAATACCACGCGATCCGCGGCTCGGCGGCGCTGTTCGACGTCTCGCCGCTCTACAAGTATTCGGTTCGAGGGAAGGACGCCGCACGGCTCCTCGATCAGGTTGCTACAAGAAGCATCCAGGCCATGAAGGTTGGCCAGGTCGCCTACACCCCATGGTGCGATGCGGCGGGAAAAGTGCTCGACGACGGCACCATCGCGCGCCTGGACGAGACCACGTTCCGCATGACCGCCGCCGAGCCCAACCTGCGCTGGCTGCAGGACAACGCGCAGGGGCTCGTGGTCGAGATCGAGGACGTGTCCGATGCGCTCGCCGCGCTTTCGCTGCAAGGCCCAGCCGCGCGCGCGATCGTGGATGTTGATCTCAAGTATTTCAGGCTCACCGAGGCGAAGCTGGGCGGCATCCCGGTGACGATCTCGCGCACCGGATACACCGGCGACCTTGGCTACGAGATCTGGATGCAGCATGACCGCGCACTCGCGGTATGGGATGAACTCATCGAGGCTGGAGCCCCCTACGGCATCGTGCCGGCGGGGATGCTCGCGCTCGACGTGGCGCGCATCGAGGCCGGTCTGATGCTGATCGACGTCGACTACGTGCCGGCGCGCAAGGCGCTCATCGAGAGCCAGACTTCCAGCCCCTACGAGCTCGACCTCGGCTGGACGGTCAACCTGCAAAAAGAGCGCTTCGTCGGCCGCGAGGCGCTCGCCGCCGAGGCGCGCCGCACTCCCGAGTGGCAGTTCGTCGGCATCGAGATCGAATGGGAATCGCTCGAGCGCCTGTACGCCGAGGTCGGGCTCGCGACGCGGCTGCCGGCCGCGGCCTGGCGCACGAGCGTCCCGATCTACGCCGGCGCCGAGCAGGCCGGCTACGCCACGAGCGGCGGCTGGTCGCCGCTGCTCAAGAAGTACATCGCGCTCGCGCACCTGCGCGCGCCCTGGGCGGCGCCGGGCACGCAGCTCGACATCGAGATCACCGTCGAGCACCGGCGCCAGCGCGCCGCCGCACGCGTCGTGAAAAAACCCTTCTTCGATCCCGAGCGCAAACGTGCCTAAGTACGACGCCATCATTGTCGGCGGGGGGCACAACGGCCTCGTTTGCGCGGCATACCTCGCACGGGCCGGCAGGAAGGTGCTGGTGCTCGAGCGCCGCGAGCGCGTCGGCGGCGCCGCGCTGACCGAGGAGGTGTTCCTGGGCTTCCGCTTCTCGGTGTTCTCCTACGTGGTGAGCCTGCTGCGGCCCGAGATCATCCGCGACCTCGAGCTGCCGCGCCACGGCCTGCACATTCTTCCCTTGGAAAGTACCTTGACTCCACTGCCGAATGGCAACTACCTCGCGCAGTGGAACGACCACGACCAGAACCGGCGCGAGCTCGCGCGTCATTCGCTGCGCGACGCCGAGGCCTACGACGAGTTCGGCCACATGCTTCACCAGATGGCGCGCGCGATCAAGCCGCTGCTCGCGATGGCGCCGCCGGACCCCACGTCGCTTTCTCCAGGGAATCTCATGGGGATGGCGAAGCTGGCGCGGCATTTCCGCGGCCTCGGCACGCAGCGCTTCAACACCCTGACCAAGCTGCTCACCATGAGCTCGGCGGATTTCCTCGACGAATGGTTCGAGACCGAGGCGCTCAAGGCGACCAAGTCGGCGAGCGGCATCATCGGCACGCTGCTCGGCCCGCGCTCGCCGGGCACGGCCTACGTCCTGCTGCATCACTACATGGGCGAGCTCGACGGCGTGTTCCGCGCCTGGGGCTTCGCGAAGGGCGGCAACGGCTCGGTGAGCGCGGCGATCGCCGGCGCCGCCCGGGCCGCAGGTGCAGAGATCCGCTGCAATGCCTCTGTTGCGAACGTCTTGATCTCGGGTGGATCTGCAAAAGGCGTAGTCCTCGAGGGCGGGGAGGAGATCAAGGCAGACCTGGTCGTGTCGGGCGCCGACCCGCGGCGCACCTTCATGCAGCTCGTGGGCGAGAAGCACCTGCCCGGCGAGTTCGTCGAGTCGATCCGGCGCTTCCGTTTCCGCGGCGCTTCCGCCAAGGTGAACCTGGCGCTGGGCGAGCTGCCCGATTTCATCTGCCTGCCGGGGCGCGGGCCGCACCTGCGCGGCGCGATCTCGATCAGCCCGAGCGTCGCGTACCTCGAGCGCGCCTACGACGAGGCGAAGTACGGCGGAATTTCAGGCCGGCCGTACATGGACATCGTGATCCCCTCGATGCTCGACCCGGAAATGGCGCCGCCGAGAAAGCACGTGATGTCGATCTTCGTGCAGTACGCGCCCTACCACGTGAAGGGCGGCTGGACCGACGCGCGCCGCGAAGCCCTCGGCGACGCGGTGGTCGACACGCTCGCCGAGTACGCGCCCAACATCCGCTCGGCGATCCTGCACCGCCAGGTGGTGACGCCGGCCGACATCGAGCGCATCGTCGGCCTGGCCGAAGGCAACATCTTCCAGGGAGAGCTCACCTTGCAGCAGATGTTCTTCCTGCGCCCGGTGCCGGCGTGGGCGAGGTACCGCACGCCGCTCCCGGGCCTCTACCAGTGCGGCGCGGGCACGCATCCCGGCGGCGGCGTGATGGGCGCCTCGGGGCGCAACGCGGCGCTCGAGATCCTGCGCGCGTGAGCCGCGCCATCGTCATCGGCGGGCACGCCGACTCCCTGGCCGCGGCACGCGTGCTCGCGAAACGTCACGAAGTCGTCGTTTTTGCCGGGAACCAAGGCCCCGGGATCGCCGAGGGCTGGGTTCCGCGAGCGCTGCGGCTCGACGGCCTGCTCCTTTTCTCGCCCGAGCCCTGGGTCGCCGCCCCCTTGCCCGCCGGCGGGCGGCTCGAGCTGTCGAGCGACCTGTCGCGCTCGGTAGAGTCGATCCGCCGCATCAGCCCGCGCGACGCGGTGCGCTGGCCGGAGTTCTGCGAGCGCATGGCCCGGCTCGCCCGATTCTTTGAAACGATTTACGCAGCACCGCCGCCCGACCCCTTGAGCTTCAAGTTCGCATTGCGGGCGCGTGCGCTCGGCAAGCAGGGGCTTGAAGACCTGCTGCGCATCCTGCCGATGCCGGTGGCCGAGCTGCTGGACGACTGGTTCGAGAACGACACGCTCAAGGGCGTGCTCGCCGGCGCCGGCATCGCCCACCTGCAGCAGGGTCCGCGCTCCGGCGGCACCGCGTTCCGGCTGCTGCACAACCATGTCGGCTCCCTGCCGGGCGTGTTCCGGCCGCCAAGGTCGAACCTCGTCGAGCTCCTGCGGAAGGGGCTGGAAATCCACGCTGGCGACGTTGCCCGGATATCGGTGCAAGGCGGACGTGTCACGGGCGTGGTGCTGAAAGGCGGCGAAGAAATCGAGGCGTCGCTGGTGGTGAGCGGCGCCGACCCGCGGCGCAGCCTGCTCGAGCTTGTCGAACCCGGCTGGCTCGACCCGGAGCTCGCGCGCGCGCTCGCGCACGTGCGCCGGCGCGGCGTTGTGGCGCGCGTCACGCTCCAGCTCGACCGGGCGCCGGGTTTCGCGCGGATGGCGCTCGCGCCGTCGCTCGACGAGCTGGAGCGGGCCTACGACGATTCCAAGGATGGACGCGTGTCGCAGCGGCCATATCTCGAGGCGCATTGCGATGCAGACCAGCGTGTCGAGGTACACGTGCAGTACGTCCCCTACGGCGCGGATTGCTCCGGTCTTGGCGACACGGTCGTGGCGCTTCTCTCGGAGCACTGGGGCGATGCGGCGGCGGACGAGGTACGGGTGCTCTCGCCGCGCGACCTGGAGGAGCGCGAAGGCTGGCCGCAGGGCCAGGCGCACCACGCCGAGCTCGCTCTCGACCAGGCGCTGTGGATGCGGCCGCTGCCCGAGCTCGCGCGCTACCGCACGCCGATCGAAGGCCTCTGGCTGTGCGGCCCGGGCATGCATCCCGGCGCCGGCACTGCCGGCGCCGCCGGCCTCAACTGCGCGCGTGAGATTCTTCGCGGCTGAGATCGTGCTCGCCGGCTGGTGCTCGGCCGCGCTCGCCGCCGAGCCGTTGCCGCGATTGGGCGCCGACGCCTCCGCCTTCACCGTTTCGGGCGTCTCGTCGGGCGGCTACATGGCGGTGCAGATGCATGTCGCGCATTCAAGCCGCGTAAGGGGCGCGGCTGCGCTCGCCGCAGGACCGTATTACTGCGCGCAGGGGAGCCTCTGGACCGCGATGAACAAGTGCATGACCGGGGTTCCACAGGCGTCAAGAGCTGACGCCGACCGCTTCGCGCGCGAGGGGCTCATCGACCCCACCGGCAACCTCGCCAAGGCACGCGTGTGGCTGTTCTCGGGTGCGCAGGACCGGACGGTAACCCCCGCCGTGGTGAGCGCGCTGGGTGGCTTCTATTACCTGTACAAGGCGGAGGTCGCGATGGTCAGCAAGCCGGCTGGCCACGCGATGGTCACGGAGCACACGGGAGCGGCATGCGGCGCGACCGAGCCGCCGTTCATCAACGATTGCGACTACGACGCGGCAGGCGAGCTGCTGCGGCACCTGCTCGGCGATCTCTCACCGCCGGCAGCGGGCCCCGGCGGGCGCCTCTTCGCTTTCGTCCAGGACAAGAATGCGCGCGCGATCAGCATGGCGGACGAGGGCTATGTGTATGTGCCGCGGGCGTGCGAGACCGAGCGCTGCCGCGTCCATGTCGCATTCCACGGCTGCCGCCAGGGCGCCGAGGCGGTCGGCGAGCGCTTCGTGCGCGACGCGGGCTACAACCGCTGGGCCGATACCAATCGCCTGATCGTGCTCTACCCGCAGGCCGTGGCGCGCTACGTGTGGTGGGTCTGGAACCCGCGGGGCTGCTGGGACTGGTGGGGCTACACCAATTCCCGCTATGCAACCAAGGAAGGCCCGCAGATCCGCGCGGTGCTCGCGATGGTGGAGCGCCTGGGCTCGCGCCGCCAGTGAGAGCTTGACCTTCCCATCGTGGGAAGGTTCAATCTGCGTTCATGGAGCACGCACATCACGCGCACCAAGGCGCGCCTTCGCTGAACCGCACTGCCGCGTCGGCGACTCTGCATTGCCTTACCGGCTGCGCCATCGGCGAGGTGCTGGGCATGGTCATCGGCACCGCTCTCGGCTGGGGCAACCTCGAGACGATCGTGCTCGCAGTCGTGCTCGCATTTCTTTTCGGATACGCGCTCACGATGCGGCCGTTGCTGGCCGCGGGGCTCGCGGTGGCGCACGCCCACCATCACCGAGGTGCCCGATGAACATCGGCCAGGCGGCGCAGGCGTCCGGCGTATCGGCAAAGATGATCCGCCACTACGAGCAGATCGGGCTCATCCCGGAGGCGAAGCGCACGTTCTCGAACTACCGGACCTACGCCGCGAACGAGATCCACATACTGCGCTTCATCCGTACGGCGCGCGATCTCGGGTTCTCGGTGAAGCAGATCGCGGAGCTCCTCAGGCTCTGGGCCGACCGGCGGCGCTCCAGCCGCGGGGTGAAAGCGCTCACCCTGGAGCATATCGGCGAGCTCGACCGCAAGATCGCCGAGCTGCGCGCGGTGAAAGCCGCGCTCGAGCACCTCGCTCGCCATTGTCACGGCGACGAGCGACCCGAATGCCCGATTCTTGACGCGCTCGAGCGCGGCGGGGTCAAAAACTCTGCCGCCCGGACCAAAATCTCGTAGCAATCTGTAACGATTGCGCCCGACCTGCGTGCTAGGATTCGGCCCCGTGGCAAGAAAGCTGAAATTTTTCATCGTCTTCGCCCTGCTCGCGCTCGTGCCGCTGCGCGCTCTTGCAGCGGTGACCGAAGGCCTGTGCGCCACCGGCAAGGGCGGGACGGCGGCAGCTGAACACGCCATGCGCCACCATGGCGCCGCGAGCGACGAGACGTCGCCGGACGGCGACACCAAGAGCTCTTCTCTGGCCTGCAGCTTGTGCACCGCTTGCTGCACGGGCGCGTCATTCGCGCCCGATACGGTGCGCGCGCTGCGCGCTGCCGGCGTAGATCTCGAGCTCATCCTCTTCTTCGGCCGCGATCCCGGGGTTCACGTCCCCGGCCAGCCCGACCGGCCTCCTCTCTCCCGCTGACGTCTTGAAGATGCCGACGGCGCGCTGATCGCGCCGTGACCGCTCGCGTACGCGTGCGCAGAAACGATGCTGGGAGACGTTATGTACAAGGAATTGGTTTTGCTGCTGGCGGCCACGGCCGCCATGAGCGCGGGGGCGCAGCCGCCGCGGCCCGAACCGGCAGACCCGAAAGCACGGGTGCCGTCGGTCGAGTACCGCTCGGCTTTCGAAGGCTACCGTCGCTATGCGGAGCCCGAGGTCACCGGCTGGCGGGAGATGAACGAGGAGGTCGGCCGGGTCGGCGGCCATCTGGGCATCGTGCGCGAAGCTGCGAAGCCGGGGGCGAAGGCGCCGGCGCAAGCCGGGCACGGAGGTCACAAATGAGAGCCGTCCTTGCGATGGCGGCGCTTGCGCTCCTCGCCGGCTGTGCGAGCCTGAGCCGCGACGGCGGCTTCTCCACGGTCGAGCAGGCGGTCGAGCAGCGGACGGGCGCCCAGCCGAAGTGGGTGCGCACCGAAGATGAGGCCAACAGCGTGCGCGCACGCGTCAAGGAGCTGCTCGGCAAGCCGCTGAGCGCCGAGGACGCGGTGCAGATCGCGCTGCTGAACAATCCCGGACTGCAGGCCGCTTATGCCGAGGTAGGCATCGCGGAAGCCGATCTGGTGCAGGCGAGCCGCTGGCGGGGCCCGCGGTTCTCGTTCGCGCGGCTGCGCCGGGGCGACGAGATCGAGTACGAGCGCAGCGTGTTCTTCGACGTGCTAGGCCTGATCACCATCCCGCTCGCCATCAAGGGCGAAGAGAAGCGCTTCGACGCGGCGAAGAGCCGCGCCGCCGCCGAGGCCCTGCGCGTCGCGCTCGACACGCGCAAGGCCTGGTTCTCCGTTGTCGCCGCGCAGGAAACCGCCAAGTACATGGAACAGGTGAAAGATGCTGCGGAAGCGAGCGCCGAGCTCGCGCGGCGCATGGCCGCGCTCGGGAATTTCTCCAAGCTCGACCAGGCGCGGGAGCAGGCGTTCTATGCCGCCGCCGCGGCGGATCTCGCCCGCGCGCGCCACGCGCAGGTCGCCGCGCGAGAGCGCCTCGCCAGGCTGATGGGGCTGTGGGGCGGCGACTTGGCCTTCGGTCTGCCCGAGCGGCTGCCCGACCTGCCGAAGGAGGCGCGGGAAGGTGGCGACCTGGAAGCCCAGGCGCTGGCGCAGCGCCTCGACGTCCAGGCCGCGAAACGCGACACCGAGGCGCTCGCCGGATCGCTCGGACTGACGAAAGTGACGCGTTTCGTCAGCCTGCTCGAGTTCGGGCTGCACAACAATAGCGAAACCGGGCAGCCGCGCAAGCGCGGCTGGGAGGTCGAGCTCGAGATCCCGATTTTCGACTTCGGAAGCGCGCGCACCGCGCGCGCAGAGCGGCTCTACATGCAGTCGGTCAACCGCGCGGCGGAGACAGCGATCCAGGCGCGCTCGGAAGTGCGCGAAGCCTTCAGCGCATACCGCACCGCGTTCGACCTCGCGCGCCATTACCGCGAGGAGGTCGTGCCGCTGCGCCGGCGAATCTCCGAGGAGATGCTGCTGCGCTACAACGGCATGCTCGCGAGCGTGTTCGAGCTGCTGGCGGATTCGCGCGAGCAGGTGGCGGCGGTCAACGCCTATATCGAGTCGCTGCGCGACTTCTGGCTTGCCGAGTCCGACCTGCAGATGGCGCTCACCGGCCGCTCGCCAGGCCTCATGAGCGTGGCGCGAGGCGCTGCCCCGGCGACTGCGGCAACGGGCGGAGGGCACTGACATGACTACGCGCAGGCAATTCGTGGGAGGCCTTCTCGGCGCGGCGATGGTCTCTCGTGTAGGTGCCGCTTCGCTCCCGGAAGCACCGAGCCGCAACACGGCGGACATGGCGCCGCCGTTCGTTCCGCTGAGCGGGCCGCCGTACAACCCGGTCGTCACCCTGAACGGCTGGACTCTCCCCTGGCGCATGAACCGCGGCTGGAAGGAGTTTCACCTCGTCGCCGAGCCGGTGCGCCGCCAGATCGCGCCGGGGATGACCGCGCATCTCTGGGGCTACAACGGCCAGTCGCCGGGGCCGACGATCGAATGCGTCGAGGGCGACAAGGTGCGCATCTTCGTGACCAACAAGCTTCCCGAGCACACCACGATCCACTGGCACGGGATCCTGCTGCCGAACGGCATGGACGGCGTCGGCGGGCTCACGCAGCCGCATATCCAGCCGGGCAAGACCTTCGTCTACGAGTTCGAGATGAAGCACTCGGGCACCTTCATGTACCACCCGCACGCCGACGAGATGGTCCAGATGGCGATGGGGATGATGGGCTCGCTCGTGGTCCATCCCCGCGATCCGAACTTCATGCGCGTGGATCGCGATTTCGCCTTTCTTACGGCCTCGTACGACATCGCTCCCGGCGCGTATACGCCGAAGGTCGCGGAGATGACGGATTTCAATCTGTGGACGTTCAACAGCCGCGTGTTCCCCGGCATCGACCACCTCGTGGTGCGGAAGGGCGACCGCGTGCGGGTGCGCATCGGCAACCTGACGATGACCAACCACCCGATCCACATCCACGGCCATAACTTCACCGTTGCCTGCACCGATGGGGGCTGGGTGCCGAAGGGCGCGCGCTGGCCCGAGACCTCGGTCGACATGCCGGTCGGCGCGCTGCGCGCGATCGAATTCGTCGCCGACAATCCGGGCGACTGGGCGTTCCACTGCCACAAGTCGCACCACGTCATGAACGCGATGGGCCACAACGTGCCGACGATGATCGGCGTGGACCATCGCGGCGTCGCGGAGAAGATTATGCGCCTGGTTCCCGACTACATGGTGATGGGCGAGCGCGGCATGGCCGACATGGGCGAGATGCAGATGCCCCTTCCGGACAACACGCTGCCGATGATGAGCGGCGCGGGACCGTTCGGGCCGATCGAGATGGGCGGCATGTTCACCGTGGTCAAGGTTCGCGAGGGCCTCGCGCGCAACGACTACAAGGACCCCGGCTGGTACAAGCACCCCGCCGGGACGGTCGCCTACGAGTGGACAGGCGAAGCCCCTCGCCCTGAGCGCCGACCCGCGGCAAAACCTTCAGGGCAAGAGTTCAAAGCTCGTAAACCGTCCGGCCATGCCGGGCATTAATGTCAACTGGAGTCAACTTTTGAAGGAGAAACAACCCATGTACTACCGCAATACCGCCGTCGCAGTTGTGTTGGCCCTGGCGGCCGGGGCCGCCTGGAGCCACGGCGGCAGCCACGAGAAAAGCACGGCCGCCAGGCCGGCCAAGGTCAGCACCGAAGAGCATGCCTTCGGTCGCGCGGGCGACCTCAAGAAAGTCACCCGCACGATCCAGGTCGGCATGGACGACACCATGCACTTCACGCCCGGAGACCTCGTGCTTAAGAAGGGCGAGACGGTCAAATTCGTCGTGCACAACAACGGCAAGATCATGCACGAGATGGTGATCGGAACGATGGCGGAGCTCAAGGCCCATGCCGAAGTGATGCGCAAGTTTCCGGGCATGGAGCACGACGAGCCCTATATGGCTCACGTCGAGCCGAACAAGCAGGGAGACCTCGTCTGGCAATTCACGCGCGCGGGCGAGTTCTTCTATGCATGCCTCATCCCGGGTCACCTCGAAGCCGGCATGATCGCCAAGATCACGGTGAAGTAAACATCAAGCGAACGGAGGTCACATGAAGAAGCTTTTTGCCTGGATCCTCGCCGCTGCGCTCGCCGCGCCGGCGCTCGCTCAGACGATGAGCGACGGTGAAATACGCAAGGTCGACAAGGACGCCAAGAAAATCACCATCAAGCACGGGCCGCTCGCGAACCTCGACATGCCGCCCATGACCATGGTGTTCCAGGTCAAGGACCCGGCGATGCTCGAGCAGGTGAAGGCCGGCGACAAGGTGAAGTTCCAGGCCGAGAAGATCGGCGGCGCTTTCACCGTTACCAAGATCGAGCCGGTGAAGTAAGCAGGGAATGCGGGGGTAGCTTAGCGGCAAAGCGCGGCCAGACCTTGGCCGAGACACGAGTTCGATGCTCGTTCCCCGCTCCGCGCGCCTTGACCGACTTCATTCCCGCGCTGCGCTTTCGCGCGCTGACGCGGCTGTACGATCCGCTGGTTCGCGCGACCGTCCGTGAGAGCGCCTTCAAGCGCGCGCTGGTGGACCAGGTCCGGGCGCGGGCCGGCGCACGGCTGCTCGACCTGGGATGCGGCACCGGCACGCTGACGGTCCAGCTCGCCCGTGCGCATCCCGAGGCAGGGGTCTGGCCGACTGGGGCAAGCCCGGCAATGCGCTGGCGGCGGCGGGCTTCGTGCTTGTCAGGCTGCTCGACGGCTTCGAGGTTACCCGGGAGAACGCCGCGGGAGCGCTGCCGCGGCTGATCGGGGAAGCCGGCTTCGGCGAAGTACGCGAGACGCGGAGCTTCGCCACCGTTTTGGGCACAATACGCGTTTACCGCGCAACATGAGAGCGCTCCCGTACCTCGCCGCGACGCTCGCTCAAGCCCGCGCGCTTCTTCCATGACGCGTTTCTCGTGGCCGCATCGAGCGGACGGACTACAGGTCTTGCGCCATGTTTACCGGTGGAGCTCCTGCCCGGCGTAACGAGCGGTCACGTAGATTGCGCAAACCGAGGTGACAGCGTACGTGATTCGGCTGCTCAAAACTGCCTTGCTGGTTCTGCTTCTGGCGCTGCTGCCGCTTCGCGACATCGCGGCGGCGAGGGCGGGTCTCTGCGCCGCCGCGCAGCCGGGCGCGGCGCAGCTGGCCGCGCCCCAGTACCCCGCGGATCATGACCACGGAAGATCCGGTTGCATCGCCTGCGCCGAGCACTGCTCGGGCGCATCCGCTATCGTCCCGCTCGACGGCATGCCGCTCCCTCCCCCCGGCAGTCGAGACCGCATTGCGCTCGGCCATCGCTTCGCCACGGCCTTCGTGGCCGAGCATCCAGACCGCCCTCCGCTCGTTTGCTGAGCCGCCCGTGCGGCGCTAGCTAACTGCGTGCCGCCGCACGCGCGCCGGCACACTCTGATCGTTGGACGAGAAGCGCGTTTGAGGGATTCTTTTTGCGGTCGATGGAGCAATTTGCCATGCAATTTCGCAACCGTACTCGCAGTCATGAAATAGGCACCGGCGGCATCGCGGCGGCAGTGGTTTTCGCGGCGGCGGTCGTCTTGGGCGTCGGATACACGCAGCATTATTCCTACTCCAAGCCGCTGCAGCGTTTCGAAGGTGCCCGCACGGACATCACCAGGCTCGTCGAGCCGGGCTCCGCCTACCCGGGGCCGGCCCTCGTGCTTGAGCTTGCCGACGAGCTGCGGCTATCCCATGGTCAGCGCGAGGAGGTGGAGCAGCTCGAGGACGACCAGGAAAGGCACGGCCTCTCTGGAGCGACAGCGGAGCGCCGGCTGCGCGCCGTGCTCAGCGACGAGCAGTTCGCGCGCTTCGATCGCCTGCGCACGCTCGGCATGGATTGAATGGCACCGGCATTGCTCGGCATGGATGAGGTCCTTCACCTTCTGATGGTGATCCTGGCCGCGCTCGCCGTGGCTCCGGCGCTCGGCCGCGCCTGGCACGGCGCCGCGCTTGCGTTCCATTCCTTGAACGGCCGCTGGGGCGGCAGCGGATCTGTTCGATATCCCGGTGAGCGCGAAGCACCACAGCGCGAGCGCGTGCTCGCGACCGTTCTCTTCATCGATATCGTGGGGTCGACGCAGCGCGCTGCCGCCGTCGGCGACCGGAAGTGGCGCGAGCTGCTGGAGGAATTTCAGAGACTGGTGCGCAGGGAATTGGCGGATTTCCAGGGCCGCGAGCTCGACACCGCCGGCGACGGGGTGCTCGCTTCCTTCGACCGCCCGGCGCGCGGCATAGGCTGCGCGCAGGCAATCCGCGCGGCGGCTGGCTCGTTCGGCATCGAGGTCCGTGCCGGCCTGCATAGCGGCGAATGCGAGACCATCGGCGACAAGCTGGGCGGCATCGCGGTTCATATCGGCTCGCGCGTCGCCGGCAAGGCGAAGCCGGGCGAAATCCTCGTCTCGCAGACCGTGAAGGACCTCGTCGGCGGTTCGGATCTGGAGTTCAACGATCGCGGCCTGCAGCAGCTCAAAGGCGTGCCCGGCGAGTGGCGCGTTTACGCTTTCGTCCGCTAGGAGCTTGACCCTCCCGGCAGGGTAAGGTTTATCCTGCTCGCGATGCGAACAAACAAGGAGCGCATGTGCAGAAGTTCGCAGCAATCCTGATTGCTCTCGCGCTCGCCGCGCCGGCGCTGGCGCCGGCCAAGTAACGCGGCGCCCGTTGTGCGACGGCGACAGGCGCAAACGCGGGCTTTTCCGGGCACAATAACGCCTTTTTAGCAGGCAAGATCAAGGATGTTCCGATCGCTTCTGGCTTGGCTGGCGCTGTTTCTGGCGGCCGCCGCGGCGGCGGCCAACGCGCCGCAGCCCGACGACGGCCGCGTCGACGCGCAGTTGCGCCGCGCGCTCGAGAACGTCCGCGAGGGCCGCCTCGACACGGCGCTCGGCGAGCTCGACCGCATCGTCGCGCGCTACCCCAATTTCAGGCTCGCGCACCTCGTGCGCGGCGACGTGCTGCTCGCCCGCGCGAGGCCGATCGAAGAGTTCGGCAACACCGCCCACGACGCGAACGGGCGCCTCAAGGAGCTGCGGGCGGAGGCGCTGGCGCGGCTGCGCGCCGTCGATTTTCATCCGCCCGAGGGCCAGGTGCCGCGCTACCTGCTGCAGCTCGACCCGCGGCAGAAGCACGCCATCGTGATCGACAGCAGCCGCTGGCGCGTATACGTGTACGAGAACGCCGGCGGCACGCCGCGGCTGGTCGACGACTATTACACCACGCTCGGCAAGTACGGCATCGACAAAGAGCGCGAGGGCGACAAGAAGACCCCGATCGGCGTCTATCACGTGGTCTCGCAGATTCCGGGAAGCAAGCTTCCCGACCTTTACGGCTGGGGTGCCTTCCCGATCAACTATCCCAACGAATGGGATCGCAGGCTGGGCAGGACCGGCTACGGCATCTGGCTGCACGGCGTGCCCTCGGACACCTACGCGCGCGCCCCGTTCGCGAGCGACGGCTGCGTGGCACTTGCCAACTCCGACATCGAGATGCTCGCCAAGCGCGTGCAAGTCGGGGCCACGCCCGTGATCATCGCCGATCGCGCCGAATGGCTCTCGCCGCAGACCTGGCGCGCCGAGCGCGACGCCTTCCTGGGGCAACTGGAAGCGTGGCGCGGGGACTGGGAGAGCCTCGACACCGAGCGTTACCTGGCGCATTACGCGCCCGGTTTCCGCTCGGGCGCGATGGACCTCGCCGCCTGGAGCGCGCACAAGCGCAAGGTGGGCAAGGGAAAGACCGAGATCAAAGTCTCGCTTGACAATCTCGGCGTGTTCCGCAGCCCTGGCCGGCAGGAGCTGATCGAGGTGAGCTTCGACCAAAACTACCGTTCGAACAACCTCTCCCAGCGCACGCGCAAGCGCCAGTACTGGATCCAGGAAGGCGGGCGCTGGAAGATCGCCCATGAAGGGCCGGTCCGGGGCGCGGCCAGGGTGGCGCTGCCCGAATCCTTCCCGGGAAGGAAAAACTAGATGCGCGCATGGATGCTGGGCGCGCTGGTGACGCTGCTCGGGTTTGCGGGCCTCGGCACCGTCTCCGCGCTATGGCCGAACCCCTTGTTCATGCGCATGACGCCGGCCGGGGTCTGGGAAATCTCGCTGCTCGCCGCACTGTCGCTGCTCGGCGGACTGTATGTCGCCCTGCGGCGCCCGGCGTGCGCGGATCGCACGGCGGGCGCAGGGGGAATCGTCGGTTTCCTGGGCATCGCCTGCCCGACGTGCAACAAGCTGCTCATGCTGCTGTTTGGCGGCGAGCTGCTGCTCGCGTACTTCGAGCCGGTGCGGCTCTACGTCGCGGCCGCCGGCGCGGCGATTCTCGCCCTCGCGCTCCTGTTCGAGCTACGCCGAAGAACTGCGGCCAATGAGCCAGACGCTCGAAACCGATCAAGCACTGTTGCTGGCTGATCTGTCCGGGTATACGGCGCTGACGGAAACGCACGGCGCGCTGCAGGCGTCCGAAATCGTCCTGAGGTTCGGAGCGCTAGTCGACGCGAGCCTCGAGCCGGGTGTCGCCGTAGTCGATCGGGTGGGCGACGAAGTGCTGTGCGCCGCGGCGGACACGCTCGCAATCGTGCGAAGCGCCTTGCGCCTGCGCGGAATGGTCCTGTCCGAGCCGGAATTTCCCGCGGTGCGGGCGGCGATCCACCGCGGGCCGGTTCTCGCACGGGACGGCAAATTGTTCGGCGCGCCATTGAACCTCACTGCGCGCATCGCCAACCAGGCGCGCGGCGGCCAGATTCTGTGCACCGAGCCTGTTGCCCGGGCCGCGCCCCAGATCGCCGGTCTCGATGCGCGCTCGCTGGGCACGCAGCGCTTCAAGAACGTCGCGTCTCCCGTGGCACTGTTCGAGCTGATATCGGCGAGGGAATCCGCGCCTGCTACTGCAATCGATCCGGTATGCCGGATGCAGGTGCCAGCCGGCCGCGCCGCGGCGACGATCGCCTTCGGAGCGAAGACCTATCGGTTCTGCTCGCAGGCCTGCGCGCGCGTTTTCTCCGATGCGCCTGAGCGTTTCGTCGCCACGGGGCAGCCCGAATCACGTTGACGCCTTCCGTTCGCAAGCTCGCGCTTACCGTCCACGTCACCGCCTCGGTGGGCTGGCTCGGGGCGCTCGCCGTCTTTTTCGCTCACGCCCTCGCGAGTCTGATCAGCCAGGATGAGAAGACCGTGCGTGCGGCATCTCTCGCGATGGGCATCGCCGCCTGGTTCGTGATCCTGCCGCTGAGTCTCGCCACGCTCATGACCGGGCTTGTCCAGGCGCTGGGTACCGCGTGGGGCCTGTTCCGGCACTACTGGATCCTCTTCAAGCTTCTGCTGACCACCGTTGCCACCCTCGTACTGCTGCTGAAGCTGGCGCCGATCAGCTACCTCGCCGAAACGTCGACGCAGGCGACATTTTCCAGCGTCGATCTCATCGGGCTGCGGACCTCCCTGACGGTTCACGCTGCAGGCGGCCTGCTGGTGTTGCTAGC
>Ga0187892_10003776_pt1 | contig 26873 bp, 21 predicted proteins | sample MA1701073metaG_FD_139345 | JGI IMG/M metagenome (GOLD analysis project Ga0187892, IMG submission 139345) | Bio-ooze microbial communities from a basaltic lava cave in the Kipuka Kanohina Cave System on the Island of Hawaii, USA - MA170107-3 metaG ... | reverse complement strand
GCGCTCCGGCCCCCCAACAGCGTGGAGCGGGGCGCGCAGAGCGCGGTGGTGAAGCCGGCCTGGCGGTGTCCGGCGCCTCCGGCCTCGTCGAGCCGGAGCGTGGCGGCGACCTCCTGCTCGGCCCAGACGACCCGGTAGTCGGCCACCGGCATCCCGGCCTGCGCGTCGCGCGACGTGTCGAACTTCGGGCCTTCGCTCGGGCGCGCCGGCGCGGCCCCGGTGGCGCCCCCCGCCTCGGTGCGCGTCTCGAGCGCGCTCAGGCTGGCGTGGGCGTCGATGAACCCCGGCACCAACGTCCATCCCTTCGCCTCGATGACCTCGGCGTCGAAGGGCGGCGTCACGTCGGCGCCGAGGGCCTCGATCAGCCCGTCGCGCACGACCACGGTGGCCTTCTCCAGGACCGGGCCGCGGCCGTTGACGACGCGGGCATCCTTGAGCGCATAGGTCTGCCCGCCCGCCAGAGCGGCCCCCGCGAAGAGCGGGAGCAGCGCCAGCGCGCGGCGCGTTCGCGAGATGAGATGGGTCACGGCGACGTCTCCTGGTCACGGGCGGGACACCCTGCCCCCAGTGCGATCCCGCCGAAGTGGCCGGATTCTACCGTCTACGGGGCATTCTCGCGGGGCCGCGAGGCCATTAGGCTGGGCGGCCATGAATACCCGACGGGAGTTCCTGGCGCAGTGCGTGGGTGCGGGACTGGGGGTCGCGGCCGCCGGAAACGGAGCGCTGGCCGGCGTGCTCGCCGCGGCCGGCGACCGGCCGCCCGAGGAGGTCGCGCGCGACGAGGCCTTCTGGCGCGAGGTGCAGGCGGGCTTCACGGTGGACCGGAACCTCATGAACCTGAACAACGGCGGGGTCTCGCCCAGCCCGCGCGTGGTCCAGGAGGCGATGCGACGCTACCTCGAGCAGTCCAACGCCGCGCCGGCCCACACCATGTGGGAGCTGCTCGAGCCCGAGATCGAGACCGTGCGCGCGCGGCTGGCGCGCGCGTTCGGCTGCGATCCCGAGGAGCTGGCGGTCACGCGGAACGCCAGCGAGGCGCTCGAGACGCTGATCTTCGGGCTGGAGCTCCGGCCGGGCGACGAGGTGATCGCCACGACCCAGAATTACCCGCGGATGATCACGTCCTGGAAGCAGCGCGCGCTCCGCGAGGGGATCGTCTACCGCACGTTCCCGGTGCCCGTGCGGCCCGAGGACCCCGCTGAGATCGTCGAGGCCTACCGGAAGGCGATCACCCCGCGCACGCGGGTCATGGAGGTGATGCACGTCGGCTACCTGAACGGCTACGTCTACCCGGTCCGCGAGCTCACGGAGCTCGGACGGGAGCGGGGCGTGCAGGTGATCGTGGACGGCGCGCACGCCTTCGCGCACTTCCCGTTCGCCCGCGAAGAGCTGGGGTGCGACTTCTACGGCACGAGCCTGCACAAGTGGCTGATGGCGCCGCACGGGACCGGGTTCCTCTACGTCCGGAAGGACCGCATCCCGGAGGTCTGGCCGCTGATGGCCGCGCCCGAGCCGCGCGGCGGGAACGTGCGCAAGTTCGAGGAGATCGGCACCCACCCGGCCGCGAACCACAACGCGATCGGCGAGGCGCTCGCTTTCCACGAGGGGATCGGGGCGACGAACAAGATCGCGCGGCTCCGCTACCTGAGCGAGCGCTGGCTCTCGAAGGTCGCCGACGAGCCGCGCGTGAAGGTCCTCACCGATCCGCGCCGCGCGGGGGCGCTCCGCCTGGTTGCGCTGGAGGGGCTCGACCCGCCGAAGCTGCGGGAGCATCTCCTGAAGAAGCACGGGATCATCGTGGTCGCGATCAAGCACGACGAGTTCGAGGGGATCCGCGTGACCCCGAGCGTCTACACCACGCTCGGCGAGCTGGACCGCTTCGTGGACGCGCTGCAGGGCGCTCTCAAGCGCGGGGTGTAGCGGGCGCCGCCGCCCGGGACATCAGTTCGAGGTCGCGCCGAGCTGGGTCAGGATCGTCCCCGTCCGGGTGAGGACGCCGACCCGCGCCGGCAGGGCGCCGTTGCTCGCCAGGCCCACCACCACCAGGATCCCGGTCTCGTCATCGCACTTGACCCCGTTCGTGCCCCAGGAGCCCGTCGGGGACGTCACGGCATCGTGGATCGTCGTAACCACCGAGGAGAGCCGCCCGGTGAGGGCGCCCGGGTTCGGGAACGTCGCGATCGTGCTGAACGTGGTCGGGACCCGCCGGTTCGACCGGAGCAGCGCGCCGCTCAGCCCGACCGTGTTGCTGAACATCGCGAGGATGTATTCCCCGGTCTCGTGATCGAAGCACACGTTGTTGAGCACGGTAGGAGGAGGGGGGACCGCGACCAGGAAGGTGCCGGTCATGCCGTCGCTGCTGATCCGGCACGCGACCAGAGTCAGAAAGACCGCGATCGGACGGCAAGAGCCGGGTGGACCGGTGGACGGCGGTGACCTGACCGGCCGGGCTCACGTTGAGGACCTCGAACCGGCGGGCTGGCCGGTCGCCACGAGGTTGATCGCGCCGCTCGCGGGATCCACGGAGACGATCCCACCCCGTTCCAGGCTGAAGTCCCCGACGATCCAGTCTTCGGGCGACGGAGCGTTCTGGGCGCCCGCGGCGGCCGCGAGGAGGCCCGCGCAGAAGAGCGCGAGAAACCGGCTCATGGTCGGGCGGGATGATACCGCGGCGCATGACCCCGAGGGTCCAGTCGGCGCGGGGTGTGACGCGTACGCGAAAACGGCCCCCGGCAGCGCGCCGGGGGCCGCGGAATCGGCCGTGATCAGAGAGACGTGGCGCCGAGGCTGTTGGCCGTGTCCAGGCCGCTCGGCATGGACCCGTTCACGGCAACGGCGCTGATGAACACACGGATGCCCGGTGGGAACCCCGGGGGCAGCGCGATCGTTCCGACCGCCTTGCCGTTGGCATCCAGCGTCCCGGAGAAGCCCGTGGTGATCCCCGGTATGCCGCCGACGGAGAGGAGAAGGAGCAGATCGATCGCGAGGTTGATGGTCCGCCCGTCCGGGAGCGTGATGCCCGGGCGCAGGCTCTGCGACATCGCGGCGATGTACGAGGCGCCGGGCGACGCCGGGAACGAGAAGTTCACGTTGTAGGCGCTCCCCGGGGAGAAGGTCCCCAGCCCCGACACCTTGCGCGAGCCGTAGATCTCGGCACTGGTCGGGTTGAAGCCGGCCGGGGCGGCGATCGTGTAGGCCGTGATGATGGTGCCCGTGCGGCTCAGGAGGCCGACCCGGCCCGGGAGGGCCGCCGGGTTGGCGAGACCGGCCACCACGATGTTGCCCGTCTCGTCGTCCAGCTTGAGGCCGTTGGCGCCGAAGAGTCCCGTGCCAGGGAGGGCCGTATGGACCGTCGCGACCACACCTCCCGGGGTCACCTGCAGGACCTCGCCCGGGTCGAAACGGGTCACGTAGAAGTTCCCGTCCTGCTGGCAGTGATCCACGGAGGAGAGCCGCCCGATGCCGGCCGCGATGGTGGTCACGGCGCCCGCGGAGGTCCGGCGCAGGAGCATGCCGCCCGGGAGCACCGCGAAGACCGCCAGGATGGAATCGCCGGTGTCCGCGTCGATGCAGACGCTATTGAGCGTCGCGGGGGTCGTGGTGATCAGCGACGCGGTCATGCCGTCGGCGCTGATCCGATAGAGCCCGCTCCCGCCTGAGGTGCTCGCAAGGTAGGTCCCGTCCTGGTCAACGTCCAGGCCGTTCTGGGAGCTCGGATAGACGGCCCCGGAGGTGATCACCCCCGCCGGCGTGACCAGGGCGAACCGGCCGGCGGTCGAGTAGGCGGCGGCCAGGTCGGTGTTGTTGTTCGCCATGATCACCCAGTTGAAGAACCCGGCCGGACGCCCGACGGCGACCGTGTTCACCGCTCCGGTGGTCGGGCTGATCGCGTAGGCTCCACCCGCCCCCGCTGCGGCATTGATGTCCCCGATGATCCAGTCCCCGGGCACCGGCGGGGCGTCCCCCTGGGCGGCAACGAGTGCGGTCATGAGGCCGAGGATTGCGAGCAGTCTGGTCGAGCGGATCATACGTTGACTCCTTTCTCTCTGGCCTGGACGGGGGAGGTTCGGCAGTCGTCACGGCTGCTACCTGATGGATCGGCCCCTGTCCTGGGCCTGGCACCGGAACGTGTCCCTGTTTGTCCCTGCCTTTGCGGACAACAGGTTAGCAGGACGACGCCGCGTGGCAAGAGTGTCGTTCTCGCGGCGCGGCGGGTTCGGTAAGCTCCTCGACCTCATGAGCCGGACCCCACCTTCCTCGGCCGCCGATCGCGGCGCGTTCCGCGAAGTCCCCTACATGGGGGTGATCTTCGTCGTCGCCGAAGCCTCGAAGCTCGGCTTCGTGAACGGCCATCCGGACTGGTGCAACCTGGGACAGGGCCAGCCCGAGGTCGGTCCGATGGTGGGCGCGCCGCCGCGGCTCACGACGGTCACGATCCGGCCGGAGGACCACGCCTACGGCCCGCTCGGCGGCATCCCCGAGCTGCGCGCGGCGGTCGCGGCCCACTACAACCGCCTCTACCGGAAGGGCCGGCGGTCGCGCTACACCGCGGACCACGTCTGCGTCGCGATGGGCGGGCGGCTCGCGCTCACGCGCGCGCTCGCGGCGCTCGGGAACGTGAGCGTCGGCTACCAGCTCCCCGACTACACCGCCTACGAGGACATGTTCAACCTGCACCTCGGGCGCATCCACCCGGTGCCGCTCCGCACGACCGAGGCGCACGGCTTCTCGCCGACGCCGGAGGAATTCGAGCGCGAGGTCGCGGGGAAGGGACTGGGCGCCTTCCTGGTCTCGAACCCGTGCAACCCGACGGGGAACGTGATCGCCGGGCGGGCGCTCGCGCGCTGGGTGGAGATCGCGCGGCGCCGCCGCGTGACGCTGCTCCTCGACGAGTTCTACAGCCACTTCATCTACACGAAGGACGGGCGGCCGGGCGCCGGGCCGGTGAGCGCGGCGGCGTACGTCGAGGACGTGGACCGCGACCCCGTGGTCCTCTTCGACGGGCTCACCAAGAGCTTCCGCTATCCGGGGTGGCGCGTGGGGTGGGCGGTGGGACCGCCCGCGATGATGGAGAGCCTGGCGCGGGTGGCCAGCTCGGTGGACGGCGGCCCGTCGCGGATCGCGCAGCGCCTCGCGCTCCAGGCACTCGAGCCGGAGCAGGCCGACCGCGAGACGCGCGCGCTGCGCGCGGTCTTCGCGCACAAGCGGAACCTCATGGTCGATCGGCTTCGTGCGATGGGCATCCGGTGCGCCGCCGAGCCGCGCGGGACGTTCTACTGCTGGGCCTCGCTCGAGGGCCTGCGGCCGCCGCTGGACGACTCGATGACCTTCTTCCGGCGCGCGCTTGAGCGCCGGGTGATGACCGTGCCCGGGCACTTCTTCGACGTGAACCCCGGCGGGTGGCGGCACGAGCCCTCGCCCTACCGCCGGTGGATGCGCTTCTCGTTCGGCCCGCCGCGCGACAACGTCGTGATGGGCCTCGACCGCCTGGCGGCGATGCTGCGGGGGAAGAGGTTTCAAGGTTGAAGAAGAAATGAGAAAAGGTGTCACTCTTCATTTCCGCCGCGGAAATGAAGAGTGACACCTTTTCTCATTTCTTCTCAGAGCGCCCGCTCGATCGCGCGTGCGGCCGTGTGGGCGTCGAGCACCGTGTTCTCCACCGCGGGCAGCGCCCAGTTGTCCTGGTTCACGAAGAAGATGCGGTCCTCGATCGGGCGGCTGGCCAGCTCCAACGTTCCGTCCGAGATCAGCCCCGGCACCGAGATGGGCATCGCGTGCCCCCAGCGCGTGAGCCGGATCTGCCGCACCGAGCCCGCGCCCACGCGCAGGAGGTCCAGGATGCGACGCACCTGCGGCACGAGCCGCCGCGCGTAGCTCTCCCACCCGTCATCCGCGATCAGCGTGAAGCGCCCGCGCGAGAACGGGAGCGGCCAGTAGAGCGTGAGCACGTCCGTCTCGCCCGGCGCCGGCCCGGCCGGGAAGGTCCCCTTGATCACGTCCGCCACCCCGAGCCGCTGTTCGGCGCTGGTCTCGTCCATCGGGAAGTTCCCGTCGCCCAGCAGGAACAGGTCGTAGAAATCGCGGCGCACGGGCGCATCGAGCAGCACGTTCGCGACCACGTAGGCGCGCTGCGGGATCTGCTGCATCGCCTCCCCCTGCTCCGGCGCGAGCCGCGGCAGGTCGGGGAGCAGGTAGCGGCAGATGTGCTTGGCGCCGGCCAGCACCACGCGCCGGGCCCGCAGCGAGCGGAGCCTTTGCTGCGGATCGAGCCAGGTCACCCGCACCCGGTCGTCCGGTTCCAGCCGCACGTCGATCACGCGGCTCGAGTGCCGGAGGTAGCGCGGCCCCTTGGTCGAGTGGGTCTCGCGCTTCGCGATCGCGCGCCAGAGCGCGTCGATCATCGACCCGTTCCCGCCCGGGAGCACCCAGCGGCCGAACTCCTCCGCCGCGATGAAGTTCCAGCCCCCGGCCGCGGAGAGCTCCTGCCAGCCGGCGCCGAAGGACGAGTAGCAGTAGCCCTGGATCGCCGCGGCCAGGAGCGGCGGCACCGGCACGCCCATGCGTGCCTCGATGTCCTGCTTGAGCGTGCGCCGGTCCAGGTCGCGGATCCACTGGCTCTGCTCCTTCGGGAGCGGGATCTCGGGATAGGCCTCCTCCGCGTAGTAGCGGACGACCTCGGCGTAGCGCCGGAAGGCGTCCCGCTCCTCGGGCGTCCCCACGCCGCGGCTCCAGAAGTCCTCGAGGATGCGCCCCTGGAGCTCGATCGGGTCGTCGCCCCCCGGGCTCAGGCGGTATTCGCGATGGAGGCCGAGCTGCCGGTAGAAGCGGTTCAGGTCCGTGCCCGGGTCCGGGGTGATGAAGTAGGCGCCGCCCATCGAGTACGAGATCCCCTCCCAGGTCTCCCCCATCGCGGTCCCGCCGAAGCGCGAGCGCAGCTCGAAGATCACCGGGCGATGGCGACGGAGCAGGTACGCGGTGGCGAGGCCGCCGAGCCCGCCCCCCACCACCGCCACCGACACCTCCTCGGTGGCCGGAGGGAGGCTCGGGAGCGGGTCGGGGGTGTGGAACGGGATCCGGTTGTTCGCGAAGTCGTCCCCCTGCCAGTCGGGCGCGAACGGGAGCCCGTCCACGATCACGGAGCTCGGGACCGCAGGGAGCTGGAGGAAGGGCCGGCTCGATTCCCATTGGAACCGGAACCTGGCGGGCGGCGGGGTCTGGAGCATCCGCCCGAGCGCGGAGCGGCCGAAGAGACCGAGCGTCACCGCGCTGAGGCCGCCGCCGAGGAACTGGCGTCTCGTGATCATCGGTCCCTCCTGATGCGTGCGGCGCGATGCTATCACCCCCGGGGGCGCGCCGCCCGCAGGCTCGGCTTCTTCTACCGGGCGCGGGCGCCCTCTGCTAACGTTCGGCGCCGTGGACGAGCCGCCGCTGCTCGAGGTCCGGGCGCTCCGCTACGCCTACGGCCCGCGGGTCGCCGTATCGGAGGCGAGCTTCGCGCTCGAGACCGGCGAGATCTTCGGGCTGCTCGGGCCCAACGGCGCGGGGAAGACGACCACGATCTCGTGCATCGCGGGGCTCCGCGCCGGCTTCGAGGGCGGCCTCTTCTTCCGCGGAGCGCCCTTTGACCCCGCCCGCTCATCCGCGGACCGCGCGCGGATCGGGCTGGTCCCGCAGCACCTCGCGCTCTACGAGGATCTGACCGGCCGCGAGAACCTCGAGTTCTTCGGCCGGATGGCCGGGCTCGCGGGCGCGGCGCTCGCCACGGCCGTGACCCGCGTGCTCGCGGTCGCGGGGCTCGCCGACCGGGCGCGCGACCCGGTGAAGGCGTACTCGGGCGGGATGAAGCGGCGGCTGAACCTCGCGGCCGGGGACCTGCACGAGCCGGCGCTCTTGCTGCTCGACGAGCCGACCGCCGGCGTGGACCCGCAGTCGCGCAACCACATCTTCGACGCGCTGCTCGCGCTCGCGCAGGGCGGGCGGACGCTCCTCTACACGACGCACTACATGGAGGAGGCCGAGCGCCTTTGCCGGCGGATCGCGATCATGGACGAGGGGCGCGTGATCGGGATCGGCCCGGCGGCCGAGCTCGCGAGCCAGGCCGGCATCCCGGGCGCGAACCTGGAGGAGGTCTTCCTCCGGCTCACGGGCAAGAGGCTGCGCGACGTCGCATGACGCTCTTCCGGGCGGCCAGGACCGTGACGCGGAAGGACCTCCGGCTCTACTTCCGCGACCGCACGGGGATGCTGCTCGGGTTCGCGCTCCCGCTGGTGCTGGTCGGCGTCTTCGGCTTCGTGATGAAGGTCGGGTTCGGGAAGGAGGGCGGGCTCTCCAAGGCGACGCTCTGGGTCGCCGACCTGGACGGGTCGGCGGAGAGCCGCGCCTTCGTCGCGGCGCTCCGTCGCTCCTCCACGATCCGGCTCAGGCCCGAGGAGAAGGAGAAGGCCGAGACGGCCGAGAGCGTGCGCCGGAAGGTCGAGGAGGGGGAGGCGCACCACGCGCTGGTCGTCGAGGCCGGGTTCGGCGCGAGCCTGAAGGAGCGCCGTCTCCCGCGGCTCAGGATGTTCCGCGATCCGGGGCGCGAGATGGAGGACCAGATGATCGCGATCGGGGTCTTCCAGGGGATCCTCTCGGGCGCCGGGCCCGACCTCGCGCCGCTGCTCACCGCGCGCGGGCTCCAGCTCGCGGGCCTGCCCGAGGAGTGGAGCGAGCGCATCCTGGCGGTCTCGCGCACGTTCTCGACGGCGGTCGAGGGGCTCTTCCGCGAGGCCGAGAAGCGGTGGCGCGCGGAGCCGGAGACGAAGCCCGGTCCGGCCGGGGCGGAGGGGCCCGACTTCGCGGCGGTGATCGGGAACCTCTTCCCGATGGAGAGGGTGGACCTCGCGCCGCCGGCGCGCCCGCGGCAGCTCACCTACATGCTGGCGCAGAGCGTCTCGGGGATCGGGATCATGATGCTGATGTTCGGCCTGGTGGCGGCCGGCACGATGCTGCTCAAGGAGCGCGAGGAGGGGACGCTCGAGCGCCTCCTGGTGGCGCCCGCGCCGCGGGACGCGCTCTTCCTGGGGAAGTTCCTGTTCATGCTGCTGATCGGCGCGCTCCAGCTCGTGATCCTGTTCGGCTTCGGGCGGTTCGTCTTCCAGGTGGACGTGCTGGCGCGTCCGGTCACGATGCTGATCGTGTCGTTCACGGTGCTGGTGGCGACGACGGCCTTCGGGCTGATCGTGGCGGCGTGGGCGCGGACGACGAAGCAGGCGGAGGGGCTCTCGACGTTGGTGATCCTGGTGATGTCGGCGCTGGGGGGCGCGTGGTTCCCGATCCAGATGCTCGACCTCCCGCTGGCGGCGCGGATCGTGACGCGGTCCACGCTGACGCACTGGGCGATGAGCGCCTACCAGGGGCTCTTCTGGCACGGGAAGGCGTGGACGGAGCGGCCGATGCTGGTGGCGCTCGGGGTGCTCTGGGGGTTCGCGCTCGTCGCGCTGGCGCTGGCGTTCCGCCTCTACCGGCGGAGGTTCCTGGGCCGATAAGCGCCGCTTCATCGAACTATCGGCGCTCGAAGGGGAGCGGTCGGACCGCGCTGGGGTAACCTGTCGGCCATGAGGGGAACGGCCTGGTCGCGGGTCGGCGGGGCGCTCGCCTTCGGGGCGATCGTCTGCGGCGCGCTGCTCGTCTTCCCGAGGGGCGAAGCTCTGCGCCCGGAGGCACCCGCGCGCACGGAAGCAGGGTCTGGACCCTCCGAGGGTCCTGACCCGTCTTCGGACGCGATCGATGGACCCTCCGAGGGTCCTGACCCGTCTTCGGACGCGATCGATCTGGAGCTGGTGACCGAGGAGGGCGAGGCGCTCGGCGCGGCGCTGGTCCTCGTCTTCCGCGGCGAGGAGCTCGTGGTCGAGGCGGTCGCGGACCAGCGCGGTCGACTCCGGCTGGGAGAACGCGCGCGCGGCGCCGAGGCCGCGATCGTGCCGCCGGGGTGGGGCGCGCACCGCGCGGCGCTCCCCGCGGACGGCGGCCCCTTCCACCTCGTGCTCCCGACCGGGAGCGTGGTCGCCGGCCAGGCGCTGGTCGAGGGCCGGGCGCCCGCTGCGCCGATCGTCCTCGGCCTCGAGCCCGTCCCCGAGCGGCCGCCGCCGCCGTTCCGCGAGCTGCCGGTCCCCGTCCTCCAGGCGCTGGAACGGCGTGAGCTGTTCTCGGGGAAGATCGCGCGAGCCACGGGCGCCGAAGGGCGCTTCCGGTTCGGCGGGCTCCCGGCGGACTGGTCCGGAACCCTGGTGCCGCCGGAGGAGCTGTGGATCGAAGGCCAGGAGGGAGCGGACAACCCCCGCCTCCACCTGGAACGTCCGGAGACCCAGGTGGTCCTTCGGCTGCGACGCCATCCCTGGCTCACCGGACGCGTGGTCACCAAGGGGGAGCGTCGCCCCGTCCCCGGCGCGCACGTCTCGTGCTTCCTGGACGGCGAGCACCAGATGATCGAGCACGGCGAGCGCGCCGATCAGGAGGGTCGGTTCCGCCTCCTCCTGAGCGCCGCAGGGCTGAGATCGCTCACGCTCCAGTTGTCCGACGCGGAGCGAGGGAACCAGAAGTCGCTCCGCGTCGAGGAGCGCCTCTTGGGGGGAGGCGACCTCGGGGACGTGGAGCTGGGGCCGTTCCAGTCGGTGCCCTTCGTGGTGCGGGACCTGATGGGCCGGCCGATCGCCGGCGCGGTGGCGGTGGCGGGCCGCGCGAGCCCGCCGACCGGCGCAGACGGTTGCGGGGTGCTCGAGCTCCCGGCGCTGGCCGAGGCCATGGAAGTGGGCGCGCTCGGCTACGGAGTCGACCGCGTGCCCATCCCCGTGGTGGTCGTCGATCCCATTCCCATCGTCCTGCGCCCCGACACATTGCTCGTGATCCGCGTTCGTGGGCCGGCGGGAGAAACGCCGAACGGTCTCGAAGTCGAGGTCCGCGCGGAGGAACGCCTCTTCCGGGCCGGATCGCGGCCCCACCGCGCGCACACGGCGGCCGCTGGACCGGTGGACTCCGTCGGGTTCAGCAACAAGGTCCAGCGGTACCGGGTCGCGGGGGACCTCCGACTTGCCGGTCTCGTTCCCGGCTCTCCGCTTGCCCTGCGGCTCCTGGATCGGACGCAGGCATCCCTGGGTCGCGAGGTGGTCACACTCGGAGAGGGAGAGACGCGGGTCGTGGAGTTCCGCGTCGAGCGGGAACCGCGGACGTTCCAGGGAATCGTGCTCGACCCGACGGGGCGGCCCGTCGCCGGCGCGGAAGTCCACCTGCGCATGAACCGAACCACGACCACCGGCACGGAGACCAAGGTGGACGGGAGCTTCCTCTTTTCTGCTCTCTATGCGGAGACCGTGCACCTGGAGATCGCGAAGCCAGACTTCGCCGTGATCGTCGACCCGGCGCACCGGCTCCCGCCCGAGGGCCCGCCGGCGGTGTTCCGCCTGGAGACCGGCCGTTCGGTGCTGGTCTCGGTCGTGGACCGCGCCGGACGCCCGTTCGACGGTTGGACCCGGGTGAGCGCTGGTCTGGCGGGTCGCCAGGAACCCATCGCGCACGCCGGCGTGCGCGGTCCCGGTCTCCATGAGCTGGCGACGCTGCCGGCGGGGATCGTGCTCGTGCGCGTGGAGACGGCCGCGCAGACCTACGAGGTCTCCCACGACACCGCGGTGGGGTCCGTGCGGGTCTTGGTGGCGGATCACGGAGCGCTGCGCGTCCAGTGGCAGCTCTCGTCGGGGAAGGGGCCAGTGCGGGTCGTCCTCCACCCCGAAGGCGGCAGAGGCGCCCGCCTGGACCACTACCTCGGCAAGGAGAACGACCCCGCCGGGGAAGCGTTGATCGCCCACGTGCTTCCGGGCGACTATCGGGCGGAGCTCCTCGTGCCGGACAAGGGCGAGCTCGTCCCGGCGGGGGAACACGAGCGGGTCACGGTCCTCGCCCATGCCGTCGCGCATTTGGCGTTTCAGAGATGATGAACAGGAACGGAATCCGGAGCACGCGCACGGGCACGATGGCCGTCCTCGCCACGCTGCTCTGGTGCGCCCTAATGCTCTTCTTCACGAAGGTCGAGGAACAGCGTCTGTCGGTCCCCGTGCGAACGGAAGCAGGGTCAGGACCCTCCGATGGTCCTGACCCTTCTTGTCTTCTGCCGCCTGGCGGAGAAAAGGGGTCAGGACCCTTCTCAGCGGCGGAAAAGGGTCCTGACCCCCTGCGGGAGGTCACACCAGTCGAGCAGCCGGCCGCGACCGCTGCCGAGGTCCCCGAGGCGATCGCGGAGAAGGTCGGGCCCGGCACGCACCTCGCCATCCGGGTGCAGGACGCGCCCGGCGCGACGCCCCCCGGCCTGTGGGTCGAGGTGTGGGGAGACTGGCAGGTGGTCGCGCAGGGTTCCTTCCTGTGCGAGCCCCTCGCGCACCCGGTCGGTCCGACCGGCGAGCTGTGCTTCCCCGACCTGCTCGCCAGGAACCTCGAAAAAGGTCGCGCGGTCCTGCTCACGGTCCTCGACGGCGCTGGCAGGAGGTTCGCGGGGGTCCCCCATGTTTCCGCGAGCATCCCCGATGCGTCAGGTGACCCCTTGGCCGTCGTCACGGCGAACGGAAGCGAGCCCGGCCTCTTCCGGTTCACCGACCTGCCCTCCGGCGGGGTCCGGTTCGAGGCCTTGGTCGCGGGCCGGAACTACCACGTCATCCACGACACGCTCGTGCCGGAGGCCCAGCTGGTCGTGCCCCGCCATGGAGCCCTCCGGGTCTGCTGGGAGCTCCAGCAGGGCACCGGACCCGTCGGCTTGTGCCTGTTTCCGCAGGGGAAGACGGACAAGGACCTGAAGCACTACCTCGGAAGAGAGATGCAACCGGCTGGGCAGTGCCGCCTCCCCGCCGTGCTGCCGGGCGTTTACCGCGCGCGCCTGACGATCGCCACGGGCTCCGCCCCGCTCGAGCTCGAGGAGCCGGTCGCGATCCACCCCGACGCAACCGCCGAGGTGGCGTTTCGCCGGTGATGACATGCTGATCCCCGCGATCGTCCTCGCCGCCGCGCTGGCCATGATCGCGGTCGAGCTGCGCCGGCCCGGGCGCCCGTGGCCCCGCGTGGCGGGGTGGTGGGCCCGGGCGCTCGCGCTCAACGCGGTCCAGGTCGGGGTCGCCGTGCTCGCGACCGTCGCCTGGGACCGGTGGATGGCCGCCCGCCGCCCCTGGTCGGCCGACGCGCTCGGCGTCGCGGGCGGCGCCGCCGTCGGCTACGTGGCCCTCACCTTCATCTATTATTGGTGGCACCGCGCGCGGCACGCGTCCCCCCTTCTCTGGCGGTGGTTCCACCAGGTCCACCACAGCGCTCAACGGATCGAGGTGATCACGAGCTTCTACAAGCACCCGGTCGAGCTGGTGACCAACGGGCTGATCTCCAGCGCCGCCCTCTACTTCCTCGTCGGCCTCGGGCCCGAGGCCGCGACCGGCGCCATCCTGCTCACCGGGCTGGCCGAGCTCTTCTACCACTGGAACGTGCGCACCCCCCGCTGGCTCGGGTTCCTCATCCAGCGGCCCGAGAGCCACTGCATCCACCACGAGGAAGGCGTCCACACCTGGAACTACGGCGACCTGCCGATCTGGGACTTCCTGTTCGGCACGCTCCGGAACCCCCGCGCGTGGGAGGGACGCTGCGGCTTCGGACCGGAGCACGAGCCCCGCCTCCCCGAGATGCTCCGCGGCGTGGACGTCCAGACGACCCCCCGCGAGCCGGCTCGCACGTGAAGACCCGCGTCCTCCTCCTCCTCGCGCTCGGCCTCCTCCAGATGGCCGGTGACCTGCTGCGCCTCCCGGCGCTCAAGGGGATCGGCGCGGCCACCACGGCCTCCCCCGCTCCCCGCGTATTCTCGGCGGTGCGGGGCTATGAGACCTACTCCACGCGCTTCACGCTCGAGTGGACCGGACCCGACGGGCGCGTCCAGACGCTCCCCATCACCCCCGACCTCTACGCCCGCCTGCGCGGGCCCTACAACCGGCGGAACGTCTACGGCGCCGTGCTGGCCTTCGGCCCCGTGCTCGCGACCGGGCCGCGCACCCGGCCGCTCTTCGAGTCGGTCGCGCGCGCCGCCGTCTTCGGCGAGGCGCGGCTCCTCCGCGAGCTCGGGATCGATCCCGGCACCGTGCGTCCCCCGGTCCGCATCCGCTACGAGCCCGCGCCGGGGACCGACATGGGCGACCTGCCGCGCGTGCTCGAGGTCCCGCCGCCATGAGGAACGGCTGGACCGGCGGGCAGTACAGCCTCTTCCGGGTCGGGCTCGGCGCCTGGCTGTGCGTGCACTTCGCGGCGCTCGTCCCCTGGGGCGCGGAGGTCTTCTCGAACCAGGGTGTGCTCCCCGACGGAGCGGCGAGCCCGCTCCTCCATCTCTTCCCGAACGTGCTTGCGCTCTGGGACGCGCCCGCCGTGGTCGCGACGCTGCTCGTGGCCGGCGCGCTGCTCTCGCTCCTCCTCGCGCTCGGGCTCGCCGACCGCGTCGCCGCGGTCGCGCTCTGGTACGTCTGGGCCTGCCTCCACGGGCGCAATCCGCTGATCGCGAACCCGGGCCTCCCCTACGTCGGCTGGCTCCTGCTCGCGCACGCCGCGATCCCCGGCGCGCCCCATGGCTCGTGGAAGGCGCGCGGCCGCGCCGATCCGGGCGGCGGCTGGTCGATGCCTCCCGCGCTCTTCGCCGTGGCCTGGCTCCTGATGGCGCTCGGCTACACCTACAGCGGGATCACGAAGCTCGTGAGCCCCTCCTGGGTGGACGGCACCGCGTTCCGGCACGTGCTCGAGAACCCGCTGGCGCGGCCGACCGCGCTCCGCGAGTGGATGCTCGCGCTCCCGGACGGCGTGCTGCGCGTCCTGACCTGGGGCGCGCTCGGCGCCGAGCTGGCCTTCGCGCCGCTCGCGCTCCTTCGCGCGCTCCGGCCGTGGCTCTGGCTCGCGCTCCTCGGCATGCACCTCGGGCTCATGGTGCTCGTGGACTTCACCGATCTCAGCCTCGGGATGGTCATGCTCCATTCCTTCACGTTCGACCCCGCGTGGGTCCGGCCGCGCGGCGCGCCGGCCACCGAGCTGCTCCTCTACGACGGGCACTGTGGGCTCTGCCATCGCTGGATCCGCTTCCTGCTCGCCGAGGACCGCGCGGCGGCCTTCCGCTTCGCGCCGCTCGGCGGCGCGACCTTCCACGCGGCGGTCCCCGAGGCCGCGCGCGCGTCGCTCCCCGACAGCGTGGTGGTCGTGACCGCGGAGGGCAGGCTGCTCGTGCGCTCGCGGGCGGCGCTCCACATCCTGCGACGGCTGGGCGGGCTCTGGCGGGTGCTGGCCGGCGTCGCGGGTCTGGTGCCGCGCCCGCTCCTCGACCGCGCCTACGACGGCGTCGCCGCCGTGCGGCACCGGCTCTTCGCGCGCCCGACCGAGGCGTGCCCCGTCGTCGCGCCCGCGCTCCGCGCGCGGTTCACGGATTGAGACTTCCGGGCGTCAGCTCCGTCTCTTCATGGCGGCTGTCTGGCGTTTCCGACGGCGACTTGACCTGCACCGGTCCGTAGGGAAGCTCCTCGAGGCTCGGTTCCCGTCCTGAAACGACCGACTACGCCACCGGCCGCTGCTGGCTGAGCAACCAGGCGGCGAGGAAGAGCACGATCGCCGCGACCACGAGGTTCATCCGCTGCCAGAAGAGCCGGTTCCGCTGCATCTGCCCGAAGGCCTTGATCGGCAGCGTCAGGCCGAGCGAGATCCCGAAGACCACGAGCGCCAGCGCCACCTTGAGGAGCAGCATCGGGAGGTTGGGGGACTTGAGGTGCCCGCGCGCGAACATCAGGTGGAGGCCCGAAAGCGTGATCAGCACGATCGAGACCCAGACGATCGCGCGGAACTTCCGTCCCGCCGCGGCCAGCAGGTCGGGCCCGGCCGGCTCCCCCATCCGGCGCGCGAGCGGCGTCAGCACCGTGACCACGTAGTGGACCCCCCCGATCGCCGCCACCACGCCGAAGAGGTGGAGGAAGATCATCACCGTGTTCGTCACGTCCTTCATGGGCGCGGACGCTAACCGATGCAAGTCGCTCCCGAAAAGGGGTCAGGGACCTTTTCCGCGGCGGAAGAGGTTCCTGACCCCTTTTCGGGAGCCCGCGCGTCTGGGACCTTGTGCCGCCCATGCTCCTCACGATCGCCCTCGTCGTGGCCGGCACCTTCCTCGGGCTCCACTGGAGCCGCCGCGGCGGCACGCCGCTCGCCCTCTTCACGGCGCTGGTCCACGCCGCCGTGCTCGCGCGGCTCGCGCTCATCCATGCGGCCCAGGGCGATCCGGCCCGCTCCTTCGGGAACCCGCGCGTCCTGACCTTCGGGCTGGAGGCGGTGTCCCTTCTCATGATCGCCTTCCGGTTCGTCCCCTTCTGCGACGCCCGCGTCCGCGTCCCCTACACGGCCGGCATGCTCCTCGTGGCCATCCTGTTCGGGAGCGAGCTGGCCTCGATCGCGTCGGGCGACCCGACGCCCTACGGCGGCTATCTCTACGCGCCACTCGAGCGGTGGCGCCCGTTCGGCAACTCCCGCTTCCCGCTCTTCGCGGCGCTGGCGATCGTCCTCTTCCCGGCGAGCCGCGTCGTCGCGGTCTGGCTGGGACGCGCGGACCCGCTCGCGCGCGCGCTCCTGATCGCGTCGTGGGAGGCCCTCGGCTTCGCGCTTGCCCCCGAGCTGGCGGGCCTCGTCGATCCCGCGGTGGGCGCCGACCCGCGCCACGCCCTCGACCCGACGGCGCCGGGGCTCTCGGCCGGGCGGATCGTGCTCATCGCGAGCCTCGCGCTCTTCCCCGCGCTGATCCCGCGCCTCGACCGGCTCTTCGCCGATGAGAAGGGGTCAGGACCCGCGGCGGGTCCTGACCCCTTCGGAAAGAACGGGCCCTAGCGGTCGAACTCGCGGAGCTCGGACGAGAGCATCCGGTCGATGCGGGACTTGCAGGCCGTCAGGTGGGCCTTCGATGCGAAGTCGAGCCGTCCCCGGAGCGACTCGCCGAGCTGGTTCGAGAGCGCCTGGAGGTTGAACTGGAACATGGCGTGGAGGTCGGGCGAGACCGAGTTGCCCGGCCGGTCGCGCACGATCGGCTCCACGATGCCCAGGTACTCCCGCTGCAGCGAGCGGCGGATCGCGGTGAGGAACGGCTTGGAGTCCGACCACTCGGACCCCGCCAGCCTCGTCCCGTCCGTCGCCTCCGACCAGACCGCCTTCTGGAGTGTCTGGAGGTACTCGGCCACCGTGAAGCGGTCGGCCGCGTCCGTCTTCAGCTCGGCGTCATGGATGCGCCGGAGGATCGGAGGCGCCAGCCGGTCCACGAGGTTCCACCACTGGATCAGCCCGACGTAGTCCATCACCGGGAAGTCCATGGACACGTCCACCCGGGCGCCCTCGTGGTACCACCGCGCCGGCGCGAGGTGGTTGAGGACGTCCGGCTTGAGCGCGAAGAACGAGTCGGCGAACAGGTTGTCGGCGATGAACCGGAGCGCGGCGCGCTGCTTCTCGGGCTCCACCAGCACGAAGGGCTTCGGGGCCTTCTGGTCCCCCTTGTGGGCCCGGTGGAAGTACTGCCCGCCGACGTAGCGGCCGACGTAGTCGAGCACCATCATCTTCTCGATCACCAGCGTCAGGTAGGCGCGGCGCAGGTGATACCAGCTCTCCTGGTCCTTCACCGCCCAGTCCAGGATGTTCTCGAGCCGCCGGCTCACCAGCTCGAACCGGTCGCGCGACCAAGCCATGGGGTCCGACCCCACGTCGAACCGGTTGCTCAGCGGATCGGGACTGACGAACGTCGTGTCCTCGTCCGTGGCGTAGGCCAGCTCGGGCTCCGTGGAACGGGACGCGATCGTGCGGAGCATCCCCTCCTCGCCGGAGGGCGGAGCCACGAAGCTGGGGCCGGCCTTGCCGCCGCCCGCGCCCGGTCCGCCGCCGTCCATCTCGATGCCGCCGGGGATGGCTCCCGACGCGAGCGCCTGCTGGATCTGCTCCTTCATCTGGGGCGTGATCTGGTCCAGGAGCTCCTTGGGCACCATCTTGAGGAGATCGCCCATCGCGGGTTTCCCAGGGGCTCCCGCGGGAGGAGCGGCCGGCGCCTTCTCGCTCGTGTCCGGTTTCTTCTCCTCCTTCTTCTCCTCTTTCTTGTCCTCCTTCTTGCCGCCCTTGGCCGCGGCCATCGCGCTCGCGTCGAAAGGCCGGTAGCCGTACTCGATCGCCCAGTAGTCGTAGGGGCCGATCGTGGGGGTCACGAAGAAGCCGTCGGTCGTCCCCTGGGAGAAGAGGAGCGTCGGGTTGTAGTCCATGACCGAGCCGACGGTCGCCTCGCCGGTCTTCCGCCGGCGCTTGATCTCGTCCAGGTTGTAGATCGAGCTCGCCTTGAAGTTGTGCCGGAGCCCGAGGGTGTGGCCCACCTCGTGCATCACGACCTCCTTCACGGCGTCGAACAGCACGCGGTCCAGCACGTCCTTGCCCTGGTCGGCGAGCACGGCGCTGGACAGGCGGAGCTGGTGGGCGATCCCGGCCGCGTAGTCGCAGTAGAGGACGCCCCGCTCCTCGAGCTGCTTCCGCGCGTGCTCGACGGCGTGGCGCTCCCCGTCACCGCCGATGGCGCGCGGCTCGAAGGCCGAGCCAGGGCGGAGCCACTGGGGCAGCCGGCCCAGGAGCTGCTGATGCCCGGCGTCCCGCATCTTGGCGGCGACCAGCGCGGACGTGGTGTAGTCCTGGGCCTCGTCCTTGTAGAAGCGGACCATCGAGTCGTCGAAGATGATGTCCGCGTCGTAGATCTGGCCCGTGAAGGGGTTGGCGCGGTGCGGGCCCATGGCGAAGCCGGCCCCGGTCACGATCCACCGGAAGAAGCTGTAGCGCATGTCCTCCGGGTCGAGGTCCTTCCACTCGTTGTCGTCGGTCTGCTGCCGCACCTCGACCGCGTTCAGGAACCCGATCTTCTCGTAGGCCTTGTTCCACTCGAGGATCCCCTCGCGGACCGCGCGGCGGAAGCGCACCGGCACCGTCTTCTCGATGTAGAAGATGATCGGCTGCCGCGGCTCGCACACCGGGAGCTGCGGGTCGCGCTTCGCGAGGTGCCAGCGGTCGATGTAGCGGTTGAAGAGGTCCCGCACCTCGGTCGGCTTGGCCCAGTCCTGGTTGGCGGTCAGGAAGTAGCCCACGCGGTCGTCGGCCACGCGCGGCTGGTAGTCGGTCGGCTGCAGCTTCCAGAAGCTGTAGTGGACGTACTTCTTGTCATAGGAGCCCGCCGGGTAGGCGGCGCCGACGGCCAGCTCGACGCCCACCTCGACGTTCAGGTCGAAGGTCTTCTTCTTGGTCCAACGGCTGAGCGCGGGGTTGATCATGCCGCCTCCGCCGCCGAAGGGTCCGAACATCGAGAAGGTGGAGATGCCTGAGAAGTTGCTCTTGAGCAGCGGCCCGAGGTCGATCAGCGGGTCGCCCTGCGGCGACTTGGTCACGATCGGGACCGCGATCCGGATGCGCTCCGGATAGGTCCGGCGCACCGCGTCGCTGACCTCCTTCTTCTGGTCCACGATGTAGCGGGTCTCCGGCTCGATCAGCAGCAGGTCCTTGTTCAGGACCTCCCACCGGACCACCCGCTCGTCGAGCGGGAAGCCCGTGAGGAAGCCGCCGCCGGCCATGCTGGTGGAGAGCATGAACTGTTCGCCGAGCACGCGCGCGGGGACCTGGCAGAGGAGCCGCTCCTGGTCCTTGTCCTTCTGTTCGGGAGGATGGAACCAGAGGGTGAAGAAGCCGGGGTCGGACTTCATCCCCTTGGTGACCTCGGCGAAGTCGGGGAACGGCTTGGCTTCTTCGCCGCCGATCTTGATCGGGGCGCCGCCCAGGAGCGCGCCGATCTGGCTCAGGTCGATCGCCTGGGGCGCCGCGGGCTGCGCTTTGGGCGGGTCCTGCGCGAGCGCGAACCCGCAGAGTGCGAGCACGAGGACGTACGAGAGTGGTTTCATGTGCAGGCCTCCTTCCTGCTTGCGGACGCCGGGGGCGGAAGCCCGCCGGCCGAGGGTGCGTGGACCTTCGTCCAGGCCGCGCGGGGGGGCCTGGCTGAGATGATCGTCGGAAGAGCCCGCCCGTGGACGCCACGATTCGGACGGGCGGTGGATCGCTTCTATTCCGGCGCGGCGCAAACGTCAACCGGGCTGGTGCCGGGCGGCGGCGGCGCTGTAACCTTTTCGCGGACGTCCGTCTCTTCCTCCATGAGGAGGAACGGACGTGTCCAAGAAAGGCAGGCATCGATGCTCCCTCAGCTCACCGTGAACTCCCCGAACGCCGACCGCCGGCTCACGCTCGAGGAATTCAACCGGCTGCCCTCCAACGGTGACTTCGAGCACCACGAGCTCCTCGAAGGGGAGCTGATCGTGGTCCGGGGAGTGCCGCGGATACCTCATCAGGAGGTCTGCAGTCGGATCCACGCATTGCTGATCCGGCAGGTCCAGGAGCCCGGCCACGGGCTCGTCTTCTCCAACCCGACCGGCATCGTGCTGGGCAGAGATACGGTGGTCAAGCCCGACGCGTTGGTCGCGTTGCGGGAGAACTACGGGATCCTCGAGGACGACTGCATCTACGGGCCGCCCGACCTGGTGGTGGAGGTGCTCAGCCCGGGAACAGCCCGGCACGACCTCGTGGCCAAGCGCGCGGTCTACGAGCGGTACGGCATCCGCGAGTACTGGGTCGTGGACCTGAAGACGCGCACGCTGCTCCAGCTCGTGCTCGACGGTGGCCGTTACCGCGAGACGCGCCACGCCGCCGACGCGGTCTTCCGCGCCGCGTTCCGAGCGGAGGTCGAGGTGCGCGTGGCCGACATCTGGCCGGTTCCGCGCTGACCGGTCAGCGCGCACGGAGCCGGGTCTCGAGCCGCTCGCCCGCGGCCTGGAGCGTCTCGTCGCGCTTGGGGAAGCAGAACCGCACCTGGCGGGCGCCGCGCGCCGGGTCGGAATAGAAGGACGAGCCCGGCACGACGGCCACCCCCACCTCCGACACGAGGTGGCGCGCGAAGGCCACGTCGTCGAGGAACCCCGAGCGTCCGAGGTCGGTCATCACGTAGTAGGCGCCCTCGGGCCGCGTGAAGCCGAAGCCGGCCCGCTCGAGGATCGGGAGCAGGAGGTCGCGTCGCCGCTCGTAGGCGCCGCGGAGGCCGTCGAAGAACGAGTCCGGCAGCGCGAGCGCGGCCGCGCCTGCCTGCTGGAGCGGCGCGGGCGCGCCGACCGTGAGGAAGTCGTGGACCTTGCGGATGGCGGCGGTGATCCGCGGCGGCGCGACGGCCCAGCCGACGCGCCAGCCGGTCACGCTGAAGGTCTTGGACATCCCGCTGATCGTGACCGTGCGCTCGCGCATGCCGGGGAGCGTGGCGAGGCTCACGTGGCGCCGCCCGCCGTAGAGGATGTACTCGTAGATCTCGTCGGTGACCGCGAGCGCGTCGTGGCGCGCGCAGAGCCCGGCGACGAAGCCCAGCTCGTCGCGCGTGAACACGTGTCCGGTCGGGTTGTGCGGCGTGTTCAGCACGATCGCCTTCGTCCGGTCGGAGAACGCGCAGGTGAGCTCGTCCCGGTCGAAGGTCCACTCGGGCGGGCGGAGCGGGACGAAGCGGGGCACGGCGCCCGAGAGGATGCAGTCGGGCCCGTAGTTCTCGTAGAACGGCTCGAGGATCACGATCTCGTCACCGGGGTCGGCGATCGCGAGCAGCGTGGCGACCATGGCCTCGGTGGCGCCGCAGCAGACCGTGATCTCGGTCTCGGGGTCGCAGGCGATGCCGTTATGGTGCTGGAGCCGCCGCGCGATGGCCTCGCGGAGCGGCCGGCTCCCCCACGTGATCGCGTACTGGTTGACGTCGGCGGCGATGGCCTCGGCGGCCGCGCGCTTGACCTCGTCGGGCGCGGGGAAGTCGGGGAAGCCCTGGGCGAGGTTGACCGCGCGATGGTGCTGGGCGAGGCGGGTCATCTCGCGGATCACCGACTCGGTGAACCGCTCCGCCCGCGCCGCGACCGGCCGCTTCATCGCGGGCGGATGATACCCGGCCTCGTGCGCGCGCCGGCAGGACCCGTACTTCGAGGCCAGCTCCTTCGTGAGCGCCTCGCGCGCCTGGGCCACGGCCTTCGGGAGCCTCGCCAGGTCGGGCCGCTTCCCACGCGCGAGGTCCTCCATCAGGAAGCCGCGCGCGAGCTGGCGGTCGATCCAGGCGGAGACCATGGCCGTGCTCACCATCTGGTCGCCCAGGCCGAGCGCCGTCGGCGGCTTGTCCTTCCCGTTCGCCTGGGCCCAGGCGCTGACCGAGAGCTCGCGCCAGAAGGCCTGGTTGTCCTTGGGCTGCTTCCCCGAGAACACCCACCGCTGGGCCATGATCCCCTTGCGCGCGAGCGCGCGCGGCTGGTCCTGGTTCTTCGCGCAGTGCTCCTTCAGCCCGGCGTGGCGCGCGGCCGCGTCCAGCGCGGGCCCCTTGGGTCTGCGGTCGGTGAGCGCGTCGAGGGCCGCGTCGAGGCGGCCGTCGTCGAGGAGCTTTCGGAGCTCGTCCGCCTCCAGCGGGAACTCGCGGCCGTACAGCTCCCGGAGCCAGGGGAGGACGTCGTGGCGCTCGGGGCCCGCGGTCGCGAGCCGGTCGAGCGCGCCCTGCGCCTTCTCCGGCGCGCCCGCCAGGCGCACGTTATAGACGCCGGGAGGGAGCGCGCACCAGCTCGCGAACTTGAGTGGGATGCGGAGGCTCTCCTCCCGGACCCACACTTCGCCGCGCGCGGTCCGGATCTCCACCGAGGATCCCTCGGAGTACGCGCGCTGCTGCTCGGTCGGCTCGCCCTGGCGCGCGGCGAGACGCCGGTCTTCCTGGTTGAGCAGGACCGACAGGATCGCGCCCTGCTCGATCGTGACGTCGTAGCGGACCTCCGGAGCTCCGTCGGGCACGACCAGCGGATCGGCCTCGGACGTCGTGAAGGGCGGGGGCTCCGCCTGGCCATGCTTGTGGTAGACGATCGCCCGGTACCGTCCCGGGCGGAAGCCGCCGAGCTGGAACGAGCCGTCCGGTCCGAGCGGCACCCCCGCGCCCCAGACGGACGACGTCGTCAACGGGACCGGGGTGAAGCGGGCTTCGCATCCGCCGAGAGCGGAGCCGGCCGCCTCCTGGAACGTCCCCTTCACGATCACTCCCGATTCCAGGCGCGCGACCACGGGCGCGGGCGGCGCGTCCGCTCTGACCTCGATCTCCGGGAGCTTCGCGGAGAGGTAGCCGTTCGCGAACACCTCAAGCGTCCAGACGCCGACCGGGACGCGCTCGGCGCGAAAACGCCCGAGCGACGTCGGTTGGCCGGAGAGACTCAGGTCCCCGTTGCGGAGCGTGTAGGAGAAGGTCACGACCTGCTTCCCGGTCCGCGCGTCCACCACGGTCCCCTCCAACGGCTGCACGGGAGGTGAGTCATCGCGAGGAAGCATGAGCACGAGGTCACGGACGTCGCTCGCGACTCCCGAGAGACTCGTCGTGAGCCGCGCCGGCGTCGACGTCCGGGGCGTGAAGCGACGGCCGCCCGAGACGCTGACTCGATACGGCCCCTCCGGCAGGTCCGGCACCTCGAAGGTCCCGTCCGCCGCGGTCCTGACGCTGCCGAGCGTCCGCCGCTCCTCCTCGTCGGGCGGGCGCGGCCCGAAGCGTTCGGGGGACGCACCGTCGGTCACGATCACCGTGGCCTCCGCCGCCGGCCGGCCGTCCGCGTGCAGGACCCGGCCGGCGATCCGCCGCGCCGGTGGGAGCACGACGCGGATCGGGCCGGGCTCGTCCCCGGAGGGGAAGGCGACCCACGTGGAACCGCGCCCCCTCAGCCGCACGCAGATCGAGGACGGAGGACGTGCGAACCGCGGGCTTCTTCGTCCACGACCTCGAAATCCGCGCGGCCGGCGCGGACCGGGACGGTGACGGAGACCGGCTCTCCCCACTTCCACGGGAGCGTCCACTCGTGGGGAGGACGGGCTTCGAGCCGCACCGCGCTCCCGCCTCCCCGGAGGGCTGGTGCGCCCGCGATCCGATAACGCCCCTCGCCGTCCGCCGAGGCGGACGGGAGCGGGATCCGGTCGCGGCGCGCGTTGGGCCAGAACACCCGACCTTCCCGATCGGGAGACCGCGCGTGGACCCACGCTCCCGGGACCGGGCTTCCGAGCTCGTCCACGACCCGCCCCTCGACCGCCGCCGCCGGCCAGAGGGTGAGGTCGATCCCGATGGTCTCGCCGTCCTTCATGAACGGGATCGAGTCGTCCGAGCCGGCCGTCCACCCCTCCTTCCAGGCTCCGACGGCGGCGATGGTCGTGCCGCGCCTGCCGCCGGCGGGGGACGCCGACGGATGGAACCCCTTCGCCGGGAGCTGCGCGAAGGTGTACGAGCCGTCCGCCCCCGAGACCATCTCCCCCAGCATCGAGAAGGGCCGCGGAAGACCCGGGCGGCCGGCGCGGGCGACGCCGCTCGGGCGCTCCATGGACCACAGGAAGACCCGCGCGCCGGCGATCGGCTCGCCGGTCTCGCCGTCGCGGACTCGTCCATCGAGCGTCGCTCCCCGAACCAGCGCGACGTCGAAGCGAGCTTCCTCTCCCGTTCCCGATCACGATCCCCCACACGACGCCACCCGCCCCGCGTACCGCGCCCGCGCCGAGAACCTCGCCGAGCACCGCGTCGCGCACCGCGTCGAGGCCGCGCCCGCCGCCGCCGAAACCGAAGAGCGCCGGCACGCCCGAGAGCCGCTCGCGCAGACGCCGCACCGCGCGATAGAGTGGAGCCGGCGCGCCTCCTCGGCCTCCTCCGCCGCCTCCGCCGGACCCGGCGCCGCCGCGGCCGCGAGCCGCCGCGGATCGGGCACGCGCGCAGCGTCCCGGCGGGCCGCGAGCAGCTTGTTGCGCAGGATGCCGAAGAGCCACGGCATCACCCGCCGCCCCTCGTCCCAGCGCTCGAGCGAGCGGAACGCCGCGAGGTAGGTCTCCTGGAGCGCGTCCTCCGCCGCCGCCGCGTCCGGCGCGAGCGCCAGCGCCGCGCGAAACAGCTCGGGCGCGGTCGCGTCGAAGAGCCGGCCGAGCGCCGCGCCGTCCCCCTCGACGCGGAAGCGCCGGAGCAGCTCCTCGGGTGTCGCGGGCGGCGGGACGGGCGCCATGACGCCGGTACTTCGCACGGGCCCGGCTGCGCGTTGCACGCCCGCGTGACTTGCAAGGCGGCCCGCACTATCGTTTCCCGCGGGCACCACCATGGCGGCATCCTACGAGCTGACCGTCAACGGCGCGAAGCGCCGGGTCGAGGGCGAGCCCGGCCGCTCGCTCCTCAACGCGCTCCGGAACGACCTCGGGCTCACCGGCGCCAAGTACGGCTGCGGCGAGGGACAGTGCGGCGCCTGCACCGTGCTCCTCGACGGCCGCGCTGTCCGCTCCTGCGTCACGACGATCGAGAGCGCCGCCGGCCGCGCGATCACCACCATCGAGGGGCTCGCGCCCCCCGACGGGAAGCTCCACCCGCTCCAGGAGGCCTTCCTCGCCGAGGGCGCCTTCCAGTGCGGGTTCTGCACGCCCGGCATGATCCTCGCCGGCGTCCCGCTCTGCGGCCGCGGCGCCGCGCCCTCCGACGAGGAGATCGTCCGTGCGCTCGACGGGAACCTCTGCCGCTGCGGCAACCACCCGCGGATCGTCGCGGCCGTCCGCCGCGCCGCGCGCGAGCGAGAGACGAAATGAACGAGCCCCAGCCCGACCCGGAGCTGGAGCCCGAGCGCTACGAGCTGCGCGCCGGCCCGGTCTGGAGCTTCGACCTCGGCCGCCGCGAGTTCCTGAAGACGCTCGGCGGCGGGCTCGTGGTCGTGCTCGCGCTCCGCGACGCCGGCGCGCAGCAGGACCCGGGCGGCCGCCGGCGCGGGCGCGGCGAAGGCGACGGCGCGCCCGCCGCGCTCGCCGCATGGATCCACATCGCCCCCGACGGCACCGTCACCGCGTTCACCGGCAAGGCCGAGGTCGGGCAGGACATCCGCACGTCGCTCACCCAGGCGGTCGCCGACGAGCTCGCCGTGCCGCCCGCGCAGGTCCGCCTCGTGATGGCCGACACCGACCGCGTCCCGTTCGACCAGGGGACCTTCGGGAGCCGCACCACGCCCACGATGGCGACCCAGCTCCGCCGCGCCGCCGCCGGCGCGCGCGAGCTGCTCCTCGAACGGGCGGCCGAGCGGCTCGGCGCGGAGCGCGACGCGGTCGCGTGGCAGGACGGCGGCGCGAGCCACGCGGCCAGCGGGAAGCGGGCGACGCTCGCCGAGCTGGTCGGGAACACCCCGCTCGACGGCACCGTGCGGCGCGACCTGGACACCACGCCGGCCGCGCGCTGGATCGTGGCGGGACGGCCGCTCGCCAAGGTCGACGGCCGCGCGTTCGTGACCGGCGCGCACCGCTACGCCTCGGACGTGACCGAGGCGGGGATGCGGTTCGGGAAGGTGCTGCGGCCTCCGTCCTTCGGCGCAAAGCTGACGTCGCTCGAGAGCCGCGAGGCCGCGTCGCTCCCGGGCGTGCACGTCGTCCACGACGGCGACTTCGCGGGTGTCGCGGCGCCGACGCTCGAGGGAGCGGAGCAGGCGCTGGAGGCGCTCCGGCCCGGATGGAAGGAGCGCGACGCGCACCCCGCGGCCGCGGAGCTCTCGGAGCTGCTGCGACGCCCCGGCGGCGGAGGAGGCGGCGGCGGGGGTGGGCGCGGCTCGCGGCCCACCGAGCGCGGCTCCCTCGAGGAAGGGCGCGCGGCCGCGGCGAAGCAGCTCGAAGCCACCTACACGGTCGCCTACATCGCGCACGTGCCGCTCGAGCCGCGCGCGGCGGTGGCGCGCTGGGACGACGGGAAGCTCACGGTCTGGACCGGGACCCAGCGGCCCTTTGGC
>Ga0187892_10003775_pt1 | contig 26889 bp, 23 predicted proteins | sample MA1701073metaG_FD_139345 | JGI IMG/M metagenome (GOLD analysis project Ga0187892, IMG submission 139345) | Bio-ooze microbial communities from a basaltic lava cave in the Kipuka Kanohina Cave System on the Island of Hawaii, USA - MA170107-3 metaG ... | reverse complement strand
TTTTGCGATGACATCCTTCAACGCCGTATTTTCCAACGAGAGGTCCGCATACATCCGTTTGAGGCGGCCGTTCTCGTGTTCCAATTCCTTCAGCCGCTTCACGTCGGAGGCCTCCAGTCCCCCCTACTTGGCTTTCCACTTGTCGTAGGTGGCGAAGCTGATGCCGTACTTCCGCCAAATCTCGTTGACGGGACGACCGGCGTCAGCTTCTTTGAGCATGGACACGATCTGCGTTTCAGTGAACATGGACGGACGCATGGGAACCTCCTGGCTAGTGTGGCGATTGTGCCAGAACGTTCTCCTTGTGACCTGCCTACTTTTTAGGGGAGCTTACAATTCGCCTTCGCTCAGCCCGGCAAAACCGCTCTGCTTGACATTCCTACCCCCAGACAGATCGATCTCAAACGGAGGACTTTCGAATTAGCCCTAGGTAGTGGGTATCCAATACTTTTATTCTTTCGAGCAAGTAACAGAGCCGCCAAGAGTAGGGAGCAAGTAAACGCACTAGCGGTGCTGCGACAGTGATACGCCGAAGATCAATCTGACAACCTGGAAATAGCTGGCGGATCTCGTTCTTGGTAATGGCTCTGACGTCTGAATTCCTAGGATCTCTGACGAAAAAGTCATACCAGATCACAAAGCCATCCTCCTTGAGGACGCGCAACATTTCAGAAGCCACGTTCCGTTTCATGTGCGGATCGAGAATCGAAGAAAACACTGTGAATTGGATCACAACATCGAAAGATCGATCGGAAAAACTGAGCTTTTCAGCATTACCACACTCCAGCCTGACACCAGGAGGAAGAATGCGTCTGGCATCATCCACACGCCAGTCAAGCAAATCTATGCCTGACAGATTTTCCGGCCTCGCACCAAACTTCAAGAGATCCCCAAGCTTATCGCCTGATCCGCATCCGATGTCGAGAATGGTTTTTGAAGCAATTGAGTCGATGCCGTTGCTCATTAACAGTTTTGAGATGCCTTGCTCAAGCTCTTGCCTCATGAAGACATGCCCCTTGTTCAATGAGGAATAGAGTCCTCCCTTCTCAATTCTACGTTTTTCGTACACAGCCTTTATTCGATTTTCTTCGGCACGCATGCTTTCTCTCAGAGGCAGGAGGAAATATGGCCCATAGCCAACATTGACTCAGCCCAAAATGCTCAGTTTGTCACGACCCTGAAGGGAATAGGCTACAACACAACAGACTAAGGCTCAAAATTATGCAGTATGATTCTTCTCCGTCACAACGATGTACCGGTTAGGCGACACATAACCTTCTGATTAATAACGTACTCCACTTATCAATAGGGGCCTCACAATCGACTCACTTTAATTCTTTGGTGTGGTATGGTTGTTGCGTTCCTTCGCTGAGGCTGAAATCGTCACTTGCTTATTATTCCGTTACTAATTAATGATAATGATACGGTCTCTAACTTACCGATGAAGGAGCACTCGCTACGGAGGTCAAATTCAATGGCATTCTTAATTCTTCTCCTACTATGCCTCTCAATCTTCATTGAGCCAAGCCTCGCCAGCGCGGCCACCTACTATGTAGCGAAAAGCGGTAGTGATAGCATGTCATGCGCTCAGAGCCAGTCGCAAGCTACTCCAAGATTGACAATCAGGGCAGGTCTGACCTGCCTCTCAGGCGGCGATACCCTTTACATCAAGGCTGGTATCTATGCGGAGTCCATAAGCGGCGGAATTCCCTCTGGCAGAGCGGGCGCTCCGACTATCGTCAGGGCTTATCAGTCGGATGTCGTGACCATACGACCGACAACCGGTGGTGCGGCTGGGGATGCGATCTACTTTACAAATGGACAAAACTATATCACGCTGAGTGGGTTGATTATCGACGGCAGTAACGTCGTGAATAATGGAATCAGGTTCAATGAGGCCGTACATCACATTCGGATTGAGAACAGTGAAGTGAAGAACGTCCCTGCCTACAATTGTATCGGCGTCAACGGTACAGATTCTTACCTTGTCCATCACTTGACCTTCTCAAATCTGAAAGTACATGATTGCGGGAATGATCCACTACATCATGGCATCTACCCAAGGGGAACAGACCATATTATTGAGAAATCTGAAATTTACAATATTTCCGGACACGGTATTCATATCTACAGTACCGATCCATCTGGGGCAAATGATCGCCATATCGTACGAAATAACCGGGTTCATCATGTTGGATCACGGGGTATTCTCCTTGGTGGTGGGGATGATCATGTTGCCTACAACAATCTTGTTTGGTCGAATGCCGACGGTATCGTGATTGGTTTCGGTGCTCCGCGCAATAATAAGATCTACAACAATACCATCTACGCTCATAGTGATGACTGTATAGATATTAAAAGCGTAGCAGTGGGTAGTATCGTGCGAAACAATATCTGTTGGCGAAACGCCAGCAACGCCGTGAATAACAACGGAACCGGAACCGTCATGTCCAACAATCTGGCGACGGATCCAAGATTCAGAAATCCTGCAACCTTTGACTTCAGGCTCACTCAGGGAAGTCCGGCAATTGACGCAGGAACATCTGTTTCGATGGTGGAAGTCGACTATCTCGGGATCGAACGCCCCCAGGGGGGCTCATATGACATCGGAGCTTACGAATGGACCTTACAATCTCAAGATGTTTCTCCCCCCACAGCACCCAGTAACCTCAGTATAAATTAAGCGACCTGAACCGAAAAACGATTACACAGGTGTATTCTCCCGTGACCGACCTCTCATGCCTTTGACCCTTGCGGGTCCAGAATGCTCCGGTACAAGGATAGGAGCTTGGCGCACTCATTGGGCCAATTGAACCTTTCAGCGACGGCTCGTTTGCCCGCTTGGCCCATCTGCCGAGACATTTCTGGATTCCCCAGCAGAAGTTCAACAGCATCGGCAATCTGAGCAGGACTTTCTGGATCAACCGACAGACCCACATGGTATTCATCTATATAATCTTTCAGGATCGGAAAATTTGAGTAAATAAGCGGCAATCCTAAAGCCATACATTCAAATATCTTAATGGGCAGAGTTTTGAGACTATTTTGAATAGGCAAGATAGTGACCATCCCAATGCCAGCATGAGATTCAAGAGCCAAAGCCTCTTTGTGTGGGAGGACACCGGAATAGTGGATTTGATCCTTTACCCCTTCTTCAGCAGCAAGCCTCCAAATTTCTTGTTCGTACTGGGGGGTGGCCCATCTACCGGCGAGCCATAATGGTACGGCTAACCCCCGCCTTCGCAGCAATCCGATTGCTCGAACCATATTCTGCAAGTTGCGGTCTTCCTTAAGAGTTCCTGCGAACACACAGGCCCGCTTATGGTCGTGTGAAGAAGCGCCACTGAGATCTTCAGTAGATAAATTAGGAAAGTTTCTAATGATCACCACGCTACTGTGAATTCTTGAGTACGGCTCGGCAATCGGCTCCGACACGGCAACAATGGCACGGCACCTTTTGACTAATCTAGGTTCCAAGTTCCCCCATAGGGCCTGGGCCAAAGGACGAATTGGTTTAGGAATCCAACTACGATGACCCAGCACATCCAAATACGACTCATGAACGTCATAAATGACCGGCGTGTTACCAACACGATCAAGGACCGGCCCGAGCAATTCCGGTTCATGAACATGGTACAGATCCGCAGATATTCGCGCTGCTATGTCAGCTACCGCCCACCGCTGGGACATCCTTCTGATGCTGCTTGCGTACCGTGGGAGTGGATGAATGATAACGTTCCCCGATTTATAGCTTTTCGAGCTTGTATCAGCGGCAATCAGATGGACTTCGTACCCTTCTTGTGCCAAAGATCGGCACTCCTTGTGTAAGACGCGGGAATCATCGGAGCTGTGCCCTGAGCACACATGGCACACTTTAAACACCTTACTATTAGCAGGGTGTCTCATATCCATGACTCTACCTTTCTGCTAGCTTATCATTTCCGCACGAGGCCGTGATGAGTTCACGGTACAGTCCCACAAGGCGAAGCACTGTTTTTCGCGCATCGAGGTATTCGCGGGCAAACTCATGTGCGGCCTCGCCCATGCGCGCTCGACAATCGGAATCCTGAAGCAAAGAAACCAGAGCCTCTGCTAGACCCTGAACGTCCCCCTGCTTGACTAGTATCCCGGTCCGATTGGACTCGACAATATCCGGAATCCCTCCGACCGTTGTCGCAACGACAGGGAGGCCGGAGGCGAGCGCTTCCATCACAGAATTTGGCGTCCCCTCTGCATGGCTCGGCAAGCAAAAGACTTGCGCCTGTCGCATAAGCTCGGCCACATCAGGCAACGGTACTGGCGGGTTAACCCTGATCGAACAGCCATATCGACCTGAACGCGCCTCTCGAGAGAAACGCCCGTTTGTGTGGTCAGGCCCTATGACCCACAGCTCAGCGTTAGGACAACTTGCAACGACCAGCGCCCAGGCTCCAAGAAGATCAAACACGCCTTTCGCTTCCATGATTCGGCCGACAAACAGGACGATCGGCCGCCCTGCACCCTTTGTCAAAGAAGGGGAAAACATCCTCAGATCGACTCCTCTCAACATGACTTCACATCGTCCCTGAGGTTGAGCGTGAGCCTTGAGAATGCGTTCAATGGAACGACTTGTTGAGATATTGAGATCGGCCATTCGAAAGGAGTCTCGACAGAGCTTCCACCCCTTTTGACGGTTGGCCAACGTGGTGTGGACCTCAGTGCCTTGGTACGTAACGACACAGGGAATCCCATATCTCTTGGCCACCTGAATCGCCGACCAAGAACTCACACTTCCGGCATTCGCGTGAATAAGCGAAATGGGTCTCGTCCGGGAGAGATCCGCCACTGTTTTGGAGACAAGCCGATACCATTGAGCCGTAGTCCACCGCAAGAACGCCTCCCCCGGCGCTTTCACGTATCGAGGAAACAGAACCTCGCAGCGATCCTTCAGGAGTTCGTAGCGTAACGGTAAGGAGGCCTGAACAGCTCGACTTCTCTTGGCAAGATCAGGAACGTATGCCGTAGGAGATATCACGGTGATCCGTTCTACATGATCTGACAAACGCCTCACTTGTTCGCCAATGAACGCTCCGCGATAGGGATACTCTGGCGAAGGGAAACTTATCGCGACAACGAGAAGATGCATCGTGTGATGGGAAGTCGATAAGAGCGATCCACAGTATCCCGTGGCCAACGCCAGCGAAGATGGTCCTTGTCATCGCGCTGAAGTAGGCCCAGTCAGCCCTTCTGCAGCCTGCGAGGACTAGGGGAAGTTCCTGAGCCTCGACTCGCGAAAGTATCTGAGAATCGAACAGGCTGATGTTGAGATACCTGACGGAGAGACCACGCACTGGCCAGCACATAGGCAATCAACACCCAAAACATTTTACGAAGGTGCATCTGTCCTGAGATGTTAATGATCAGTATACAAACAATCATGGCCATGGGTGATGCCCCTTCCCTCCCGGAACGGGCCCTCCAGGCAGATCTCAATGAAAGCCAGAGGCCAGCAAAAAAAGGAATGGCTCCAAGCAAACCGGTTTCAATCAGCACCATTAGATATAAGTTATGAGCATCCCTCTTTGGAACACCGGTCCGATCTCCCAACTCGAGCATGTAAGAAACCGGCCCCCATCCGAGCACTGGCCTTTCAAGGAACATGGCCCAGGCTTGAGGCATAATTTGGTCTCTCTTAGCTACATCTCCTTCATACCACGTGTTCTCCCATCGATCCCGCATTGCCTCATTTGTATATGAGGCCCAAACGAGAAAAGCAATTACCGATAGGCCGATCAAACCAGCCTTAAGTTTAGTGCCCGCACTCCCCTCTTTTAATACCAGCACTGCAATGCCCGAAACGAGACCTATCAGAGCACCTCTCGATCCAGTCATCGCAAGAGCAATCCCCATGACAGCAACACACGTCCATGCGAGTGGAGCCAACTTCTTTTCAACCGTCATTCGACCGTAGGTAATACCAAGAAGGGCTATCAAACCAAGCGCTAGAGTGATGCCGACGGAATTTGGATTGTCCGCGAACATGGTAGTCCGCCCCTGCTTGGCACTTTCTGCGCTTATACCGAAAATCAGAAGCATAGATAGGATCGTACATGAAGCAGCAAAGGCCAGAAGGGCGCCCTTGCAAATCTCCGGAAATTTAAAAAGATTATAGGAAATCCACACAAGCACGAGCATCTGAATCAATGTGAGAAGCCGTGAGAACATTGGACCTGCATACATGGGAGTCTGGGTCGTACCGATGATGGCATACGCGAAAACATAGCCGGCAAAACACCAGAATGCACCTGGAGGAGGAGCAAAGCAGATTCGCGGTTGCAGCAGCGCAACTCCAATAAACACAATTCCTATTAACAGGGGAATGGTACCGACTATCGTAACAAGATCTGTGTAGGCAGTCTCAAAGGGTGTTGCCATTATGAACGCATAAAAAGTGTACCGTATGGACGGATGTACTTTTGGCATCACGCTTATGTCCAAATTGCGTTCAGGTTGGTCGTTAGCCATAAAGGCAACATTCAGGTTCTGGGGCAGCAATCCCAGCCGGGACTGCCGAAACGCCACCTTACTCTAGTTTTGAGTTGCCATCGTTTTCCGGGAAGACGTCATGAGTCGCAACCAAAATTGCACTACGCAAGACGGCATCGAGATTTTTAGAGATGGTCGTCCACGCGCAGACCTCGGTGTTCTTGGGCTTGGGAGCCCGTCCACACATCACATCTTTGAGAAATGATACCATGCCCTGAATGTCGGTCCCCGTAAAACTTTTCACTAATCCAGTGGTGGCGGTTATAGCTGTTGCATCGCTGCCATTAGGGGCAATCAGAAGCACTGGTGTTCCAAGCCCGATCGCCTCAAATATTTTTCCCGTGACTATCCCTTTATCTTCGAATGAGCCCTGTTCATCGATTGACGTGACTACTACGGCAAGCCTCGCGCCCTTGACTGCCGACAAAGCCTCCTGCCTTGAGACTCTTCCATGCAGCACAATCCGATCGTTCAGACCGAACCGAACTGCCTGTTCCCGGACGTGCTGTTCCTGCGTTCCATAGTAGTGGAAGTACCATCTACTACTGCTTTCGTCGAGAGACTCTTCGAGGCGCTTGAGCGCAGCCAGGAAAGGCGAGATGACTCGCTTCGGTGGATAGAAGTCTCCTGTATACACAATGGCACAATGATCGAAGTCGTATGGTTTAATGGCTGCCATCTCACCAGAGTCGTAGCCGTTCGTAATCACACGAAGCTTTTCGGCAACACCAAAACGTCGATCTAAGTCTGCGCCCCAGGAAGGGGACACGATAGTTACCGCTGCACAGCCTTGAAGCAGACTCTTTTCTTCACGGATAGTGGCTCGCCGTACTGGACGATTGGCGTGAGGATTTCCAGTCCAGGGGTCACGGTAGTCCAAAACGTAGGGACTACCAAGTCGGTCCGATAGGCGCTTTGCCAGCCGGAAAGCCCCGAAGGGCGACCCAGATACGAGGATTACATCTACGTCCCCCGGACTCAGAGTGGAACAAGCTCGCTCCGCCACCTTGAACCAACCTACGTGCTTGTCAGTCCCTATATGCCGTGCAATGCAGCGGCAGACGCCCCCGGCAAACCAGCCAAGACTCTGATTCCAGGAATTCAGGCCGTCTGGTGCCAGACATCGCCATCGGTGGCCTGTCAGGATGCGACTGATGCCCTCACTCTCCAACTCCATTGAGACCTTCTCGCAGTCTCCTACATTTACATTCCGCAATAAGGAGGGATCGACGGTCACCACCGTAACCTCCCACCCTAACCTCGCTAAATACTTGGCTATGTTCCATGTACGAACGGAAGCAGTCACCTGTGCAGGCGGGAAAGGGTATGCAAGGAACAATAGTCTTGGTCGCTTCACAGCCTGTGTAAGCTCCTGCGTCAACGAGATTTGGTGGCAGTACGGCGACGATCGAGGATCTCCCCGGACAGATCCTCAACCGACCGACCGATCTCAAACAGCTGCACCCACAGGAACTGGTTCAGGAGGCACCACAACACCATCGAGGCACCCGTCTCCTCTCTCTGCAACGACTCCAGGACACCTGCGTCGTGTACTCGCGTAGCCATATCTACGATCGGCTGGAAGAGCGCACGCTTGGGGGCCCAAAATCGCGCAGGGAAACCAAAGCTCAGCTTCGGACGTGCGACGAAAGTCTCAGGGACGCCAAGCTGCCGCAATGCGGCGCGAACGAGGTGCTTCTCCTCTCGCAGTTTTACGTCCCAGGGTACAGTCATCATTGCCGCAAGAACTGAGGGACTCGTATGCGGGCACGCAAGGTAGATACCGGACGCTTCTGCGATTTTCCCCCAAATCGCTATCGTGGCGTGCAGATCGGACAGGAGATCCACGGCGGTGACCAGGTCGAGCAATGGTCGATCATGATAGGCCTCGATGAGCCATGGCCGCCCACCGAGGAACGCTGCGTCGTCGCAGGAGAGGAGCCGCTGGACGATGTTGCGATCGCCATGTCGGTTAAGAAGCCAGAGAAAGTGGTGGACCGACGACAGTTGGCGATCATACCGTCGAGTGAGGAGCGAGCCCCACGTACCGTGCCAACCTAGAGCGTCCACGAGTGACGCCCATACGGAGCCCACGCGCGTAGTGCGGAGGAACGCAATCGCGGTCCTGTGGCGGTAGAGGAACTGGTGGAAGGAGTTTCCCATGATGGTGTCGGCGCCCAGGCCGCAGAGGATCGCGCCGTGGCCGGCTGCGGCGCGAGCCTGAAACAAGAGGTGCAGAAGCACGGATTGGAGGTGGTCGACAGGCTCCTCGGCAGCGTAGACACTCTCGACCCATCCCGCCAAGTATCGTTCAGGAGTCATGTCGTGGACCTGATGGGCGACGCCCAGCTGACGCGCCATCGACAGGGCGTACTGAGCCTCGCCATCGTCCGAGTTTGCGAACGAGAAGCTCGTCGAGAAGGTGCGCACGTCCGGTTGAGCGACTCGCGCAAGCGCTGCCAGTAGTGAAGAATCGAGCCCTCCGCTTAAGAGGATGCCTGCATGTGGAAAGCGCTGCAGCCATTCCTCGACGTGCGCGCGAAGGAGGTTAGTGATGTCTTCTTTGGGATCAACGCCCCCTCTTTCAGGCCAGCGCCAGTGCCCATCTTCGCGAACTCGCCCTTCTTCGAAGTCAACGACAAGAAGTTGTCCGCCCGCGAGTTTTCGGATGCCACGCAGGATCGATCGCGGGGGGGCGACGGACCGGTACATCAGATACTCCGGCGTGCATGCTGGATCCCACGCCAGTTCGTGCCCGGCCTCTTTCAGTCCGGACACGGACGTGGAGAAAGTAAAGAAACCAGGCCTTACGGATAAGTAACAGGGTCTCCAACTCGCAATACTATGGGCGATCGTCACAACTCGCTTGAGGGGATCAATTACGACGAGCACTAGCATGCGATCTCCGAGGAGCACGTCGAGTGGTACACCATCCCGGACCCCCTCTTCAATGAGACTGATGTCACCCCCCTTGAGTGGGAAACATGACTCGCCAGCGACGATCGAGTCACCTAACTTACGCCGGAAGCCAAAGAGAGGACCCGTGCGGATGCTGACGCGGAGGTCACCACAGTCGAAATCACGCGCTGACTCGTTGTCGCTCTCCGAGGCCGGTCCAGCTGACACGGGACGCGACTGTACTGTTACAAGTAACATCTGTTCACCACCTAATCTTCCCCGTCAAGGAGACACTGCCGAAGGAGAACTTCCTACGATTTGACGTTGGCCCCATTTCGAGAGGGTTCTAAGCACCGATTTATGACAAAGACGGACTTTCCAGACGGCGGGGGATCTATATTTGATACTTTTTGGATAGCAACTTTCGTTCTGCTGCCGAGATGCCTAGCAAACAGATCCAATATTAATTTCTCATCGTTAGTGCTGTAGTTAGCTTCTGGGACCAAGGTAATGACAACGTGCAAGGGGGCTTCCTGAATGATTCGGTAGGTTCGAACAGACGGGAAATGACGAAAAATGTGAGTGCCGATGACTCCTGAAATCAGATCTCCTGTATCTGTCAGGAGCAAGCTATTATATCTCCCATCGAGTCGTTCAATTTGGCTAAAAGGAGAGCGGCTATCGGAAGAATAAGAAATTTTGCCTGCATCGCCATTGACATACCGGATAAGAGGCATCGCATAGTTATCGAGATCCGTGATTGCAAACTCCCCATCACCTGACAGGCCTGCTGAGCCATCCCTTTGCCGCACCTCTATTACGACGTGCTCATCCGGTATGAAGTAACAGCTTGATTCCGGCCGGCGGTATCCTAAAGAATTTATTTCGCCACATCCGTAGTATGGTAATACATGGCATGTAAAAACTTTCCGGATCGTTTCTTCCCATTCCGGCAGCAACAACTCTGCTGTGGGAAACACGGCATCGAAATGAACCTTCTGATCCGTTTCTTCTGCAAGTCTAGCCAGCCGATAGATTGCAGACGCATATCCTTTTAGAAACCTGGATTTCGAACGACGGATTTTGTCGAAATACACTGCTGCGGTATCAGCACGAAGTTCGAAGGCCGGCAAGAACAGATCTCCACGAATTTCACTTGCGAATCGCTTAACAAATGAACTCGTATCAATTCCAAGTGAGCCGCCGAACAAGCTTACTCTCCGTTCCTCAGGTCCTAGTCCTCCCCATCGAAGCCCTCGCTCGTAACACATGCTGGCCCAGGCGTTATTATCTCTATTCCTGCAGATATGCATTGGTTCTCCGGTCGTCCCACCAGTTTTTGCCCAGTTTACTTTCATGTGCGCGACACTTGACGACAGTAAATCACTCTTGTGCTTCCTGACCGTCTCTTTTGTTAACACCGGAAACTTTATGAGATCAGCAGCGGAGGCGATATCCTTTGGTTTGATCTTCTCGCGATCCATTACGTCCCTGTAATATCGTACGTTTTCATAGCAATGCGCAATTAACCTACGAAGCTTGTCGTCACGGTAAGCTTCCATCTGCGCTCTTGACCAATGTTCTGACATCGCAAGGAGGCGGGCATAGTCGTCGGCAGGAAAGCCGTTCAACCACCAGCGGACGGATCTTATGCTCAAATATAATCCCACTTTCTTCCCCCTAGAAATGCTGCATCATCAGATCAATCGCTTCACTATCACGACGAGAAACAGTCCAAGGACCACCCACGCAATAGCACTGAGCCCGCGAAGAAGAAAGTAATACTTATGTGTAAACAATCTATAGATGGCAAAGAACGTTTCTTGCCCGGCAAGAGCGACAAGCACCACGTACGTTGCTTTCAAGCGATAATCTATGTGATCGCCAAATCTTGGATACTTTCTAGACAACTTTTCATGGGCTTCATGGATTGCGGCTACCTTTTCTTCGATTCCCGCGGGCCTTGTCAGCATGAGGTGCGCTGGGTACCTTATGTCGACGTCTTCCAGAACAATTTCATTTGCCTCCCGAAACAATCGAATTGTTCCAGACTCAACAGGCAGCACAATGGCCCATTTCTCTGGTCCCTCCCAGGAATGCATCGATGGCGCTGCTATCACTCGCCTTGCCCCTGGCCGATTGTCGTTCAACGACCAAACCGCCATAGCCCAGGAATCGTTCGCAGGTTGCTCAACCAAGATCGCGGTTGCAGGTCTACCCACATGATCCACTACCTGCCATCCTGCAAAAGGCGTCTGGCTTCCTTTGACGCTTCTAATAGTCGTCCCGACAGAGCCAGAAATGAACTTCGTTAATACAGATTCACTTGATTTACTCCTGAGCTCGTACGATGCCGAAATGTGTCCTTCATTCACTTGGATATCATGGGCGGCTGTCCAGAAAGTTGTCGTCCGGTCCCCTGAATCGCCCTCAGTGTGATCGATGATGATCCACAGGTTGTTGGTTGCCTGAACCACCTGTCGGCGCGCTATGTATCCTCTTGGCCCTCTCCTCTCCAAATCAATAAACCGCAATCCGCCTACCCAGCCATGGCCAACCATCTTGGTCGTACGCACACTGGAAGCACTCTCACCAATCAAGTGTGGTGCGTTCGAGCCATTCCACGATACGGTTTCTCCTCGTTCGGCCTCTCCATAAGGCCAATATCCTACATTTGTCCACCAGGTCTGACCCCTTGCCCACAACAGCACGCTCATTTCATCGGCATGCTTATGTGCGTGACCTGGGAAATAGGACCACGCGACAACCGTCTGACTGAGACTCTCAGTGATGGGCCAACGATTCAAGCCGTCCCACCAGATTGAGTATCCAGCTACCGGATATACGCTGTATTCCTCAAGTGGACGCCAGGCAATCATCTGATTCAGTTGACCATGTCGGCCGTCAATACCAGGCATCGGCACGAAAGAGTTTGTCTGATCGGCTCCGCTTCCTGTATCACCAAACATCGGCAATGACCCATCTGGGCGCCTCAGTTCCGCGTAGACAGATTTGGCTCTATCATACGTTTGTTGCCACTCACTGGGAATTGTGATCCCCAGTAAAACCATGTATCTGAATGCCATGCCGATGAATTTAACCCCGTCTTTATGATATTTAGCTGAATGTTCTAGGACGACACCTTCTTCATTAATGTAAAAAACCATCTGCTCACGTAACCTCTCCAGGGCTAGCTCCCGATACCGACTTGTTTCCGGAATAGAAGGGAACGCAAGGCACAAATGCCAGAGGGCCAGATTCTGCATCAGCCCGTGATTTGTTGAAGCGGTAAAATGAGTAGGGTCTGCCAGGAAACGGCCTGACCGTGCGGCAAATACAAGGATCTCTTTCGCCACACTCGTTTCAAAGCTTTGGTGGTGGCGGTAAAGTGCCCAAAAGTCAGCCAGCGCGAGAATACGCTCGGCCACGGCATGATCATTCCATAAAAAACCTTTCGGGAGCACTGCATGTCGCTCATATGACGCCCAACCCAAAATGACATCTCGGGCCATAAGAAAGAAGTCCTCCCGCCCGGTCATGCGGTAGGCTGCGAGCAATACGCGTGGAATCACCAGGCGTGCGTGGAACAACTGCGAAGAAACCGAACCCTGATGGATGTCTTGGGAATCAAAGGGGAGACGTATTTTCATCGGAGCCCTTCCAGGCAACGAGAACTCCCCTTCCAGGATTCTTTCAGCCTCTTCTACTGTCTGGCGGCGGTCTAGTTCACCAAAGAAGTAGAAATTGCTAAGCTCATCGAATAACACGTCGTGGGGCACTTTCCGACCCTGCTCAATCATGTCATCTGTAACGAGAGGGGTTGAAATGTAATAGTGATTAATTACAGAGAACCATATGGCCCCGATTACAAGTACGGGCATCAAGACATAGGATGCGCGACGGAGGAGAAGAAGGCTCATGGCTTGTTCGTATCGCACTTATAAAGCTTGTGGTCTTTGCGATCGAACGCTCCGCGAGATCAGTGTGCCGTGGATGCAGGAGTACAACAAAGAGCGGCCCTATGATAGCGTCTGCTAGCCAGGGAAGCCTAGAACGATCCGAGGTTAAGCGCGTTGAATTGCTCTTTGTAGGGGGGACCGAGTCGGTTACACATCGAACGGGCGATATCGTGAACTAAAGTCTCCCAGTCAAACTGTCTCGCGATACTACGGCGCTTTTCGATTTGATCGATTGAAATCGCGTCGGGAGCGAGTGACTCGGTCAATGCTCGTGACCATTCATCCCGCGTGCTCGCCAGCTTAATGACATGTCCAAATTCCAAAAGAGTTCGAATTGGCGTTCCCACAATCGGCTTCCCTCCAGCCAGATATTCATGGAGCTTGGTTGGATAAATATATTTCGTGTAACCGTTGACCTTGTACGGCAGCAAACATACATCCATGTGCTGGGGATACGCAGAGACCAGATCCACCGACTTATGCCCGAGAAAATACACGTTTCGCGTTACCGCTAATTGCTCCACGAATTGAACATCATCTCCAAGGTGTCCTTTGGGCCCCACAAGCACCCATGACCATTCAGGGTGCTGTGATGCCAACTCGTAGAGAAGTCGCAAATCCAGTTGGGTTTTTATATTGCCAATATAGCCTATGCGCGGATGAGGGATATGCTGCATATCCGCTGGCTCGTCATGAGGCGCGGCAAAGGAAGCATAGTCCACACCGTTGGGCATGTTGAGCGTGTGGGGATTAAATTGCCTTTTTTTTTCAAGGAGGGCCGGCGAATGAATAAAGACTTGGTCGACGCGCCTGATCAACTCAACTTCAACTTGGTCCAGCGGTTGCTCTGTCGTAGAAAAGGAATACTCGTCGTCGATATGATAGCAACTGAGATCGCACGTGGCGGCATCCAGCACGTGAGCGAAGCACGGACGCCATAGGTAAAACACCGTCTTCCTACAGCCCTGCCGACGAAGCAGCGCTTTAGCGGAACGCACCCGGTGGTCGGCCATCCATGCGCCCAGTGACGCTGGGCGAGAGAGGCGCGGGAGCCAGCGCCCAGACCGATACCGAATAAAACCCGGTGGGGATACCGCGTCGTCAATACTCCGAGCGATTGCTGAGTGACCTGGCAGCCAGTATTCTCGCCATCCTCGTGCCTGGTCCACCCACACCACATGAAAATACTTTGCCAACCGAGTGAGTACTTGATGTCTCGGCATCCACAGCCCTCCCCACTCTTCAGGCACAAATGCCACGATGCCGATGTCGGGCAGCGCTGGAGCCTTTCGAGATGCGAGCGAACCGCTTTGACAGGACATCGATTTATCTCCTACGCTGCTGGCTTCCCAAGCATTCCGGCTAGTCATCTGAAGAGCTCGCGGGTTAATATTGACGACTCGGCGTACATTTCTCTCTCAACTAAACATAACGCCCTAAATAATACAGCATAACCGTCGCAGCGCTGGATTGGATCGTTTCCATCGGTCGAAGCACCCTTCGACGGTTGTGAGCAGCTCATCCAGTGTGGTGAAACATGGGGTGTGGGTGGCCAGGCGTCTTGCGAGTTTCCACATCCGCTCGATCGCGGCGAGTTGCGGTGAGTACGGCGGCAGGAACAGCAGTGTCAGGACTCGTCGGTACGTGCGCCGCAGCGGCGCCAACAAGACGGCCTCATCTTTTCTGCATTTCGTCGCCTCGCTGGAACGTGCCTGCCTCTTTCCATGCCTCGCTCATTGCACCCAATGAATACATGAGGTTCCATTCCTCGTCAAACGCCAACTTAGCTTGCCTCCTTAGTTTTGCCAGGAGTAATCGGCAGCCTCGCACGAGGATCACTCGAAACATTCGTGGCACTCCAAACCAACTGATGTCTCTTGATTGATCCTTGGAGGCTGAAAGGCGATACTGTCCCCTCCCGTACCGATAAGCCCTCCGCATGACCCATCGCTTGTTTAACTTGTTGGCCTCAATCCAGTGCTCAACGACCATCTCGGATGAATGCCATATTCTGAAACCGTCATGAACGAGCCGCCGGATTAATTCCGTTTCACTTCCCATCGCGTAATTTGTCCCTTTCGGCCCGATGGTCGTATCAAATCGATAACCTGCCTGTAGGACGCGATATCGTAGGGCATAATTGGTCCCGAAGGTATAGCAAGGCGCGCTCGGACCTGTCTTTAGAGTGGGTGGTGATAGGGTAAACGTTGGGCCTAACGGCACCCATGCTAGAACCCATTCAGGGGGACACACCTCCCACCGTGGGAGTGTCACGCCTCCAAATACATCGTATTCAGGATGTTCTTGAACTATCCGCTCATACTGACACAGCCAATCCTTCCGCGGGAGCACATCGTCATCAGTAAAGACGATGAGCTCACCTTTGACGAATTCCACACCGTGATTCAGGGCAAGATTCTTTCCCTGATGCGGCTCAAAACAATAACGGATCGGTAATTGGGCCTTGTACGATTCGATCACATGTCGGGTATCGTCTGTACTCGCATTATCAACAATGATCAATTCCCACCCATGTTGCGGGGGGCGCACATCACAATACGATTCGAGAGTGCGGCTAAGAATACTGCATCTATTGTGCGTCGCCATTAGAACCGTCAGCACCTAAACCTCTTCCCTCATTGTAATCGGAGCAGCCTGTCTAGCGTCATCTTGGAATTCAGCGCCATGTCAGGAATTGCGAAGGAAGACATATTTCACCAGATTCCTCGAGAGGAGCGATTGCCCAATGGTGGCGAGGCCACGCTGGTGATAGACGAAGACCTGCCGACTTTGAAACGTGAGCAACTTCTTCGCAAGCATGGAAAAATACATTCTCTCACTCACTCGGCAGGTCCCAGAAACTGACTACCCACTTGTCTAACTTATGTGGAGACAAGTCCTAGGCGGCCGAGCTGATCGATTCATTCTCGATTCTTGCCTAGGGAAGAATCTGATGGACTTTCGACAGCCTATCGTGTCACCAACTCAGCCGGCGCCTTGTCGTCCTTAAATGCAGCGACGGCCACCTAAGCCTTGAATGCAGTCCCGTGATTGCGTCTCCTTCGCTTCATCGCCTCGCTCCTCTGGTTCGCCACCCTCCGGGGACATCGGTGAAGCACGGCTACCACGTATCACACTGTCCGAATTTCCGTGCGTGCCCGCTCTGCTCCTCTCTCCCGGCTTCTCAGACTTTTTCAAAAGGCCCTCGATCGTTCGTTTGGGATTCAAAAGCTTATCGATAGTCTTTGCGCAAACGGCCATGAGCAATCTCGGCAGGCTCAGTGGATACCCTATGCTTTCCATTTTCGCCCGGTGATACGCCCAGAACTCCTTTTCTCTTAATCTAAACACAGAGTCCGCAAGGTACCGATAGTAGCTTGCCAGCTGGTCCTTAAGAAGCGCGCTCAGTTCGTGCTGACTCAACACAGCAGGCCCGAACTTCAGAAGCATATCAATACTGTGGGACTTATACGTATTATAGCGCTGACTGAAAGACCGTAGAGATCCCTCCCGTACTCGAGTATAGGTCAGCACTTGGTGTACAAAACCAAAATCCCCATGTCTCAAGAGCTTAAAACACGCTTCCGTATCGGCATGCATACTGGACTCATTGTAAAATGACTCCGAGGCCCTTACGAGATCGGCCCGCATCAGAATCGACGTCTGGGTTCCCAACACATACGGCCGTCGCAAAAGAGTCCACCGGGAGATGTCTCCGCCAGCTATCACATTGCTGGAATACGGCAAACCATACAACGACACATCGGCTCCACGTAGAGCATAGGCCCCGACGATGCATACCGATGGATGGGCCTCGGCCAATTCCACCATTTTCGCTAAGCACTCAGGGAATATCCAGTCGTCACCCAAGACAACTTTGCAGTACTTACTCTCCGAAGAGATTTGACGTAATGCATAATTGTGATTTGGAGTAGCTTGTAAAAATTCTCGATTGTCACACACACGAATCCGCGCATCCTGGGCAGCATACTTTTGTGCAATCTGCAAACTACGATCTGTGCTGCAGTTATTGACAATCACGTACTCCCAATTGGAATACGTCTGAGCGAGCACACTCTCAATGCATTCAGCTAAATGTTTTTCCTCGTTATAGACGGGTGTCACAACACTGACGAGCGGCTGCTTCATAGGGTTCATCTTTCTAACGAGGTTCAACAGACGGCATTCGACTTAAGAGGAGCTGAAAAAGTCCGCCAGGCTGGCTTGTTCATTTGGTCTGTCTCGTCTATTTGGCTTCTCTGGGTCAAGCAACAAAACAAGACAGACCAGATGAACCAGAGAGACCAGACAGAACGGTTTCAGTGGGGAGCGGAATGGGGTAACTTTCCCAAGTCCCATCGCTGGGGGAAATATACGAGGCCATAGCGGCTATTAATCACTTTTGACGTACGATAGATATTGGTTGAGCCTTCAATTTGAAGCCTCACGCAATGCTCCACGGCGTCGTAGACGATCTGCCCAATGCCGTTGAGTGAAATCGAAATATAGTACGAAGCCGGCAGGAGGTTGAGATTGTCGATTTCAAGATCCACGTATCCCGTTCCGCGGGGTATTTCCGGAATATCGATCCCATGGTGCCATGTGCCGGTCTCTGTAATAAGCGTTCCCATTTCCGAGTGGAGTCGAAACACGAAATCCGGATGTGGGAGAGCCTGTTTCGCGTCGTAATGCAGTCTCACCACCAGACTCTCTCCGCTGCAAGTGACGGACTGAGACTGCCCCTCTTTGTTCAACAATTCGATCCTCGTATAACGGGCCTCCCCGCTGCCATGACGTGGCATGAAGGTGCTCAAATCCGCAGCTGCCTCATGAACATCGCCAAATGTCGTCATATACGACTGAATAACTGTTCTTGGATCTCCGTCTTCCTTGACCCGGCCCCCATCGATCCAGACACACCTTGTGCATAAATTCTCCACCGCCGCCATGTTGTGGGACACGAAGATGACTGTTCGTCCACCGCTACGTAGATCTTCCATCGTATCGAGGCATTTTTTTTGGAATCCTGCGTCCCCTACCGCTAATACTTCATCCACCAACAGCACCTCGGGATCAAGATGAGCTGCAACGGCAAAACCAAGCCGCAATCGCATTCCGGACGAATATCGCTTGATCGGGGTATCGATAAACCGTTCAACAGCTGCGAAATCCACAATGGCGTCAAACTTCGCGTCAACCTCCTTCTTTGCCATGCCAAGAATGGACCCATTCAAATAAATATTTTCCCTCCCCGTCAGCTCTTCATGAAAACCCGTCCCAACCTCGAGAAGAGAAGCCACTCGGCCATTCACCGTCACCCGACCGGAAGTGGGATAGCTAATTTTGGAAAGAACCTTCAATAGGGTGCTCTTACCGGCACCGTTGCGGCCGATCAGACCGACCACCTCTCCCACTTTGATTTCGAGTGATATATCATTGAGTGCCCAGAGGATATTCTGCTTACGACCTTTACGAAGAAACAGTTGCTTGGCCCCAGCAACTAAGGAATCACGCAGCGTACCATACTTCTCCGTCTTCCCGAGGCGAAACTGCTTCGATACATTCTCAATGAGGACTGCATTGGCCATAAATCTGTTCTGTTCCTCTTTTGCTAAATGACGTCTGCCAGCGTTCTTTCGACTTTATGGAAATACATCGTCCCCACGATCAGCATGACGGCGGTTACAAGAATAGATAGAATCAGCAAGTTCCACTGAACCGGCTGGTCGGGAATGATGGCCGCACGAAAAGAATCAATGATCCCGGTTAATGGATTCAGCCCCAACCAGAACCGATACTGCTCAGAAATGAAACTCGGGGGGTAAATGATCGGCGAAATGAATAGTCCCAACTGGATAAAGAACGGCGTCGCATGTTTCACATCCCGGAATTGAGCAGTCAGAGCGGCAAGAAACATTCCAAGCCCGTACGTAAACGCAAACAGCAAGACGATAAGAAACGGCAGCAGAAATAATTGCACGTTCGGGACAATGCCATAATAAATCATGAATCCCCCAATGAAGAACACCGCTATCAAAAAATCCACGATCCCGCTGAGCGCCACTGATGCGGGAATGATAATTCTCGGAAAGTACACTTTTGTGATGAGGCTCACGTTGGTTACGAGGCTAGCGGTGCACAAATTGAGCGTTCCGGAAAAATAGATCCAGGGAACCAGTCCGATATAGTAAAATAGCGCCGGTGGGATTTCATTGGTTGGGATCTTGACGATCCTGCTAAATAACACCATGAAGATGGCCATGGTCATAAGCGGCTGCAGCACCGCCCAAACCACACCCAGCACGGTTTGCTTGTACCGTACCTTCACGTTCCTCCAGGCCAGAAAATAGAAGAGCTCTCGGTAGCGCCACAATTCAACAACCCACTTAACATTGAATCGCATACTGCACGTGCTCCTTGAATGGTCGTTCGGGGAATATTCTCGTGACTGTTGCTGATTCTCGAACTGCAGTGGTTTCAACTCAAAACAAGCTTTCGCGCATAATATGCTTCGGCGAACTTGGAAGGCGCATTCGACTCAACACCGCGCAGCCTGAGAATTGCACGGAATGCCTCCTCTGTAAACCACTGGTGAGCGCGTTGGCTTTGAAAATTCTCCATCAAATATTTCATTTTTTTAGCACAGACTTCTTCACTGAGGTGAACGAAGAGGTTCGGACTTCCAAGACCTCCATCGTACTTGATAATTTCGTATTCAAGGATCACATGATCCCGAAAGGTGTTCCACGTCAACTCAGAAATCAGCCGATGATCCTGGTGGAGATCGTCTCGAAAATGGGTAAAGACAAGATCAGGATTTATCGTACACTTCAGCTCTTCAAAATACGTCTTGATCTCCGAGCCAATATACGGGAAAAAGCTTTCCTTGAAGTCCTTTACAACAATCTCTTTTTGGGCCGCTCCCTTTAGGAACATTTCAGCACTTTTTTCAGCTTCAAGCCGTCGTGCAGGGCTTGCTGCAAATACCGCCCACTTGACCTCGACATTGTGGCGCTGCGCCAGTAAACGAAGGATCGTTCCGCCACACCCGATCTCGATATCGTCCGAGTGTGCCCCAAGGCATAATATTCGCAACGGACCCGTCGATTGTCCCAATTGTAAGTGAATCATCCAAGCAACGAGCTCCCCGTCACTACGTCCGCCCTTTCAGACCGCACATTCCCCCGAAGTCTAGAGGAAGATCGTCACGATTTCTTCGATCGCCACAACTCCCAGGGAGCATCTCCTCGAGCATACATTTCATCCAACCGCTGTTTATCCTTAAAGGTATCCATACACTCCCAGTAGCCATCATGCTTATAGCCAAGCAACTGGCGCTCTTTGATCAATCTCTGGAAGGGCTCAACCACAAGCTCTTCTCCCGGCTTGATGTAGCGGAAGATATCCTTCTTGAAAATGAAATAGCCGCCGTTGACTCTCATGCTGGCTTGACTCATGCCTTCGATTTTCTCGACGTGGTTGTTTTGACCAATGGAGATGATGTGATAACTCAAGGGCGGGGTAACGCAAATACAACTGGCAATCTTCCCGTGCGCGTGAAACTGTTCGATTTGGTCAGGCAAATGCAAATTGGTTAAGCCATCGCTGTAGTTCGCCAAAAACACCTCCTCACTCTCTAAATACGTTTCGACAGCCTTCAGGCGTTGGCCAATATTCGACGTCACCCCGGTGTCTGCGAAGGTTATATTCCAATCATGAATGTCCGAACTGATTAGATCGATGTGCTTTCCACCTCGCGAAAGAACAAAATCGTTCGACTGGCATTCGTCGTATTGCAGAAAGTACCGCTTGACAACATCCGCTCCGTGTCCAAGACACAGGATAAAATCCTTGTGCCCGAAGTGGGCGTAGTACTTCATGACATGCCACATGATCGGCCGATACCCGATAGGAACCATCGGTTTGGGAATCGACTCTGAATATTCCCTTAGCCGCATGCCCAAGCCACCGCAAAATAGAACGACTTTCATGTGCACCCTCTCTTCTCGGAAAAGCGACTACTCAGCCTTGACCAGCTTTCTTTCCTAATCGATCTAGAACTTTCTGTGCGGCATTTTCCCCGCTCATGAACGATTCGTCCGTCCAGATATAGGCCCAGTCACCGTATCGACCGCAATACGCCACGCCGATGTCGTCCAGATAACCATGAACGGTCTTAAGCGCGGAGGCGCGATCCAAATCAAAAATGACATTTGCGTAGGGAACGAGCATGGAATGTTTGAAGATGATTTTGTCCTCTTCTCGAAGGACGCCGCAGCGCTTCAAATCCGCGATGACCGGCTCGATGCAGTCTTCCGGCTTTCGATCGAGTGGACGATATTTCGCCGAATAGTAACACTCCGCCTGAATACTCCCGCAACCCGGCGGCACATTATACGGCGACTGCAGATGCGGGGTACTTAGTCGCGTGAAGAAGTAGTCGCGATCATAAAAATATGTCCAGTGCGCGTCAATGAGGTCTGCCCGATTGACCCCTACACTCACGATCACGACTGAGCTGCAGGACAGTCTCTGAGAAGCTTCGAGCACATCGGCCGGGACACCAGCGACCATCGTGATCAAATCAGGCAAGGGCACGGACGAAACCAGTTGGTCATAGGGAACGACGTTCCCGTTTTTGAATCGGAGTTCTTTGTGTTTCGGAATAATCTCAACTAATTCGTGGTCTACCTTAAGATCCGCCTGCTTCATGAACATCTGCAGGTAGGAGACAAATCCCCCGTACGATGGATAGCGGAACTGGTCGATATAATGCACGTCGGGGGTCGACGGTGAGAGCGCGCCGCGCAAAACCTCTTCGATCTTGGCTCGGTAGAGTCGCGGGCCAACCCAATCCGTACTCATGTTGGCCGCTGTCGTGGTATGGTATTTCACCGTATACTCCATAGGAAAGGTTTCGGCAAACGTTTTCCCGAAGCTCGCATAGAGCCAATCCTGGTAATTTTTGATCTCTCCGTACTCGTTGTGCTGAGCATGGATAAAATCTTTCAGAATGTCGATGATGAGATCCTGCGGAAGCCCGAACAGGTTGCACTGGGCCGGGTGCTTGATCCAGTGGCCCTTCCAATGATTGTTGACCTTCGTTCTGAGGCGCTCAAACTTTTGATCCACGCTCTCCGCAAGAAGCTTTTGAATTCGTTCCACCTGGGTGAATGAGACATGTGGACCTTCGTCGATAGTAAATCCATTGTCGAAAGCGTAGGAAGCCGTGTGTCCGCCATGGTACAGACGCTTTTCATACAGAGTCGCTCGATGGCCTTCGGTATGGAATCGGTGTGCGGCGCCGAACCCCGCCATCCCCGACCCCAAAATCGCGATCCGCTCCACTGCTTCTCCCTACTTGTTTTGGTCCAAGGTACGACGCCACCACTCGATCGTGCTCTGGAGTCCTTCTTCCATCGAAAGCCGAGGCTGCCACTTGACCTCGTTGAGCAACCGTTCGACGTTAGCTACCACAAGCGGCGCATCATTAGGGCGACTCGGAATTGCTCCCAGCTTGAGGAGATCTTCCCGCCCCAATATGCGCCCGATCATCATAATCATCTCTCGCAACGTGACCGCCGTGCCTGAACCTATATTGACGGCTCCTTCAATTCCACAATCCAAGACAGAGACGATCGCCTCTGCCACATCTTGCACATGAAGATAATCCCGAATTTGTTTTCCATGCGAACAGCGCGCTTCTTGCCCCCGCAGGACTGAACGAATGACAGAGGACACCAATCGATCGGGATGTTCGTTTGAGCCATACAGAAAAAAGACCCTGGGCCATGCCTGGCTAAGCCCATGCGCCCGGCAGAATGCTTGAACCATCACATCCAAGGCATGTTTACACGCTCCATAAATCGTATTGGGAACCGTCGGTGTTCTCGTTTCGTGGCAATACCCGTAACTCCAGTCGTATTCATAACTGGAGCCTGATATGACCACCCGTCGCCCCCCCTGCTGCTGAAATACCTTCAACAATTCCATACTTGAACGAACCCAATCGAAGTTGAGGTCGGATGAGATCAGCTTCCCCGGCACGACGTACCAGGCCAGGTGGAGCAAATGAGTCGGCTTTACTGATTTCATCAGACGCCCACCGGATGAGCCGTCCAAAAGATCTGCCTGATGCCAGATTATCGGGCCTCCCGCCTTCGTGCCCGATTTGGTCGAGACAGCGTGAACCTCATAGCCTCGCTGGACAAGAGGGGCCAGGCAATGGGAGCCGATGAATCCTGTCGCTCCTGTTACCAATACTCGCTTCGATTCGTCAGATGCGCTCATAACTTCTGCTTTTCCGATCAGTAATCAGGCCAGTTCCTATCCCCGCTGGAAACAACGCTCACGGGTAATGGCCAGGTAATTCCAAACGCCGGATCGTTATACCGCACGCCTTTTGCCACTTCCTTGGCATAGAACTGCGAGGTTTGATAGACCAGATCTGTCTCATCCTCTAATGTCTGATAGCCGTGAGCGAACCCTTCCGGCACATAGAGCATACGGCCGTTCTCTGCCGTCAATTCGGCACCCATCCATTGCCCCTTGGTGGGAGACCCGTCCCGCAAGTCGACAATCACGTCGTACAATGCTCCCCTGCTGCAATAGACCACCTTCACTTCTGCAAAGGGGGCAGTCTGAAAATGCATCCCTCGGATCGTCCCCTTCTTGTTACTATGCCCGACATTCGCCTGCACAAAAGCCGGACTCAATCCGTGAGATGAAAATTCTTTGGCGCACCAGCGGCGGGCGAAGAACCCGCGCTCATCTGTCACTCGTTCAAGGTCAATGACATACGCCCCATCGAGTTTCGTTTTAGTGAAGATCATTTCGCCTCGAGCCCGATTCCTTCGTAGCGCGCAATGGTAGACTTATCGAGGAGACGACGACCGTCAACGAAGAGTGGCTGAGGGGTCCGACCCCTCAACAGGTCTGGGACATTTCTAAATTCGTCCCAACGAGTCACGAGCACCACTGCATCAGCCTTCGCCAGCGCATCGAAAAGACTCCCACTCAACTCCAATTCTTGCGAAGAAAATAATTTACTTGCCTCGTCTGTTGCCACGGGATCATATCCCGTTATCACGGCTCCTTCCCGTAACAGACTCCGCACGATTGGTATAGCCGGCGAGTCTCTCATGTCATTCGTGTCGGGCCGGAAAGCCAGTCCGAGAATGGAAATCCTTACTCCCTTGAGAGACGCAAAATGTCTTTTCAGTAGTTGAATGATTTTCTGCGGTTGCTGTTCATTGACTTTGAGGACTGCGTCAAGTAGGTGCATGGATGCGTGAAGTCTTTCACCATGCGCCGCCAGGGCCTTCACGTCCTTGGGAAAGCAACTTCCGCCAAATCCGCATCCTGCGGCGAGGAAAGACACAATCGGAGGCTGAACCCTTTTCCCCTCGGGTAGATCGACACTCAAGTAGCGACTGGTATGGACTCCACGCATGACGTCAACGATATCGACATCTTTTACGGCAGCGCAGAGGTTGGCTATTTCGTTGGAAAATGAGATCAGGGTAGCCAGCAAGGCGTTCGACGTATACTTGATCATCTCCGCGGACTTATTGTTTGTTCGAAGCACCTCGACCTCGGGGAAGCCTTCATATAGCATGGCCTGCTGATCGATGGTTGCCTGATCCATTCCTCCGAGAACGATCCGGTCGGGAAATAGAAAATCATTTACCGCCTCCCCTTCCGTAAGGAATTCCGGATTCATCCCGACCCCGAAATCGACACCTGCCCTTTTGCCTGACGCTTCTTCGATGATGGGGCACACCACCTCATCCGTCGTCCCTGGGACGACCGTGCTCTTGACGATTACGACGTGATAGTCCGACTTCTTCCGTAAGGCATGGCCGATCTCTTTCGAGACGGCCTTGATGTAAGTGAGATCGATTTCGCGTCCCTCAAAAGGAGTTCCGACCGCGATCAAAGAAAGGTCTGTCTGTTGCACAGCGCCTGAAAGATCAGTCGACGCCCGTAATCGGCCGCCGACATGTTTTTTCAGAAGATCTCCCAAGCCCCGTTCATAAATGGGTGATACCCCGTTGTTGATCGAGTCCACCTTGGCCTGATCAACATCAACACAGGTAATCTGATGTCCTTTCTCGGCAAAGCAGACTCCCGTCACAATCCCGACGTAGCCCGTTCCTATAATCGAAACCTTCATTCTACTGTGCTCCTCCAGGGTTCAGGGTATTGCGCAAACGTACCCAGACTATGCGTCTGGCGCTTCGCGATTATCGTTGTACCAAATCAGCGATCGCTTGAGGCCTTCGTCCAAGGTTACAGTAGGGTTGTAACCGAGATGCGCCCTTGCTTTCATAATTACCGGGCAGCGCCTGTTGGGATTATCGATCAAGTAGTTGGTATCTTGGCTTGCTTGCCGGATTACTTTTCCTTTATACCCGAACAATTCTTTCGCCAGGCTCGCGAGCTTCTCAGCCAACTCGACCATCGAGATTTCCGGCACTTCGACACCAATATTGTAGGCTTCCCCGACGTGCCCCTTTGTCAGCACCTTGTAGTACCCAGTGACCGCATCTGCTGCATAGCAGAACGTTCTACGAGGGGATCCATCTGAGAGCATCGCAATATCTCGGTCGTCCATAATATCTCTCGCGAAGTCAGGGATCACTCGACGATCACTAATTTTTAAACCAGGACCGTAGTTGTTGAACGGGCGCGCAACCTTTACTGGGATCCCTAGCTGCTGGGCGAAATTCACACAGAGTGTTTCACCGTACCGCTTCGCTTCGTCATAACAGGCGCGTGGACCCGTACATGACACTAGACCCCTGTACGTTTCCGGTGTTGGGATGCTGTCCGAGGAGGGGTCCCCATAGATTTCACTACTTGAGAAAAACAAGAACCCTTCAACCGGTCGACTCTTCTCCTTTTGCCCTCGCGAATATTCGAGTAACATGCGCAGCCCATTCACATTCGCATCCATAGTTCCGATCGGATCGCGCCGATAATAGATTGGCGAAGCAATTGAGGCTGCGTGGATAATATACTGAAAATCTCCCATCTCAGATGGAAGAGGATTTCTCATGTCATGACGGATCAAAGTAAGATTTGAATCACCTTCAAGGTTTGATAGCCACTGCGGCATTCCCCGCACAACGCTATCATAAATGACCACTTGTATTGGGTGAGCTCCAGTATGGGCCTGCTTATTCCAGTGAAGCGCAGCCTGAGTGAAGTAGTGCCCGAGAAATCCTGCCCCACCCGTGATCAAAAGCCGCTTGCCGGACAGGCACGCAAACTCTTCTTTGAGGTTGGCACAAATTGAGTCAAGATCAAGCCTTACCACATCATGTGCATTCATTGATCTGTTCCTTTGTTATCGAAAGCATGAGTGGACACTGCTGGTTGACGGGTTCTACCCCGTTTCCACGGACGGTTGAGTTAAGAGTTTCTCCCCCTGTTGTTGCCTCTCGCGTCGTCGCCGCTGTCGCGGATTGTGCCAGCGTTCGATGTAATCAACGATATCCGCTTT
>Ga0187892_10003774_pt1 | contig 26898 bp, 25 predicted proteins | sample MA1701073metaG_FD_139345 | JGI IMG/M metagenome (GOLD analysis project Ga0187892, IMG submission 139345) | Bio-ooze microbial communities from a basaltic lava cave in the Kipuka Kanohina Cave System on the Island of Hawaii, USA - MA170107-3 metaG ... | reverse complement strand
GAGTTTCGAGCGATACGCTGACTCTTCCAGCGCCCCGGCGATGCAACCGATCCAGAGCTCCACGCTCTTTCGGATCTCGGCCGGGATGTCGCCACGCACCACGACGTCGGAGATGGCGAGCCGACCCCCCGGCCTGAGCACCCGGAACGCCTCGGACAGGACGCGGTCTTTGTCGGCGGAGAGGTTGATGACGCAGTTTGAAATGATGACGTCCACCGAGGCGGCGGGGAGGGGGATGCGTTCTATCTCGCCTTTCAGGAACTCCACGTTCTCAACCGCGGCTTTGCGCTGGTTCTCGCGGGCCAGGGCGAGCATCTCGTCCGTCATATCGAGACCGTAGACCTTGCCGGCCGGACCGACTCGCCCGGCGGAGAGGAGGACATCGATCCCTCCGCCCGAGCCGAGATCCAGGACCGTCTCGCCAGGCTTAAGCTGGGCCAGCGCTGACGGATTGCCGCAGCCGAGCGACGCGGCAACGGCCTCCGCCGGGGCAGCAGCGATCTCCTCCGCGCTGTAGAGGTCGGACGTGATGGGGTCACATGTGCCGGTGGAGGGTTCTGGTCCGCAGCATGTGGCGGTGCCTCCAGCGGCCTGCAGTGCCGCCCGTCCATACTTTTCTTTCAGAGTCGTCTTCATTTCGTGATCACTCATCGCTTCCTTCTCTTTCTGGAACACCGAGGGACAGGGTCCACCACTCCGTCGATCACGACGTACATCACCTATGCGAGCGGGAATCCGCTCTCACCTCACACTCACCGGTGCTCCTGAAGGCTCTTCAGAAGCCGCCGGGCCCGTTCCTGAGACCTCCTTGCGCTCTCAAGTTTCGGGTTCAGCGCCAACGCCTGGTCCCATTCTTCGATCGCTTCCTTGAGCTGTTGCTTCTGGAAATGACGGATGGCGGCCAGATGATGCTGATCGGCCAGTTTCTCACGGGTGGTCTGCAAGTAGTGAGGCAGGCGCTTGTAATCGGGCTGGATCCTCCTCAACCGCTCGAACATCTTGAGGGCTTCGCCGTAACTCTCCTTGCCTACATAGGCGAGCCCCTGGTTGTAGTAGGCCAACTTCTGGTATTCCATCGCCTCGCGATGCCCCGGGTCCTGCGCCAGGACCCTGTTGAATGCGTCGATGGCAGCCAGGTAATCGCCCCTACGGAAGATCTCGGTGGCCTCGGCGAGGGTGACCTCCTCTCCGGACTCCTCCTCTTCCTCCTCAGCTTCACCTGCCGGCGCCGGACGTGCCACACCTGCTCCTCCTCGCAGAGGTCTGGCAAAGGCCGTCTGCTCGCCGAGCTGCTGTTCGCTCTGATAGAGCAGGTCGAGCGCCTCCCGGTTCTGGGGATCCAGGCGGAGAGCAGCGAGGAGCTCCCGCTGCGCCCCTTCCTTCTCCCGGCGCTGCAGACGGTCCTTCCCGGCGGCGACGCGCCGTTGGGCCTCCTCTCGAATCTTGGCCTCCAGCTCCCGCTGTTTCTGACTCACCCCAGCAGACTGAGGGTCGATGACCGAAACGATCTTCCAGCGCTCCAAGCTCTCCCGCAGTCGCCCAGCTTGCTCGAATCGTGTCGCCTCTTCCTGATTCTTCCGCATGGCGTCTCGGAGAGAGAGCTCGGCTGACGCGCAGGCCGAGAGAGCACATGCCGCAAACAACAGGAGGACCTGACCGTTCCATCGAGTCGCCATCCCTCAGTCCTTTTCAAAAGTCTTGAGCATCTGGACGAACTTGGTCAAGTCCTTCTCCATGAAGACGTTATACCGCTTGAGTCGGTACCGATCGATAAAGAAAGGATTCGATCCCTTCTTCGCCCCGAACGCGACCTCGTAGCCGGCACTCTTGATCTTGGCGACCACCTCGGAGTCAAACCCTCCGTACGGGTAGGCGAAGTACCGCACTTTCTCCCCGATCCGCTTCTCCATCAACTGCTTCGTCGCGACGATCTCCGAGTCCAAACGGGCGGACCGGCTGGCCGCGCTCTCGTTGGGCGGAGGCACAGCCAAGTTGCTATGCGTCTTCGAGTGCCCCTCCACCTCGAAGCCTTGGGCCTTCAATTCCCGCAGCTCCTCCCAGGAGAGGGAATGCTTGCCTCCCCCGATGAAGTCGGTATAGATGAAGAACGTGGCGGGGAATCCGTATTTCTTCAGCAGGGGGGCAGCAGAGGTCTTTGCCGACTTATACCCATCGTCGATGGTGATGACTACTGCCTTCTTTGGCAGGGGCTGTTCATACTTGAGAAATCGGTCCAGTTGGTCCAGGGTGATCCCGACGTACCCGTTCTCCTTCAGGTAGCGGAGCTGCTGCTCAAAGAGCTCCTCGGTAATGGCGAACCGGTTCTTGCTGACCGGCTCGATGTCGTGGTAGGTCAGGATCGGCACCACCTGATGACCGTCCGGGTCGATCCCCCCGAGCCTCCTGGGGCGAACGGGGATCACGACCACATCGCCCGGCTTGATCGGCGCGCCGTCACGGAAGTCGGTGATCACCCAGGACCGATCGGCCCCACCCAGGTGTTTTGCCGCCAGCGTCTGGGCCGTGTCGCCCTCTTGAGCGACGACGACGACGAAGTCTTCCGACGTTCGAGACATCCCTTTCACGTCCTGTAGCGCGGGCGCGCAGGCGCCGAGCAGCAGGAGGCACCCGAGCGAAAGAAGCGATCTATGTCGCATGAGGTCCTCCCGAGCTTTGCGGCTCTTTCATCCCGACAAGACTGAACACCTCCAGCAGTTCGGTCTTCCCCTTGACCTGAAGGGGCGGTAGCGGCTTGACCTGTAGTCGCTCGGCGGAGGGCTCCAAGGCCGTCCCACTGATCAAGATCTCGCCGGCCTTCGCGGCTCCGGTCAGGCGCGACGCCACGTTGACGGCGTCGCCGATCACGGTGTACTCCATCCTGGCGGCCGACCCGACGGTCCCGGCGACCACTTCGCCTCGATTGATCCCGATCCCGACAACGATGGCATCCTTCCCCTCCTTCAACTGCCCCTCGTTGAACTTCTCAATGCCCGCCTGAATATCGAGCGCTGCCAGAGCGGCCCGATAGGCATGGTCAGCCTGGAAGGCTGGAGCCCCGAAGAGCGCCATGATCGCGTCACCGAGAAATTTGTTGATAAACCCGCCATTCTTGATGATCGCATCGGTTGCGACGCCGAAAAACTGGTTCAGCATCTCGATGACCACTCCAGGTGGCGTCCGCTCCGAGTACTGAGTATATCCCCGGATGTCCACAAACAGAACTGTCACCTCACGACGCATGGCTTCAAGCCAGGGTCCGGTAGAGCTTTGAAAGATCATCTCTGCGATCTCGGGACTGACGTATCGTCCGAAGGAGTCCTGGAGCAGCGCCTTCCTCCGAAGTCCCTCGGCCATCTCGTTGAACGCCGTGCCCAGATCGGTCAGCTCGTCCTGCCCCCGTCCCACGCTCAGGGTCGGGAGGCGATGCTGGAAGTCCCCCTGTCCCACCGCCTTGGTCCCTTGGAGCAGCAGGCGAACCGGCCGAGAGAAGATGTTACTGACGTAGAGGGAGGCTCCGATCCCCAGCCCGATGATCCCGGTCATCACAGCCAAGATGAAAAACCGCGCTTCGCGAAGGCTCCGCCGCATCCCCTCCTCGCTCACTCCGAGCCTAGCCGAGCCGAGCTCTTTTTTCTGATACCGTACCGGGGCGACGAAGCTCAGGACTCCCCCCTTCTCACCCCCGTTGGAGGCTGAAAGGGGCTTACCGATCTGGCGAAGATCGTCGTGGGCCAAGACCACGTCCCGAGGGTCCACGATCGCTGCGTACGCCACGTCCTTGGAACCCTTTGCCTCCTCCACCAGGACGTTCAGCGCTAGCTCATCCCGGTCCAATATCGGCGTGGAGGCATTCTGCGACAGGGCCTGGACGAGCATCTGGCCCCTCGCTGTCAACTCCTCCCTGAACAGTCTTGCCTGCCAACCCAATACCACATACCCGATTATCGCGGTCGTCAGGCAGATGGCCAGCGTGATCAAGACGGCGAGCTTCACCAGCAGAGGGAACCTCTCCCTCTTGAGCAACGGGATCTTTGACATCGCCGCCTTCATCGCTTCTCGATCGACCTGTGGGGGATCTGGACGCCCGGCCCCGCGTGGGCGCGGCCGCGCATTGAGACCCGCTGATCATACCAGGTTTCGCAGAAATCGACCACCGAAACTACTTGACCTGACGGCTGACCGATGACGACACAGGCCCGATCCGGCCAAATACGCACATGCGACCGCCATTACCCGCCGACGGATTGCGCAATTGCTACGAACACGTAACGTTTCCGTGACTTTTCACCCGAGCTCCGCGTCGGATGGCGGGATCAGGAGATGAAATCGAACCGCTGTCCCTTTGTTCAATTCGCTCTCGACGATGAGCTCGCCGCCGTGCGCCTTCACCAAGTGTTTCACGATCGCCAGTCCGAGCCCGGTCCCGCCCATCTCGCGAGCGCGGGCTTTATCGACCCGGTAGAACCGTTCCGTGACCCTGGGCAGATCCTGAGACGAGATGCCGATCCCTGTATCCGTGACCGAGACCTCCACGCAGTTTCGTTGGAGTTCACCGCTGACGGCCGGCGCTTCACGCACAGGCGTTGGGAGGCTCTGGACCGAAAACTCCTGGGTCCCAACCGATCGCGCCGCGACGCGCACCCTCCCGCCCGTGGGGGTGAACTTGAGCCCGTTGTCGAGGAGATTGATCAGGATCTGCGCCAGCCGGTCCCGGTCGGCCAGGACGAGCGGCAGGTCGGGTGGAATCGTGGCGCCCAACTCGATCTCCTGCCTCGCTGCCTGGGGCCGGTAGATGGCGATGGCGGCTTCCACCACCTCGGCCAGCCTGATGGGTCGGCGTTGGAGCGTAATCTTCCCCAGCTCGAGGTTCGAGAGGTCAAGCAGATCGTCCAGGAGCCGGCCCAGACGCTCGGTGTGTTTGTGAATGACTTCGAGGAACGGACGGGCATGCTCTCGGTCCTCGAGCCCTCCTTCCAGCAGCGTCTCGAGGTATCCCCTGATCGACGTGAGGGGGGTGCGAAGCTCGTGGGAGACGTTGGCCACGAACTCGGTGCGGACCGTCTCGAGACGGCGCAGCTCGGTCACGTCATGCAACACCAGGATCGCCCCTGAGGTCCGCTCTCGGCCTTTGAGCGGCGTCGCGTGAACGCGAACAGTGCGCTCGACCGGGGCGTAGATCTGAAACTCCCGCTTGGCAAACGACCCGTCCCGTATCGCTCGGTCGAGAAGCTCGAGGATCTCCTTGTTTCGGATCACCTCTAGAAACGGCTTGCCCTCCGCTCCCGCCGACGAGGCACTGAAGAGCCGACAGGCGCTGTCGTTGATGAACAGGATTCGGTTGTCCCCGCCCACCGCCAGCACCCCCTCCGCCATCCCGTCGAGGATCGCGGCCTCTTTCGCCCGCTGCTCTTCAAGCTCGGCGAGCCGTTCCTCGAGGCGCTGTGCCAGCATGTTCAGCGCGCGACCCAACTGGCCGATCTCATCGGACGAGGTTGTGGTGATCTTGCGTGAGAAGTCCCCGCCCGCCATCCGGCGGGCAACGGCCGTCATCTCCGCAATCGGCCTGGTCACCTGACGGGCGAAGAGGGACCCCAGTACCGCGGCCGCCGCCAGCGCGATGAGGCCGCCGACGACCAGGGTGTGCCGGGCCGGCGTCGTGACGCGATCCAGATCGGAGAGGATGTACAGGCCCGCCACCGCCAGGATGACCAGGATCGAGAGGAGGTACGTGGCGATCAGCTTGCGTCGAAGCCTCCCCTCCGTCGAGAGCGTTGTCATCACAGGCCGCTCAACCATCGTGATTGAACCGGTAGCCGACACTCTTCACGGTAACGATCCGCCTGGCCTCAGACCCGAGCTTCTCCCTCAAGCGCCTCACATGCACATCGACGGTCCGGGATTCGATCTCCGACGCCCGCTCGTACCCCCACACGCGGTCCAAGAGATAGTCGCGGGTCAGGGCGCGTCCCTTCGCCAGCACGAGGGCCTTCAACAGGTCGAACTCCTTCGCCGTCAGCTCGAGGGACCGCTTCCGGTGAGAGACCGTGTAGCGGCCGAGGTCGATCTCCAGCTCCCCGGCCTTCAGGATCTCTTCCGCCTGCACGTCCTCGCTTCTGCGCAGCAACGCCTTCACCCTCGCCACGAGCTCTCTCGGGCCGAACGGTTTCGTCAGGTAGTCGTCGCCGCCCAGTTCCAGCCCCAGAACCTTATCGGTCTCCTCCACCTTGGCCGTCAACATCAGAATCGGAAGCCGCGCGGTGTCCGGCTCCCGTCGCAAGCGACGGCAGATATCCAGACCGCTCATGCGTGGCAGCATCAGATCGAGGATCAGCAGGTTAGGCCGCTCCCGCTTGACCAGCTCCATCGCCTGGAGGCCGTCGTGGGCCTTGAGGACGCGGAATCCCTCCCGTTCGAGGTGATAGGCGACCAGCGCCGTGATGTCTTGCTCGTCGTCCACGACAAGGATCTTCACGCCTTTGCCTCCATGCTGCTCGCCCTTGCGGCCGCCCTTCCCCGACCTGATGATAGCGACGTTCACCGGAGGCGGCAAGCGCTTTCCCTCGACGACGCGCACGGCTGAGATTCCGCTTGACCGGGCCAGCGGAACATGGTAGGACACTCGTTATGTTTAGTTAGACATAACGAGGCTATGCGATGCGGCTCGATCTCAAGGCGAAGACCTGGCTGGAGGCCAACGGGAAGTTCATTGTCGGAGAGGGCGGGATCGCGCTCCTGGAGGCGATCCACGAACTCGGCTCGATCCAGCGAGCCGCGAGGCGGGTCGGCTGGTCGTATCGGCACACCTGGGGCTACCTCAAGAACATGGAGCGCAACGCCGGCATTCGTTTCATCGTGCCGCGCCACGGGGGAACCCCTCGCGGCGGGACGCAGCTTACGCCCGAAGGGCTCAAACTCCTGCGCGACTACAGACGGTTCCAGAGACAGCTTTACGCGACGGTCAAGAGTCGATCTCGATTCCTGTTCTCTTACTAGCGATTCACGACAGCAGACAACATTTGAGGCAAGAGATCGGAGGGAAGGGAGATGGTGATGAGCGCGCGGAATCAGCTGGCCGGAAGGATAACGAGAGTCAAGAAGGGCAATGTGATGACCGAGGTGGTCGTGGACATGAGCGGCCAGGAGCTGGTGGCGGCCATCACAACCGGCTCCGCCACACGGATGAGACTCAAGAAGGGCGATCGGGTCTTCGCCGTCATTAAAGCCACCGAAGTCATGATCGCGAAGGAGTAAGGGTCCAATCGGTGAAGGGTCTGGGGAGGGGTAAAGATGAAAAAGCCATGGCTGCGCACTGCCCTTCGAGGCGCTTTGTTCGGCCCGGCGGCGATTGCGGGAATGGTAGCCGCGCTGCTCGCGATAGGGCACGCCGCGTCCAGGACGGTGATCCTGGCCACCACCACCAGCACGCAGGATTCGGGCCTGCTCGACGTGCTGGTCCCGATGTTCGAGAAACAGACCGGCTACGTCGTGAAGACGGTCTCCGTGGGCACCGGCCAAGCGCTCGCCCTCGGCGGCAGAGGCGAGGCCGACGTCGTGTTCGCCCATGCGCCGGAAACGGAGAAGAAATACCTGGCAGAAGGGAGCATGGTGAACCGCCGGCTGGTCATGCATAACGATTTCATCATCGTTGGCCCGGAGGCCGATCCGGCGCGAATTCGGGGACTCGGGCGAGCATTCGATGCTCTCCGGAGGATCGCCGAGGCGAAGGCGCCGTTCGTCTCGCGCGGCGACAACTCCGGAACGAACCTGCTGGAGAAGTCTCTCTGGAGGCAGGCAGAGATCGACCCGAAGGGAGATTGGTACTTGCAGTCCGGACAGGGGATGGGACAGACCCTCGGGATCGCGTCGGAGAAGCAGGCCTATACTCTGACCGACCGGGGAACCTACCTCGCCCTCAAGAAACGGGTCATGCTCGGTATCCTGCTCGAGCGGGACCGGCCACTTCTGAATATCTACTCGGTGATGGAGGTCAATCCCGCACGATTTCCGAAAGTGAACGCGGCCGGCGGCAAGGCCTTTGCCGATTTCGTCGTCTCGGTCGAGGCCCAGGCTGTGATCAAGACCTACGGGGTCGAGAAGTTCGGGGAGCCGCTCTTCTTCCCCGACGCCGGCAAGCGCGAGGACGAGCTCTGACACCGAGGTTTCCCCTCAGCGGCACGGTTGGTCGGACGCCAACAGGCGGAAGGAGAACGCGATGCGAAACGCCCTCGTCGCAGCAGGTCTCGTGATCGTCTCACTCGGGACGCCCGCTCGAGCGCTCGCCGCAGACAAGCTGCAAGAGCTGGAGCGGATGTTCGAGGCGCAGAAGAAAATGCTCGAGCAGCTCCACCAGGAGATCCAGGGCCTCAAGCAGGAACGCGCACGCCAACAGGCGCTGGAGCAGGAGGTGCAGGGCCTCAAGCGGGCGCAACAGGAGAACCAGGAACTGAAACGCGAGGTGGAGCAACTCAAGGTCACCGCGAAGCCGCAGTTTGAGGCCGGCTTCGACAGATGGCAGCCCTACATCCGATCGACCGATGGCGATTTCAGGCTGAGCCCGGTCGGCCGCGTCCAGGTTGATTTTCGCGGCTATGAGGAGGGCTCCTCGCTCAAAAACAATTTCCTGGTCAGGCGCGGTCGGATCGGCTTGCTGGGGACGTTCTACAAGTACTTCGATTTCTTCGTCGAGGCCGACTTCGGCCAGGGTGGGGCCGCGCTCACGGACGGATACCTCGAGGTGCGCTACTGGCCGGAGTTCAGGTTGCGTGTCGGCCAGTTCAAGGTCCCGTTCAGCTACGAGGATCTCTTTTCGGATAACAACATCGACTTCGTGGAGCGGTCTGTCGCAGACAACCTGGCCCCGTCGCGAGACCTGGGCGCGATGCTGCACGGGTCGCTGTTCGGCGGCGTCGTCAGTTACGCTGGGGGGATCTTCAACGGCACCGGCCAGAACACAGCCGACACCAACAATTCCAAGGATCTGGCTGCCCGCCTGGTCGTCTATCCGTTCAAGCAGACCGGGGTTGCACTGCTCAGGAACCTTCATCTAGGCGCCGACGTGACGTGGGGCGAACAGGACAGCGGCCAGAGCCTTCGGGGGCGAACCGACGGCACATTTGTGTTCTTCAATCGAATCAACACGAAAGGAGACCGCCTGCGCTACAGCGGGGAGGTGGCCTACTACACCGGGCCGTTTACAATGTATGGGGAGTATATCCAGAGCGAGGAAGAGCGGAAGGGGCTCGGAACTGGAGGGCGCGATCTCCCTGACCTTTTCGGTCGAGGGTGGTACGTGACAACCACCTACGTCCTCACCGGCGAATCCAAGGTCCCCGGACAGGTTGTCACCCCCAAGCGCCTGGCGATGCCAGTGGGGCCCAATCGCGGATGGGGCGCCTGGGAGTTGGCGGCACGCTTCGCCCAGCTGGACTTCCGCGCGCGGGACATCACCGGCAACCGGGTCGATGCCCTGACCCTTGGGGTCAACTGGTACCTGACGCCGAACGTCAAATGGTACGTCAATCTTGTCCAGAACTGGTTCTCGGACGTGAGCCGAAGCCCGATCAGGGGCGAGGACGCGTCCTGGGAGTTCCTCACGCGGCTTCAGCTCTGGTTCTAACGGGTCGCACTCCCACCTTGTGGTTGTCGTTCCAGCCGAGCGCTACGCATCCGCCGCACCTGCTTTGCCTTTCGAAGCAACATCAGGATATACTTGGCAGGCAGTGCACGCGACCAGTCGAACGGGTCATCGGCCGGAGGGTTCCGGGCTCGCCCGAGCCCTGCGATCCCTGTTTGTTCTCGCGCTGGTTGGCGTCCTCATCGCAGGAGCGCCAAAGACCTCGCAGGCGGATCAGGTTGAGTTGCTCGTCTCCGGGGCGATCAGCCTCAGGGAGTCGTTGCAGGAGATCGGGGCTGCGTTCGAACGACGCCACCCCGGCGTGAAGGTCCTCTTCAACTTTGGCGCGTCCGGGGTCCTGCAACAGCAGATCGAGCGCGGCGCCCCGGTGGACGCGTTCGTGTCGGCGGCGCCGGCGCAGATGGACGACCTGCAGGCCAAGGACCGGATCGTCGCGACGACCCGGGGAACGCTTGCCGAGAACTCCCTGGTCCTGATCGGGCCGACTCATCCGGGCCTCGATCTCGCGTCGTTCGACGACTTGACGAAACCGGAGGTCAAGCGGATCGCGCTCGGCAACCCGAGGACCGTCCCAGCCGGGGTCTATGCGCGGGAGCTGCTGACCGTTCTCCGGCTCTGGGATCGGCTCCAGCCAAAGTTGATCCTCACGGAGAACGTCCGCCAGGCGCTGGTGTATGTCATCCGAGGTGAGGTGGAGGCGGCGGTGGTGTATGCCACCGACGCACGAAGCGCCGGTGGAGATGTGCGTGTGGTCGCCACCGCGCCCGAGGGCAGCCATCGCCCCGTGACCTATCCGATCGCTGTGGTCAAAGGGTCGAAGCAGGGCGGGTTGGCGAAGGCCTTTGTCGATCTTGCCCTCAGCGACGAAGGGCGGCGGATTCTGGAAGCTCATGGTTTCCGATTGCCACGGGCGGCAGTGTCACGCTGATGCCCGGTCTTCGGCACTCGGCAGAGCCCATGTCGTAGGATCGCTATGGCGCCGATTCCACTCTCGCCGCTCCTCCTCTCGCTGAAGGTCGCCGGCCTGGCCACGATAGGCGCGGTCCTGTGCGGCACGCCGATCGCCTTGCTGCTGGCCCGGGGCCGTTTTGCCGGGAAGGCGGTCCTTGAAGCGATCGTGGTGATCCCCCTGATCTTGCCTCCCACCGTCACCGGGTACTATCTCCTCCTGCTGGTGGGGCGGCGCGCGCCCCTCGGCCGCTTCCTGGAGGACCGGTTCGACATCTCCTTCATCTTCACCTGGCAGGGGGCGGTCCTGGCCTCGACCATCGCCGCGCTGCCGCTCTTCATCAAGGCGGTCCAGGGGGCGTTCGAAGGGATCGATCGCAGCATCGAAAACGCAGCCAGGACCTTCAAGCCTGCCCCGGTCGTCTTCGCCACGATCACCCTTCCGCTGGCATGGAGGGGGCTCCTGGCGGGGGTCATCCTGGCTTTTGCTCGCGCCATCGGGGAGTTCGGCATCACCCTGATGATCGCCGGCAGCATCCCCGGCCGGACCCAGACGGCGGCGCTGGCGATCTACGATGCCGTCCAGGCCAACCAGCCGCACGAGGCGAACGCGCTGGCGCTCGTGACGACCGCCACCGTTGTCGTGTTCCTGTTCCTGGTCGGTCGCATGACGAAGGTCCGGTTCTGATGCTCGACCTTGCGATCGAGAAGCGCCTCAGGGGATTCCGGCTTCAGACCCAACTGACGATCGGCGATGAGGTCGCTGCGCTCTACGGGCCGTCCGGCGCAGGGAAGAGCCTGACACTCCTGGCCATCGCGGGGCTTTTCAGGCCCAGTTCCGGGACGATTCGGATCAACGGCCGGACCGTCTTTGACTCCGCCGCCGGCATCGACATGCCGCCGCATCACCGGAGGGTCGGCCTGGTGTTTCAGGAGTATGCCCTCTTCCCGCACAAGACCGTTCTCGGAAACCTCGCCTACGGGCTGCCGAACGGACTTCCCAAACAGGACGCACGGCACAAGGTCGAAGAGTTGCTCCGCCTGATGCAGCTCACGGGACTCGCCGGCCACTATCCTCACCAGCTTTCTGGCGGACAGCGGCAGCGCGTGGCGCTGGGGCGGGCGCTGATCGGGCACCCCGAAGTCCTGCTGCTCGATGAGCCATTCTCCGCCCTGGACTTCGCCGTGCGCGAAACCCTCCGGCAAGAACTCCTCGAGATCGTGTCCGGTTACCGCGGCACGATCCTCCTTGTGACCCACAACCTGCAAGAGGCGTATCTCATGGCCTCAACCATCGCGGTGATCGACGCAGGAAAAATCCTCCAGGTCGGGGGCCGCGAAGAGGTGCTCCATCGACCCCGGACCAGGCGGGTGGCGGAGCACACGGCGGCAAAGAATATCCTGCGGGGCGTCGCCTCTCGGAATGCGAGCGGTCACTGGGAGATCCTGTGGCGGGGCCATCAGCTCGTGGCCGATGGACAGGTCCCGGCCAGGCCGGGAGAGGTGGAGTTCTGCATCCGACCGGAGGACATCAGATTGGTCTGGCCGGAGAAGGTGCCGGAGCGGCCTAATGTCCTCCGAGGGCGGATCGTCAACGAGATCCAGCGCGGGCTGGACTATCTCCTCCTCGTCAGCATCGGCGAGGAGGGCGATGCCGAGAGGTACGATCTAGAACTCAGAGTCGAGGAACACCCACGCCACCACATGATGCTGCATGTCGGAAAGGAGGTGTTTCTGTCGCTTCCTCCCGACCGCCTCCATGTGCTGGCGCCTGATAAGTGATGGTCCGTGATCACGACGGCGGGCAGGCTAACGCCCATAGAGGGAGCGAGTCATGACGGTCCAGCAAGCAGGTGAACTGAGACAGCTCTTCATCGGAGGCCGGGCGCAGGACGCCGTTTCCGGCAAGCGCTTCACCACGATCAACCCGGCGACGGAAGAGGTGATCGCCGAGGTCGCGGAGGGGGACACGGCGGACATCGATCTCGCCGTCCGGGCGGCGAGGGGCGCGTTCGAGCATAAGGCATGGGCCGGGATGAGCCAGCGGGACCGCGGCAAGCTCATCTGGCGCATCGGCGATCTGGTCATGAAGCATGCCGACGAGCTGGCCCAGCTCGAGACGGCCGACAACGGCAAACCGATCTTCGAGTCTCGGCAGATCGATATTCCGATGGCCGCCGATTGCTTCCAGTACTATGCCGGATGGGCCACCAAGATCGAAGGGGAGACGATCCCGGTCCCGGGCGAGTATTTGAACTATACGCTTCGGGAGCCGGTCGGCGTGGTCGGCGCGATCACGCCCTGGAACTTCCCCCTCCTGCTCGTCTCGTGGAAGCTGGCCCCCGCGCTGGCCTGCGGTAACACCGTCGTCCTGAAGCCGGCCGAGGAGACGCCGCTCACCGCGCTCCGTCTGGCCCAGATCTGCCAGGAGGCAGGCTTGCCGGATGGCGTCTTCAATGTGATCACCGGCTTCGGCGAGACGGCCGGGGCTGCCCTGGTGCGCCATCCCGGGGTCGATAAGATCGCCTTCACCGGCAGCACCGCGGTCGGCAAGGAGATTATGCGGAACGCCGCGGATACCCTCAAGAGGGTCTCCCTTGAGCTTGGCGGCAAGTCGCCGAACATCGTCTTTGCCGACTCCGACCTCGATGCAGCGGCCAGGGGGGCGATCAACGGCATCTTCTACGGGAAGGGGGAGGTCTGCGCGGCCGGCTCCCGCCTCTTCGTGGAGGCGTCCGCCCACGATCTCCTGCTGGAGAAGGTCATCGAGCGGACGAAGAAGATCGTCCCGGGCGACCCGATGAACCCCAAGACCCGGCTCGGGCCGCTGGTGTCCAAGACCCAGTTCGAGAGGGTGCTGGGCTACATCGACTCCGGGAAGGCCGAGGGCGCGGTGCCCGCGGTCGAAGGGGGGAGGGCCGATCCCGGCGGCAAGGGGTACTTCGTCAAGCCGAGCGTCTTCGACCGGGTCGAGCCCGGGATGCGGATCGCGCAGGAAGAGATCTTCGGTCCTGTCCTCGCCACCCTGTCGTTTGAGAGCATCGAGGAGCTGATCGCGAAGGCGAACGGGACGATCTATGGGCTCGCGGCCGCCGTCTGGACTCGAGACATCGGGAAGGCCCACCGGCTCGCACGCGCGCTCAAGGCGGGGACGGTCTGGATCAACGCGTATAACATCCTGGACGTGGCCTCACCTTTCGGCGGCTATAAGATGAGCGGCTTCGGTCGCGAGTTGGGCAAGCACGCCCTGGAGCTGTACACTCAGGTCAAGAGCGTCTGGGTCGATCTCCGCTAATGCCGGTCCGATCAACTTCGCCTAGCGGCGTTGCCACCCCGGGTCGCTCCCTGCGACGTACCCGAAAACGTACGTCTCGGTCGTTGCCCCGGGGCGGCGCCTTGCTATGCTCGTTTCTTGGCCCGGCACATTTGCCTACCGACCATCGTGGGCATTACCTTGGAGCCCCAGTAGGGAGCAAGTGATGGAGTTGATCTGGGAGGGGAGCAAGCAGGCGGTCCTGCTGCTTGTCCGGGGCGACCCGGACGTCCTGCGCATCGCGTTCCTGTCGTTGCAGGTCTCGGGGACCGCGACGCTGCTGAGCCTCCTGGCTGGCGTCCCGCTCGGCGCCCTGCTTGCGCTCACGCGCTTTCGCGGTCGAAGTCTCGCGATCACCCTCGTCAACACCGGGATGGGGCTGCCCCCGGTCGTCGTTGGCCTGTTCGTGAGCATCTTCCTGTGGCGAAGCGGCCCCCTCGGATTTCTTGAGTTGCTCTACACACCGACCGCCATCATCATCGCCCAGTTCGTGATCGCCGCCCCGATCGTCACCGGCCTCACGATCGCCGCCGTCCAGCAAGTGCACCCGAAGCTTCGCCTGCAGCTCCTCGGGCTTGGGGCCTCTCGGCTCCAGACAGTCTGGCTCCTTCTGAGGGAAGCCCGTCTGCCGCTCTTGGCGGCGGTCATGGCCGGCTTCGGCGCAGTGATCTCCGAGATCGGGGCTTCGATGATGGTAGGCGGCAATATCTACCGACAGACCCGGGTCCTCACCACCGCCACGGTCCTCGAGACCAGCAAGGGCAACTTCGAGATCGCCATCGCCCTCAGCATCCTCCTCCTGGTCCTGAGTTTTGCCGTCAACTGGGCTCTGACCTGGATCCAACAGCAGGGAAGGACACGATGAGTCCTTCGATCCTGGCCCTCGAGGGTGTCACGGTTTCGTACAGCGGCACCGTGGTCCTTCAGGTTCCGTCGCTCGCGGTTCAGGAGGGGCAGACCCTTGCGGTCATCGGACCCAACGGTGCGGGCAAGTCCACCCTGTTGCGGCTCCTTGGGCTGCTCGAGACCCCGACCCATGGCCGCGTGTTCTTCCGAGGCCAACCGCTCCCGCGAGGAGGCGATCTCCTGTCGCTCCGCCGGAGGATGGCCAGCGTCTTTCAGGAACCGCTCCTGGTCGATGGGACCGTGGAGGAGAACGTCTCACTCGGGCTCAGGCTGAGGCAAACCGACCCGATCGAGGTCGGCAGACGCCTCGGGGAGTGGACCGCGGCGCTGGGCATCAGGGGCCTGGCCACACGTCATGTCCGAACGCTCTCGGGTGGCGAAGCACAACGGGTAAGCCTCGCCAGGGCCCTGGTTCTCGAGCCGGAGGTCTTGCTCCTGGATGAACCGTTCGCTGCCCTGGACCCTCCGACCCGGGAAGGGCTGCTGGCCGACCTCAAGGCGATCCTGGCCAAGGCTCGGATCACCACGGTCTTTGTGACCCACGACCGGGACGAGGCGTTGGCCCTCGGGGAGCAGGTCGCCGTAATGATCGGCGGCCGTATCCTCCAACTCGACGTGCCCGAGCGGGTCTTTGCCAATCCGATCAACGAGGAGGTTGCGCGCTTCGTCGGGATCGAGACCGTCCTCGCCGGCGAGGTCCGATCGGTGACCGACGGCCTGGCCGTAGTGGACGTCCAGGGTTCGACGCTCGATGTCGCGGCGCCGCTCACCCCCGGGGAGCGCGTCCTCCTCTGCCTGCGCCCGGAAGAGATCACCCTCTTCCCTCGCGGGGTGACTCCCGCCCCGTCCAGCGCGCGAAACCAGCTCCACGGACGGGTGCTCCGCCATCTGCCAACCGGCCCGGCCTATCGGGTCACGATCGACTGCGGCGTCCTCCTAGTGGCGGCGGTGACGCGACAGTCATGGGAGCAGCTCGGGCTCGCGGACGGGGCCGAGGTCGTGGCCGCGTTCAAGGCGACCGCTCCCCACGTCATCCGCCGCGGCTGACCCTTTTTGTCCTTGACTTTCATCTACCCGTTGACTAGGCTCGACAGGGATAGGAGCGTATCCTCACAGAGTATGCCTGCCCTCACGCACGTGCTGCCCATCCTGCTAGCGATCAGCGACGAATGTCACTGCAAGCGTTCTCGTGTTGTGTCTCAGACAGCGATCTGGGCCCACCCAGCGCTGCTGAAATCCGCGCGAAGGGAGGTCAAAGATGGAGGAGACGGAGGCGCAACTCTTCGCTCGCCTCAGGGATGAGAGTCCGGAGTTCCGGCGGCTCGTGGATAAGCACCGCGAGTTCGATGTGAAGATCAGCGAGTACGACCGGATCTACTACCTGACGAGCGAGCAGGAGCGGAAACGAAAGGAGCTGCAGAAGCTGAAACTGAGGATCAAGGACGAGATGTACGTCATCATGCGGCAATATCGAGTCAGGCACGTCACGACCGCCACCGAAACATGAACCGGTTGAGTCACGTCGATCGGCGCGGCCGGGCCCGTATGGTCGATATCAGCGAGAAGGACGACACGAGGCGGGAGGCGGTCGCGCGAGGCGTGATCACGATGCAACCCGACACGCTCCGGATGATCCAAAAGGGGGCGCTCCCCAAAGGCGACGTTCTGGCCGCCGCCAGGCTTGCGGGGATCATGGCGGCGAAGCGGGTCCCGGAACTCATCCCGCTCTGTCACCCACTCCTCCTCAGCAGCGCCGAGATCGACTTCAATCCCGTGGCGAGGTCCGGCCGCCTCAACATCGAGTCGCGCATCAAGATCACCGGACGGACCGGGGCGGAGATGGAGGCGCTGACAGCCGTCACTGTGGCGGCCCTCACCATCTACGACATGTGCAAGTCGGTGGACAAGGAGATGGTGATCGACTCGATCCGCCTGGTCGCCAAGAAAGGCGGGAAGAGCGGGACGTATCGTCGGCCCGGCGAGAACGGCGTCGGGTCCCGATAGGCCCTGCCACAGGATCGAGGGCGCCGCTGCACGGCTTGGTGGCTCAGGATGTCTTCGGAATCTCGGACCGCGCTCATCTATACCCCACGATACCTGGAATTCGATTACGGATCGGGGCACCCCCTTCGCAATGAGCGGCTCCAACTGACGTACGACCTGATCGGCGCCTGTGACCTGCTCGACCTTCCATCCGCCCGCTATCTCGAACCCCAACCAGCGACCGACGATGAGCTCCTCTTGTTTCTCACGCCGGACTACTTGACGGCCCTCAAGGCGGCTGATAACGGTCATTGTCCACCCACGGCGTTCCGCTATGGTCTTGGTACCGGCGACAACCCGGTCGTGCCCGGGATCTACCGGTGGTCCGCACTGGTCGCGGGAGGGTCCCTGCTGGCGATGCGTCTTGTCGAATCCGGCGAGGCGCACAGGGCGTTCAACATGGCCGGTGGCCTCCACCACGCCGGGGCAACGAGGGCCTCGGGGTTCTGTTACATCAACGACGCCGCGCTGATCATCGCTCACCTCTGCCGGAAGGGGCACCGGGTGGCGTATGTGGACATCGATGTGCATCACGGCGACGGAGTTCAGTGGGCCTTCTACGACACCGATCAGGTCCTGACCGTCTCGATTCATGAGAGCGGCCGCACGCTCTTCCCCGGCACCGGATTCGTCCACGAACTGGGCGAGGGAAAGGGGGAGGGGTATTCGGTGAACGTGCCGCTGCCGCCGTTGGCCGATGACGAGATCTTCCTGTGGGCGTTCGACGAGGTGATCCCGCCGCTCGTGACAGCGTTCCGGCCCGACATCCTCGTCACGCAGCTCGGGATCGATTCTCACCGAACCGATCCTCTGTCGCACGTCGGGATCAGCCTCCAGGCCTTCGCCCGGGCGGTCAGGCGCTTGAGAGACCTGTGCGGGCGCTGGATCGCATTGGGCGGAGGGGGCTATGACCTGACGAATGTTGCACGCGGCTGGACCGCGGTCTGGGCCATCATGAACGATCGGGAGCCGCCGGCCTCGCTCCCGGAGGCCTTTCTCGCTCGACAGAAGCGGTTGGGCTTTCGCGATTCCTCATTCATGGATGGCCCGGCGATCGTCGATGGATCAGACAGGACACGCGCCTGGGAGGGGGTGCGGGACGAGGTGCAGCGTCTCAAGCGGCTGGTGTTTGCACGACACGGCATAGACGCTTGAGCGATCTCGGGAGGGAGGCAGTCAGGGTATCACATGGGAGAGGGGCTGGGCGAAGGGAACAGGCAGGAAGCCGCTTCGGTCTCGTGGGAGGGGACTCATGACCTATCAGGATAAGACATTGAGCTGCGTCGATTGCGGACAACAGTTTGTATTCACCGCGGGGGAACAGGAATTTTATGCGCAGAAGGGGTTCATGAACGAGCCGAAACGCTGCAAGAGCTGCAAGGCGTCGCGCAAGGGGTCAGGCGGTCCCAGCGCTCCCCGGGAGGCGCACGAGGTCGTGTGCTCGGCTTGCGGCCAGAAGACCACGGTTCCCTTCAGGCCGATTCTCGACCGGCCCGTCTTCTGCAAGCCGTGCTTCCTGGCGAGACGCTCTGCAGCCCCGAGGGATGCTCGCTTTTAGCCTCTTCGCTGGATAGCTGTCTACCCGTTCGAGTTCCGTGCCAAGGGCCAAGTCGCAACAGGGCGGCTTGGCCCTTTGCCTTCGGATCGGACGCAATCTCAAAGCGCGGCCTGAGCATGCCGAAGGAGCCCGCCCTGAGCTAATCGAAGGGTTGAATCGACCCGGGAAGTGTGGTACCGTCACGGCCAGCACGTGGCCGGCCGGACCCCGGCCGTCACACGCTGTCGGAGGGAAGAACCTTCGTGGAAAGCCGCACGCGACTGCTTCTTAGGCAGCTCCCATCGGTGGACGAGCTGCTGCAGGAGCCCTCAATCCGCGAGCTCACCGAGTCGGTCCCCCGCTGGGCGGTCGTGGGCGCGGTCCGCGAGGTGCTCGAGCGGTGGCGCCGAGCCCTGGCTGACGAGCGGGGAGGGGCGAGCCGGCTCGACCCCCCGTCCAAGGAGGCGCTCGCGTCCGAGGCGCGGGAGGAGGCGAAGCGGCGGGATCGGCCAGGCCTGCGGCGGCTCATCAACGCCACCGGCGTGATCGTCCATACGAATCTGGGTCGCGCTCCGCTGGCCGATGCCGCCCTCGAGCGCGTCATCGACGCGGCCCGGGGCTACTCCAATCTCGAGTTCGATCTCGACCGGGGCGACCGGGGATCCAGACAGGCGCACGTGGAGTGGCTGCTGTGTCGGCTGACCGGGGCCGAAGGCGCTCTTGCGGTGAACAACAACGCGGCGGCTGTGCTCCTTGCGACCAGCACCCTGGCCCAGGGGAAGGAGATCATCATCTCCCGCGGAGAGCTGGTAGAGATCGGCGACTCCTTCAGGATCCCCGACATCGTCCACCGAGCCGGGGGGATCCTGAGAGAAGTCGGAACCACGAACCGCACGTATCTGCGGGACTATGAGGGGGCCATCGGATCGGCGAGTGGAATGCTCATGAAGGTCCACACGAGCAACTTCAGGATCCTGGGTTTCGCGACCGACGTGGCTGTCGCCGAGCTTGCCGCGCTGGGCCAGCGAAAGGGCCTGCCGGTGGTAGAGGATGCCGGGAGCGGCGCACTTCTCGATCTCTCACGGATCGGACTGACGAGGGAGCCGCGCCCCGCAGAGAGCATCCGCGCCGGGGCCGACCTGGTCACCTTCAGCGGGGATAAGCTCCTCGGCGGGCCTCAGGCGGGCCTGATCGTGGGGAAGCGGTCGCCGATCGAGCAGTTACGTCGGAATCCGCTGGCGCGGGCCGTTCGGATCGACAAGCTCACGCTGGCCGCGCTCGAGGCCACGCTCCGGCTCTGCCTCGATGAGGTCCGGGCATTCTCCGATGTTCCGGTGCTGAGAGCCCTCGCCATGCCGCTCGAGGAGGTCGATCGACGAGCGAGGCGCCTGCGGGAGCAGATCTCGACGCTCGCCTCAGACCATCTCGAGGTGTCAGTCGTCAATGGCGCCTCTGAGGTCGGCGGCGGCGCACTGCCCCTCGAGGCGATCCCGACGCGACTGGTCGCATTGCGCCCAAAACACCTGACGGCTCAGGCCATCGAGGAGCGCCTCCGGCGGACGGACCCTCCGGTGATCGTGCGGATCAAGGATGGTCAGGTCCTCTTGGATCCACGCACAGTCGCCGAGAGAGAGCTGGACGAGTTGGCGGGGTTGATCGCCTCGGTGGCACACCCGTAGGATGGTGGGTGCGGTGACGACCTCACGACGGTGGTCTGTCGGCACGAGGCCCGGTGGTCGATGAGCGGGTTGTTCATCACCTTCGAGGGGGGCGAGGGGTCGGGGAAGACCACGCAGCTCAGACTCCTTGCTCGCCGGCTGCGGGCGTTTCCCGAGGAGGTCATTGAAACCCGAGATCCCGGTGGGACCACGATCGGGAAGGAGATCCGGAGACTCTTGCTGAGTCGGGAGTCGGCCCCGATGTCGGAGGCTGCCGAACTGCTCCTGTACGAAGCAAGCCGGGCTCAACTCGTCCGGGAGGTGATCGGGCCTGCGCTGGCTCGCGGGGCTGTTGTCCTGTCCGACCGTTTCACCGACTCCACGCTGGCGTACCAGGGATACGGGAGGGGACTCGACCTCGACCTGATCCTTCGATTGAATCAACTAGCGACGGCGGGCCTCAGACCAGACCTGACGGTCCTCCTGGACGTTGATCCCCGCGTCGGGCTTGACCGATGCGCCGGAGCTGCGAGCGCGCAGGCGATCGCTCGTGACAGGATCGAGCAGGAACCGCTCGCCTTTCACCAGCGGACCCGAGAGGGGTATCTCGCGCTCGCGCGGCAAGAGCCAGGCCGGATCAGGGTAATCGACGCGGCCTTGGGGCTGACGGAGATCGAAACGGCCGTTTGGAACGAGTTCGTGCGCCTGAGACAGTCACGATTCACGGACCAGCTCAGCGTTCATGGTTGATAGCTCGCACAGGAAAGCGCCCAGGTCGTCCGTCGATCGCCGACCGCCAACGGCCCACCAAGAGGCGTCGCCTGTCGGTGGATTCCGCGACCTGATCGGTCAGGCCCGTGCGATCCGCCTCCTTCAACAGGCCCTGAGGAGCGGGAGAACGCCGCACGCGTATCTCTTCGCGGGACCCGAGGGGGTCGGCAAACGGACCGCCGCGCTTGCGCTCGCCAGGGCCCTCAACTGCGAAGAGGGCACGGCCCGTGGAGAAGGATGCGGCGCCTGCCTCTCGTGCCGAAAGATCGCCAAGGGGCTGCATCCCGACGTGCAGGTCATCGAGCCGGCGGGCGCCACGATGAAGATCGACCAGGTCCGGGCGCTCGAGGCCGATGCCGCGCTGGGCCTCTACGAGGGGAAGCGTAGGGTCTTCGTCCTGGACGGCGCGGAGAAGATGACGGAGCAAGCCGCCAACGCCATCCTGAAGACGCTGGAAGAGCCTCCGGGGCGGAGCGTCCTCATTCTTCTCACGACGACGCAGTCCGCCCTCCCCCCGACGATCGTCTCCAGGTGCCAGACGGTCATCTTTTCCCCCCTTCCGGATGACACGCTCCATGACTATCTGATACGAAGGGGGTTGGATCCGGGCGAAGCCCGCCTGATCGTCTCGTTCAGCCGAGGAAGCCTCGGTCGGGCCTTGAGCCAAGAAGGGGCTGAGTCTCTGGCCTCATCAAGAGATCTGTTGCTTGAAGAGATCGAACAGGCGTTCCGGGGCGGCCCCGCCGCCCTGATTGACATCGCCGAAAAACGCGCAAAGGATCGCGAAACGGTTCAACGGCAGTGCGAGCTGCTGTCAGCCTGGCTCCGAGACCTCATGGTGGCGAGAGTCTCTCGGGGACAGGAGTCGCTGGTCAATCTTGATCGAGGCGAGGCGGTCGTCCGCCGGTCTCAGGAGCTGCCGCTGCATGCGATCCTCGACGGGCTTCGCGCAGTGCACGCGGCCATGGATGGCCTGGCGCGAAACGCGAACCCGCGCCTGACGCTGGAACACCTGTTGCTTCGACTGTGCGAGGCCGCCCCTTCCGGCCTTTCGTGAGGTCCAACATGAGAACAGTGCGGATCAACTTGGGGCAAACCGAACACCAGGAGCAGCACTACCATCCGCAGGGGATGGAGCTGAAGCCAGGGGAACAGGTGGTGGTAGAGACCAAATGGGGCCAGGGACTGGCTCGGGTGGTGGCGATGTTTCCGGGCATTAATGTCCACAAGTTGAAGGAGCCGCTGAGGAAGGTGCTCCGGAGGGCGACGCCGGAAGACCTCGCCAGTGCAGACGGGATCAGATTGTTGGAACTGGAGGCGAAGGCGTTTGCGTCCCGAAAGATCAAGGAGCTGGAGCTGGCGATGAATCTGGTTGACGTCAAGGCCAGTCTCGACCGAGGCAAGATCTCCTACTATTTCCATTCGGAGGGACGGGTCGATTTTCGAAATCTCGTGAAGGAGCTGGCCCAGCAGTTTCACGCCAGGATCGAGATGCGGCAGATCGGGGCCAGAGACGTGGCCAGCAAGCTCGGCAACGTCGGCCCCTGCGGCCGACAACTCTGTTGCAAGACCTTCCTGAAGGAGTACGAGCCGATCTCGGTGCGCATGGCAAAGGATCAAAACCTTTCCCTCAATCCGAGCAGGCTGGCCGGGATGTGCGGGCGGCTCAAGTGCTGTCTCCGGTACGAGCACTCGATGTACGAGGAGCTGAAGCGGACCTTGCCCAAGATCGGCTCGCTCGCCGAAGTGCGGGAGGGGATGGGGACCGTGACGGCCCAGGATATCCTTGGTGAATCGGTGGTCCTCCAACTGGAAGATGGGCGACGGATCAAGGTGAGGGCGGCCGAACTGATCCACATCGGCCCTCCCCTGGACGACGACTCACCCCGGAAAGGGTGCAGTGGCGGGGGAGGCTGTAGTAGCGGCGGCGGGGTGCCGGCTTCGCCGCACCACGACGACGAATGACCGAGGAGACCTTCTACCTCACCACCCCGATCTACTACGTCAACGCCACGCCCCACCTGGGCCACGCCTACACGACCATCCTGGCCGACACGATGGCCCGCTTCCAGAGGCTCCGCCTGGGTCCCGACCGGGTCTATTTCCTCACCGGCACCGACGAGCATGGCGACAAGGTCGCCCAGGCGGCCGCGAAGGCGGGGGAAGCGCCGCAGGCGTATGCCGACCGGATCAGCGCCATCTTCCGGGATACCTGGGATCGACTGGGGCTCACCCCCAATCAGTTCATCCGCACGACCAGCGAGCATCACAAGCTGACCGTCCAGCGGTTCCTGCAAACCATCCACGATTCCGGCGACATCTACTTCGGCGAGTATGGCGGCCACTACTGTTTTGGGTGCGAGCGGTTCTACACCGAGAAGGAGCTACAGGATGGACGGTGCCCGGATCACCAGACGGCACCGACCTTCATCAAGGAGGAGAACTACTTCTTCAGAATGGGGAAGTACCAGGCGTGGCTCATCGATTACATCAACACGCATCCCGACTTCATACGCCCGGAGCGATACAGGAACGAGGTCCTGGCCTTCTTGAAGGAGCCGCTCGAAGATCTCTGCGTCTCCCGCCCCCGGACGCGCCTCGCCTGGGGGATCCCGCTTCCCTTCGACGGGCAGTTTGTTACCTACGTCTGGTTCGATGCGCTCATCAATTACATCTCCGCCCTGGGCTGGCCCGATGATGAGAGGTTCCGGCGGTTTTGGCCCTGCGCCCAGCACCTGATCGCCAAGGATATCCTCAAACCGCACGCGATCTACTGGCCCACGATGCTGAGGGCGGCTGGGATCACGCCGTGCCGTCACCTGAATGTCCATGGCTACTGGAAGATCGAAGAGGCCAAGATGTCCAAGAGCCTGGGCAAGGTCGTCCGACCGCTCGACCTGGCCGAGAGCTACGGCGTGGATGCGTTCCGGTACTTCCTGCTTCGCGAGATGACGTTCGGCCTCGATGCCAGCTTCAGCGAGGAGTCGCTTGTGGCCAGACTGAACGCCGACCTGGCCAATGACCTGGGGAACCTCTACAGTCGCGTCCTGAAGCTCATCGAGCGATACTACAGCGGGAACATCACCGACTGGACCTATGACGAGACGCTTTCCGAGGCGAGTCGCGCTGCCTACGCGCAGGTCGCGGGCGCGATGGAGCATTTTGCTTTCAGCGAGGCGCTCGGGGCGATCTGGAATCTGATCTCGGCCACGAACAAGTACCTGGTGACGCACGAGCCCTGGAAGCGGAACCCCGAAGACGCTCGAACGAGAGCTGTCATCTTTACAGCAGCGGAAACACTCCGCAGGATCGCGGTTCTGTTGCTGCCGTTCATGCCGGGTTCGGCCGAGCGAATGTTGCGGGGACTTGGCATCGACGAAGATTCGTCCTCGATCCGCCTCGACGAAGACCTTGGCTTGAGGCTGCTCGACCGCTCTCGCAAGAGGCAGGTCCAAGAGATGCCGGCGCTCTTTCCGCGCGTTGAGACCGCGACTCCGAAACCTCCCGAAAAGCGTAAGAGAACTGCCGCCTCTTCGGAGGTCTCACCAGATGAGATCACGATCGAGGAATTTCGACGACTTGACCTCCGCGTTGCCGAAATCGTCGAGGCCGCCGAAGTCCCGGGCTCGCGGAAGCTGGTCCAGCTTCGGGTCAGGTTGAAAGACGAAGTCCGAACGGTCGTAGCTGGCCTCCGGGAACAGTACCCGCTGGACACGTGGCCGGGCAAACAGGTCATACTGGTTGCCAACCTCAAACCGAGCACCCTGATGGGGATCCGTTCCGAGGGGATGGTTCTCGCCGCCGAGGACGATCAGGGAAGGATCGTCCTCCTGATGCCGGAACAGCCGATCCCCCCCGGCTCCAAGGTCCGCTAGTGCCGGCCCAAGTAACGTCGCCTAGCGGCGTTGCGGGCCCCCTGACCACTCCCTGCAACGTACCCGAAAACGTACGCCTCGGTCGGGCCAGGGTCTCGCGCCTTGCTATGCTCGTTTCTTGGCCCGGCATCGGCGCGCACCAATTCTTCTTGTGACGATCATCAAATTGGGGCGCACTAGTGTTTATCGACACCCACGCGCACATCTTCATGACGGAGTTCGATCCCGATCGGGACGAGGCCCTGGCGAGGGCAGCGGACGCCGGGGTCGGGCTGATGGTGGCTGTCGGGTATCATCTCGAGGCCAGCCGGCGCGCGGTGGAGACCGCGCAGCGCTACCCTCAGGTCTACGCCAGCGTCGGGGTCCATCCGCACGACGCGAAGCACTACGATGACTCAACTGAGCACGCCCTTCGAGAGCTAGCGAAGAGCCCGAAGGTTGTCGCGATCGGCGAGACCGGCCTCGATTTCTATCGCGACCGTTCCCCTCGCCCCGCGCAGGCCAAGGCCTTCCACCGGCAGATCCGGCTCGCGAAGGAGCGGCGGTTAGCACTGATCGTCCATGATCGCGAGGCCCATGCGGAGACCATGCAGATCCTCAAGGAGGAGGAGGCCGAGCGCGTAGTCCTGCACTGCTTCTCCGGCGATCTGGCGGTGGCCGAGGAGGCGTGGGCGAGGGGTTACTATACCTCGATCGCCGGGCCGGTCACGTATCCGAAGAACGAAGACCTGCGTCAGGTGGTGCAGAAGGCAAGGGCCGACCGCCTCGTGCTGGAGACCGACTGCCCCTATCTGCCGCCACAGGCCGTCCGAGGCCAGCGGAATGAGCCGGCCCATCTCCTGCATACGGCACACGAGGTCGCCGGCCTCCTGGGGATGGACCTGCAGGAACTCGGTCGCCTCACGAGCGAGAACGCCCGCCGCCTTTTTCGTCTCTGAGGCGTCCAGGAGAAGGCGATGGGGGTCCGGAATACTTCGCTGATCAGACGGCTCCGCGCCTTCCCCCGATCGCCGCGTAAACTTCAGAAAATTCGAGACTCCATCCGAGATATCGGCTTCTGGGCGCGTACGTTCCGGTCACGCCGCGCTTTGAGAGGTTTCACGGGACCCGTGATCGCGATCACGGGGACGAACGGCAAGACCACGACCACCCTCTTGACCTCCAGGATCTTCTCGGATGCGGGCTATCGGGTCGGGACGGCCTGCAGCATCGGGATCTATGTCAACCGCGACTGTGTCCTGCCCGGAACCTATACCGGCTTGGATGGTCCGCTGCTGGCCTATCGGGCCGGCGGCACCGACGTCCTAGTCGTCGAGACCGCTCACGTCGGGATTCTGCGACACGGGTTCGGGTTTCCCGCCTGTGACGTCGCGGTCTTCACCAATATCAGCGAGGGGCACCTCGGGCAACTCGGGATCAACACGATGGACGAGATGCTCGCGCTCAAGTGGAACTTGACATCGAGGCTCCGTCACGGCGGCACGATCGTCCTAAACGCGGACGACGCGATGCTCGCCTCCGCGAGCCCGCCTCCAACCGCCAACGTCAGCTATGTCAGTATCGCCTCCGGGACCCCTCGCGACCGAGCCCGTCCCGATGCTACGCTGTACCGCTTTGCCGATGGGATCGTGGTGAAGGAGCACGAGGGCCGCTCGGAGACGATCGGGGAGCTCTCGAAGGCCCCGCTGCTCTTAGGTGGGCTGATCCCCTACAACGCCTCCAACCTGATCGGGGCACTCGCCGCTGCGGAGGCTGTCAGCTCGGTGCGCCCCGTCCCTCGGCAGTCGCTCCTGCAAAGCCTGCTGTCGTTCGGTTCGCGCCCCACCGACAACCCTGGGCGGTTCAGCCTGTTCGATACCCCGGGCGGGAAGGTCGTGCTGCTGGCCGGAAGCAACAAGGACAGCTACCGGCGCGACGTCGAAGTCCTGGCCAGTATCAGGGAGCGCCAGCCGTTCCCTGTCGAGCGGGTCGTCGGGGTGATCACAGGGCTGTGGTTTCATACGGAGGAATACATGCGCGAACTCTGCCAACTCGCCTCGTCCGTCTGCGACGAGATCGTGATCAGGGCACCGCAGGAAAGATACCTGAAGGGCCGTCGCTTTGCACAGATTGCAACAATCCTCGCCACCGCAGCCCGAGATGCCGGCATCGCGGGAGAACGGATCCGGGTGCACGCCGGCCCATTCGACCTAATCCAGGACCTGTTGCGGATG
>Ga0187892_10003772_pt1 | contig 26905 bp, 37 predicted proteins | sample MA1701073metaG_FD_139345 | JGI IMG/M metagenome (GOLD analysis project Ga0187892, IMG submission 139345) | Bio-ooze microbial communities from a basaltic lava cave in the Kipuka Kanohina Cave System on the Island of Hawaii, USA - MA170107-3 metaG ... | reverse complement strand
ATTTAATCAGTGGATACACTCACTGGTACTCCTCTTTAATCTTCTCTTGATAATCTTTGTATAGCTTCTGAATTTTTGGATCGATGACAATCCGACAGTACGGTTGTGATTTGTGCATTTCGTAGTAATTGAGGTGATAGTCTTCCGCTGGATAAAACCTCTCGAACTTCGTGACTTCAGTAACAATCGGGTCCTTATACGCGCCTGACGATTCTAGTTTGTCGAGAATTTCTTCTGCGATTTTCCTCTGTTCGTCGGTGTGATAAAAAATTACCGATCGGTACTGCGGACCGACATCGGCACCTTGCCGATCACTAGTCGTTGGATCGTGTAAGTGGAAAAAGACATCCAGGAGTTGTTCATAGGAGATGCTAGCAGCATCGAACTCGAGCTGTATCGCCTCGGCATGACCGGTCCCACCAGTTGAGACTTGCTCGTACGATGGAGTGTTGACCTCGCCGCCGGCATAGCCAGGAATGACATTCTCCACACCTTTCAGCCGCTTGAAAATCGCCTCCGTGCACCAGAAGCATCCACCGGCAAGGGTCGCCTTTTCTCGTTTCTCCATATCCCGATTCTACCATCTGTTAGAATGCGCCTATGACTATGTTCAAGACGACCAGGGCTAAGACGCCGGAAGAGTCATTGCCAAGCTGGAGGAACCGAGGAGGGGCGAAATGCAACAACTGCACGATTTGATCCGCCGGACCGTTCCCGATCTTGCACCCCTTATTCGCTCCGGCATGATCGGCTATGGGACCTATCACTATAAGTATGCTTCCGGGCGAGAAGGAGACTGGGCAATGTTGGGGTTAGCCAGTCAGAAAAATTACATTTCTCTCTACGTGACCTGTATGGTTGAGGGGAAATATCTTGCCGAAACGTATAAATCCAAACTACCCAAAGCCAACATCGGTAAGAGCTGCATTCGATTTAAGCGCATTGGAGACGTCGACCTTAAGATTATCGAAGAGCTACTCCGCAAAGCGATCGAAGTCGGCCCGATGGCCCAGGCGTAAATCAAAAAGAAGTGACACTGTGGCAACTTATACATTTACTTGCGAACAGGACCATGATCCGATCCAAATGATCGTGGATGCGGACAGCGATGAGACGGCCATGACCATGATGATAAAAAAAGAACGAGAGCACTTACTCGCCCAGCACACGGATATGGCCGCGCTCGATGACACCCACATTGAGGAGATGATTCGGAACGGTTGGCAAAAAACCGGCACGCAACCGCAACCGATGTAGTCTGCATTGATGCATCTCCACTACAGAAATCTCATTTTTCTTCTTCTTAGCTTTCTCGCGACCTACTTTTTTGCCCAGACCTACCTCTACGAGGCGCTGCTGACCAACCTGCAGACGGTAAGTTACGTAGGTATTTTTATCGTTGGAATTTTTTTTGTTTCCGTTTTCACGGTGGCACCGGCTGCGGTGGTGCTGATCGGGCTCGGGCAGGTATTTAGTCCTGCAACAGTAGCAGGAATCGCCGGACTCGGGGCAGTCATCGGCGACTATCTTATCTTTCGATTCATCAGAGAAGGGGTGCTAGGGGAGTTGCGAGAGCTCGTGGGAGCGCAAAACGTCCAGCGTTTGGTCCACCCCTTCCAGAGTCGCTACTTTGCTTGGCTTCTTCCCCTCATCGGTGCGATCATTATCGCCTCGCCGCTTCCCGATGAGGTAGGGGTTACTCTCATGGGTATTTCTAAAATCAAACAGTGGATGTTCGTCGTGGTTGCCTACGCGCTGAATACCGTCGGGATCTATCTGTTGATTAGGGCCGCTACTTAACGCACCACGACCCCGTACACGTCTAGGTATTCCCAGTTCTTATAGAATTTTCCGACCGGATAGTAAATTTCTCGGTAAATAGGGTCCATTGTATAGAAACCGACCGGTTTGGCGACCGACCCGCGAAAACCGGTAATTACTCGCGTGTGCTCGATTAACGCCGCCCGCACGCGATTCCCGTCCGGCGTTTGCCAGTAGATCCGCCGCGGTCGACTGCCCGCTGCTCCCCACATAATAATTGGGTTTCCGCTGGCCAGTTCTTGGGCGACCTGCGAAGGCGACCAACCAACGATGATCTCGCTCGGCCGATAGCGATTGGCCAAGTTGTTGATTGGGCCCCAGTGGACGCCGTAGCCGGTGGCCGGCATCCGGCCGTCGATGTTGCCCACAAAGCCCTTGTCCGGATCGCCCCAGACGTTGCCGGTTTTGGGGGTGGGGTCAAAGGGGAGCTGGGCCAAAAGTTGGCTTTCGGTTACTCCAACCCCTTTGTAGTTTAGAGCCATCCGTAAAGCAGCGGCTTCGCAGGAGAGCGAGTGTTCCTGGCGGTGGAAGGGAACATTGAGCTTGACCGTGGCCACCGGCTTGGGGGCAACTCGGTAGTACACGGTTGCTGCGCCGCGCACGATGCCGGGGTTAGACGAAGCAGCTGTGGCGACACCCGCTGCGGCGACAAGGAGAACAAAAATGGCGAGCGCTTCCCCGATCTCTATTTTGATGTTCACCAACCCAGTGTCTCATGAGGCTGCCTACTGGTCTAGGCAGGGGAGGCCGAAAGAGAGAGAATAGAGTCATGAAAGTTTCCCTTTTCTTTCGGCTTCCCTGGCCGATCGTCCTTGGCCTCATCTTTGGTGTAGGATTGGCAGGCTATATGATGTGGCAATCGGGTCGGACGATTACTATCCCGGACATCTTGCCGGAAATCCCGGTTGTTGAAGCGCCCCCCTCGTCAAGCTCGGGGGCAAGCCCTGCACCGACTCTTACCATCCCTGCCGCTTACACCATCAAAGACGTTCCGTTTACCCCGCAGGCACCCTTTGCCAACTGGGATGAGCTGCACAATGAAGCATGCGAAGAGGCCTCGGTTCTCATTGTCCGGCGCTACTTCGACGGTGAGCGAGGGGGCAGGATAGACCCCACCGATGCCGACCGGGAGATCTATGAGATCGTCGATTGGGAAAAGGAGCATCTCGGAAAATACCTCGACACCAATGCCGAGGAGACGGCGCGCATCTTGACGGAAAAATACGGCCGGAAGGCACGTTTATCGACCACCGTGACGGTGAACAGCGTCAAAAAAGAGATCGCCGCCGGTCACCTTATCATCGTCCCGGCTGCCGGGCAGATGCTTCCTAATCCGTACTTCCGTTCCCCGGGGCCGCCGTACCATATGCTGGTCATTGTGGGATACAGCGATACGGAATTTGTGACCAACGATGTAGGAACCCGCAGGGGCGAAGGCTTCCGCTACAAGCATGCCGATCTTTTGAACGCTGTCCATGATTGGACGGGGGACAAGAGCACCATTACCCAGGGGCGGCAAGTGATGATTGTGGTGGAGGGATGATGAAGTTTGGCAAGGGACGCGGCGTTTCCCCTGCCAGCCGCTCGTCGGCTAAGCCGACCCTGACGGGCAAGCTCGCTACACCTCTTCCTCCATCACCGAGTATTCCAGACAGGGAGGTGCGGCGGTTTCAGTGGTTACTTTTTCGATGGTACAAAACATATCAGCGCGATCTACCGTGGCGGAAGACGCATGATCCGTACAAGATTCTGGTTTCCGAAGTGATGCTCCAGCAGACGCAGGTGCCGCGGGTGATTCCCAAGTATGTAGTCTTCATTAAGAGGTATCCGACTGCTGCGTCATTTGCCAAGGCACCGACCGCCGACATCCTCCGCCTCTGGTCCGGACTCGGCTATAACCGGCGGGCGATTTATCTCAAGCGTGCGACCGAGATTATTGCCGACGAATGGCACAATCAGTGGCCACGAACCATCGGAGAACTCCAGAAATTGCCGGGAGTGGGTCTCTACACGGCAGGAGCGATTCTTTCTTTTGCATTCAACAAGGATGTGCCCCTGGCCGACGTCAACATGGAACGGGTGATCGGCCGCATTTTCGTGGGACCCGTTTGGCCGAAACTTTCTCAAAAACAGTTGCTCGCCGTCATCGCCCAAGTCCTCCCCAAAAATAAATCGCGACTTTTTCCTCACGCGGTAATGGACTTGGGGGCGGCTCTGAACGCGAACGACGACTTTCTAGCAATCTGGCGCAAAGAATTTCCAGCGCTTTTCATTCGAGAGCCGAAAACTGAAAACAGGCAACCGAAATGGCAAGGGAGCAACCGACAGATAAGGGGTGCTGTGCTGAAATCATTGCAGGGTGGCACGAAGTCGACGCAGGATTTATCGATGGAGCTTTCCGTGTCGCTTAGTCGCCTTAACGAACTCGTGAGCGCGCTCGCATCCGATGGGTTAGTGAAAAAGGTCGGTCAAAAAGTGGCCTTGCCGTAATTTTGTACCTGGAAAGTATTGACAGAGAAGCGCTACCTTGTCACCCTTAGCACAGACCCGAGCCAGCAGAAAGGCGAGGGAGTAAGGCAAGACAGACTTGCCAAGGAGGTCGAATGGACGACGGTTCAACAATTCCCCAGTGGAAACCACCAGCGTCCGGTGACGGCGACGGAGCTGCAGCGCCGGCTGGTCCGGCAGACGTTCCCGTTACGGACCCGGTAGAAGATCCTGCAGCCTTGCCAGGGACAGACGACGAAAAGAAGCCTGGCGACGGTTCAACGCCATAACTCAACTTGCATATAGCTTTGAGAGCCCCGTTTGGGGCTCTCTTTGTTTCTTGTACAATTGAGAGGCGATGAACTACCAAGGCATTGCAATCGAGCGACCCAACCACGATACGGTCATTCTGAAGGGACCGAAGACGGTCGTCATCGATCCTTTTAAGGTCGGCCGCATTCCTGATGTCGATTTGGTGCTTTTAACCCACGACCACTTTGACCATTTTTCACTCGATGACCTGGCGAAGATTATTGATCCTAGCCGGACTGCGGTCGTGGCCCCCGAATCGATGAAAGACAAGCTCGCCGACCTCAAAGTACACGACAAAGAGTTCATGCACGCCGGAAATCAGAAAGTAGTAAGCAACATTGTAGTCAGGGCGGTACCGGCCTATAACCGCAACAAATTCCGGGAGCCGGGGAAACCGTTTCATCCCAAGGAAGCAGGCTACTTGGGCTACATTGTTAACCTCCAGGACATCAGGTTCTACCACACCGGGGACACGGATTTTATTGACGAAATGAAAGCGTTGGGGCCGATTGATGTCATGTTTGTGCCGGTTTCCGGAACCTATGTAATGACCGTGGATGAAGCAGTAGACGCAGTGAAGGCGGTCAAGCCCAAACTAGCGATCCCCATGCACTATGGGGCGATTGTCGGAGATAGATCCCAGGCGGATGAGTTTAAAGAAAAGATTGGTGATTTCTGTCAGGTAGAGATTTTGTAGATAAGGATAGTCCCTGCGCCGCCCTCATGGGCGGCGCAGGGGATTCCTCCAGCTGGTAATCGTCTAGTTCGCCCGGCACTCAAAGCTCATGGCCGGGTAAGCCTGTCGGAGCTTGTCCCGGACGCGGTGACAGAGGTCGGCGTCGGCCAGGTAGTTTCTGAACTGCTGGCCATTCCAGATCAGCCAGCACTCCCGCTGGCCAGGGGTCTCCGGGCAGGGTTGGGGCCCTTCGATTTCGCGCCCGGGATCCGGCTTCGGCTTGGGTTTGGGATCTGGCTTCGGCCCCGGCTTGGGGCCGCAGTCGTTCTTGCAGGGGTCGTGCCCGGGCTTGTCGCCCGGTTTGTCGCCGGGCTTATCGCCGGGTCGATCGCCTGGTTTGTCTCCAGGCTTGTCCTTGTCGCCCTTATCGCCGTGGGCGAGAGCGACGTTGCCCAGATCCCAGGAGATGGAGATGTGAATGGTCGGGGTGGGAGCCCAAAAGGCCAGGACCACCATGACTGACACGGTCAAGATCGGTAGGACGAGCTTCTTCAGAGCAATCGCCTCCTTAGCGCCCAGGCGCTTTTTATAAGTACATTCTCCGGGCTGGAGGACCGGAGAACTTGGAAATATAGCAGAAACAGATTCAAATTGCAACCCTCCTTCGTTAAAACTACGGAGGGTGGCGTCCGTAGCTATAGCGAAGGAGACCAAGGGTCGTCGTGTCAGAATATGGAAAGCCCGCCGCGGGAAGCGGCGGGCGGGTTCGACAGGCATGATCTAGGTAGCCGGGATTGTGCCCTCGGTCTCGTTGAGGACCGTCTCGAGCTGGCCCTCGAGTTCAAGGACCTCTTCCTCCCTCCTTTTCTTCCCTCTGAGGAACGACTCGGAGTCCCAGTACTGCCCGTGCTGGTCGCGTCGATGCAAGTTCAACTCTCCGAGGACTTCGTAGAAAGCCGAGTCGACTCGCTTGGCGACCAGCCGGTCCACCAGCTTAATTGCTTTTGTGAAGCGGTCTGTAGCCATGTCTTCCCTCCACCCCGACAGTCTTGGTCGCTGTCCGCAGGAAAACGCGGAAAAGTATACCATATATAGTTTAAAAATTCAAGGTCCTAGACCAAGTGCTTGACGGAATTGGTACACTCGTAAAGAGATGGAAAAGCAATTAATCGCCAAGGTTGAGGAAGTGCCGGATGGGTCGGCTAAGGAGTTTACTTACAAAGATCAGCCGGCCATCTTGGTCCACGTTGACGGGGAGTTTTATGCCTACGTCAATATCTGTACGCACGAATATGGGCAGTGTTTGTTAACCGGAGAAGTCTTAACCTGTCAGCTGCACGGTTCGACGTTTGATCCCACAACGGGCAAAGCCCTGTCCGATCCGGCGCCCCTAGATTCGCACCTAACAAAAATCCCCATTGCTATCCAAAATGGGGAGATTTTAGCTTGAAATACGCATTGAGCGGGGGCGCATGGAGCGCCCCCGCTCGGGGAAGATCATCGCAGCATCTGGGCAAGGACAGGGCCGATGAACAGCACCGGGCCCTGAAAGAGGACATGTTCGAGGAACTTGGTCCTGTCGACGGAGTGGTAGACGGGGATTATCCCCGTCCTGGTGGTTACAGAGTACCCGCTCCGTCGATCGTGGACGGTGATCTTGTAGAATCCGGCCGGGAACCGGCTGGACCCTGTATAGATCTGGACGTGGGCAACCCGCCTGCTGGCATAGAACGGGTTGCCGCTCATTCGGACGTTGGCCGGGTCGAAGCCCTGACGGGCCCCGAAGTTCCGCCAGAGGGCGACCGACCCGTCGTCCAACGCGACAGTTGGGATCCCGGCCTCGTTCAAGTAGGCCGCGATCCCAAATACAGTCTCCCTCAAGAACCAGTGGTCGGACTCCACGATCAGCCCGACCGGGCTCCCAGAAGCCTGGGCCGGCAAGGCCGAGCCCAGGAGAACAACGAGCAACAACGCTGCGAAGATAATTTTCAATTTGAATCCCCCTCGTCGCCAGCCCTCTATGTGCAGGGTGACGAAACGCGAGTAGTATACCTGAAAATCAGAGAAAAGTCAACCCTTTTGACCCGTTGATTATTTCTCCCGCTCCACTACGATGGAGGCAGTCAAGATAGGCAAAGGGAGGTGAGTATGGCAGAAGAACTCTACAAATCAAAACCAATGCGCCCGGAGTTACTTAAGCTCGAGGGCATCTCGGCCAAAACGATGGAAGCCCACCAGGTTCTCTACGAAGGGTACGTCAAAAAAGCCAACGAGATAATGGGTAAATTAACGTCTATGGATCCGGATCCAGCCGCAGCAAACCCTACATACTCCGAGATCCGAGAACTAAAAGTCGAGCTGTCTCGGGCCATCGGTGGAGTCAAAAACCACAATGCCTATTTTGCCCATCTGGGTGGCAAGGGCGGGAAGCCAGGTGGGGCACTTCTCAAACATATCGAGAAGGATTTCGGTGACTTTGATAGGTGGGCTCTCGACCTGAAAGCAACTGGCATTGCCGCCCGAGGCTGGGCTTGGTTGGCTCTCGATTTCCAAACCTGGAAGCTCATGAACTTCATCGGCGATGAACAGAATACCTATCCGATCTGGAACGCCACCCCCTTGGTTGCCCTGGACGTTTTTGAGCATGCCTATTTTGCCGACTACGGCACCAAAAAGGGCGATTACATTGATGCCTTCCTCAAAAATCTGGACTGGAAGGTTGTGGGAAAGTGGTACGACGAGTGGCAGTGGGACGATAATCAAAAAGCAGTTAAGTAGCACTCGGTTCAAATATGCTTCAGGTTAAGAATCTCCATGTCTCCGTGGAGGGGAAACCCATACTCAAAGGAGTTTCCCTCCAGGTTAAGCCGGGCAAAATTTATGCCTTGATGGGGCCGAATGGATCTGGCAAGTCGACGCTCGCTAATGCATTGATGGGGCACCCCCGCTATGAGCTCAAGCGTGGAACAGTGAAGATAAATGGTAGATTAGTTACTATATTCACGCCCGACCAACGAGCAAAGAAAGGACTCTTTTTAGCCTTTCAGTATCCTCTGGAGATTCCTGGAGTTGATCTCCTTAATATGCTGCGGACTGCCTACCAATCCGTCCACGGCCATCTGCCGGTCAAGGGATTTGTGGAAATGCTCAAGGCCGAGATGGAAAAGCTGGGTATTCCCTTTTCGTTTGCAGATCGATCTATCAATGAAGGATTTTCCGGGGGCGAGAAGAAACGAGCAGAAATCCTCCAGTTGGCCATGCTCAAGCCCAAGATTGCCATCCTTGATGAGACAGATTCTGGGCTAGATATTGACGCACTTAAAACCGTGGCATTGAATGTTCGTCGCCTGGTCAAAGAAACGGGTATGGGTGCCCTGGTCATTACCCATTACCAGCGGTTGTTACATCACCTTGAACCGGATGTCGTCTACGTGATGCAGGAGGGGCGGATCACTCATACGGGAGGGCAGGAGCTCGTCGAGATCCTCGAGGCCGGTGGCTACAAAGCACTCGAAAGGACCAAAGCTCGTGTCTAAGGTTGCGGTCAAGAAAGGTTACCAGTACGGATTCCGCGATAACCTGACACCGGTGCACACGATCAAGCCGGGTCTGACTCGCGCGGTTGTGGAAGAAATTTCCGCTCTCAAAAACGAACCTGACTGGATGCGGGAGAAGCGACTCCAGGCCCTCGAAATTTTCTTTTCTAAACCTGTTCCGACTTGGGGAGCCGATCTCTCCCACCTCGACTTTGATAAACTGCGCTATTACATTCGTCCGACTGATCGAAAAGGAAAGACTTGGGATGAAGTGCCGGCCGAAATTAAGCGGACATTCGATCGAATCGGGGTGCCCCAAGCCGAACGCGACTTTTTGGCGGGTGTGGAAGCGCAGTACGATTCGGAAGTCATCTACGGCAACTTGAAGAAAGAATGGGAAGATCAGGGAATTATCTTTTGTGACACCGATACGGCAGTTAAGAAGTACCCAGAAATCGTCAAACAATACTTTGGCACAGTTGTTCCGGCGGGAGATAATAAGTTTGCTGCACTTAATTCGGCGGTCTGGTCTGGCGGGAGTTTCGTCTACGTGCCGGCGGGCAAGTCGGTGACCGTGCCGCTCCAGGCGTATTTTCGCATCAACCAGGATCGATTTGGGCAGTTCGAACGGACCATGATCATCGCCGAGGAAGGGGCGACGGTGCACTACGTAGAAGGCTGCACGGCACCAATCTATCGGACCGATTCACTCCATGCGGCGGTTGTGGAAGTCATTGTTAAAAAAGGTGCGCGGGCAAGATACACGACGATTCAAAACTGGAGCAACAACATCTATAACCTGGTTACCAAGCGCGCCTTTGTCTACGAGGATGCGGTCATGGAATGGGTGGACGGCAATTTGGGCTCCAAAGTCACTATGAAGTACCCGAGCGTCTTTTTGTGGGGCAAAGGGGCGCGCGGCGATGTGCTCTCCGTTGCTCTGGCCGGGAAAGGGCAGCACCAAGATGCCGGGGCCAAAGCGATGCACTTGGCGCCGTATACCTCATCGACTATTACCAGCAAATCCGTTTCCCATTCCGGCGGCAAAACAACCTATCGGGGGCAGCTGAAGATTATTCCGGGTGCCAAAGGAGCCAAATCGAACGTACGGTGTGATGCCTTGATTCTGGACGGCCAGTCGAGTTCGGAAACGATTCCGGTCATGAATATTATGGAAAAAGACGTGTCGATCGGGCATGAGGCTTCCGTCGGTCGGGTCTCGGAAGATCAGCTCTTCTACTTGATGAGCCGCGGCATCAACGGCGACCAGGCACTTTCCATGATCGTCAATGGGTTTATTGAGCCGATAACTAAGGAGTTACCTCTGGAATATGCAGTGGAGTTGAATCGACTCATTCGGCTGGAGATGGAGGGATCGGTAGGATGATTGTGAATCGAGTTATCACCAATGGGGAATCGGTCAAGGAAGTCATGGAACCCAGAAGGGGCCAGGATATCCAAACGACTGTCGTCTTTGTGGCAACGGGCGAACAACGCTTTGAGATTGATCTGACTGCTTTGCACAGTCGGATCAACACAGGGACAGACGTGGTCGTCCGCGGCGTCGTCTTCGATCAAGCATCGGTCGCGTTTAAAGGTTTAATCGATATTAGAAAAGGCGCTAAAAACGCCAAGGCTTTTTTACGGGCCGATGCGCTGCTTTTGGGTGACAGGGCCCACGCCGACCTGATTCCCTCCCTCACCATAAAAGAAAACGACGTGCAGGCTGGGCACGGGGCAACGGTGGGGAGAATCAACGACGAGCATCTCTTTTACCTCATGAGCCGTGGACTCCCACGCGAGAAAGCGGTACAATTACTGGTTCATGGATTCTTGGCGACGGTCATGCGGGAACTCCCCCGAAAGGATAGAGTGAGAGTAGAAAATGCCCTCGAGAGAATATATGCGCAACATCCGAAACGACTTTCCCATTTTCCACAAGCATCCAGACCTCGTGTACCTGGATAGTGCCGCGACGGCCCTCAAGCCGCAGGCGGTAATCGATAAACTTGTTGAGTACTACACCGAGTACTCGACCAACGTTCACCGTGGTTTATATCCGTTGGCCGAGCAGGCGACCGAGAGTTATGAAAAGGCGAGAGCGACGGTCGCCAAGTTTTTGAATGCTGATCCACGCGGGATTATTTTTACTCGGAGCGCTACTGAAGCTATCAACTTGGTCGCCTACAGCTACGCAAGAAATTTTCTCAAAAAGGGCCAGGCAATGGTCGTCACCGAGATCGAACACCATAGTAATATCGTGCCCTGGTATTTGGTATCAACAGACCTCGCATTGTCCCAACGCGGGGCAAGCCTAATCTGGTGGCCGGTGGAAGACGATGGGACCCTCGATCTCGACGTACTAGAAGTGATCCTAAAGCAGCAAAACGTCGGCTTAGTTGCCGTTACGGGCATGTCGAATGTGCTGGGGACGCTGCTTGATATTCATTCGATCGTTCAGAAAGCTCACGCGGCAGGCGCTAAGGTCTTGCTAGATGCCGCCCAGCTGGCGGTCCACGGTCCGATTGATGCGCAGGCTCTCGACGTTGATTTCTTGGTCATGACCGGTCACAAGTTGTACGGGCCGACGGGTATCGGGGTGCTATACGGAGAAGCCGAGCTTCTCGAGGCTATGCCACCGTTTGAGGGTGGCGGGGAAATGATTCGTGAGGTCAAAAAGCATGAAATCACTTTTGCCGATCCGCCCCATAAATTTGAGGCCGGGACACCGCCAATTGCCCAGGCGATCGGGTTAGGAGCGGCGATTGAATACCTGACCTCGCTCGGCTGGGACACCATCGAAAGTCAAGAACAAGAGGTTACGCAATACGTCCTGGAACAATTGTCGAGGATCCAGGGGCTCAAGATTTTCGGTCCTAAAGAGCGAGGTTCTCTTGTGTCGTTTGCTTTCGAAGGAATCCATCCTCATGATCTAGCGACCTTACTGGGGGACGAAGATATCTGCGTCCGGGCCGGGCACCACTGTGCAATGCCCCTCCACACAAGATTGGGAATTCCAGCATCCACTCGAGCGTCATTTGGTGTATATACGACTACTGCAGACATTGATAAGCTCGTGTCTGCTTTGCTTCAAATTCGTGATAGGTTTACGCAGGCACGGAGTCGGGCATGACTGATTTATACCGAGAAGAAATCTTGGATCACTACTACCACCCCCGAAATGCCGGCAAACTCGAGCCGGCTGATTTGGTTGGGCACGAGACCAACCCGCTTTGTGGAGACGAAGTAACGATGTACCTCAAGTTTGACGGTAATCACATCTCGGATGTGAAATTCGAAGGCTCGGGATGTGCGATTTCCCAGGCAGCGACGTCGATGCTCACAGAGTACTTAATCGGAAAATCGAAAAAGGACCTGGGAAAGCTCGATCTCAAAATTGTTCTCGACCTCTTGAAAGTCCAGGTTGGACCAGGCAGGATCAATTGCGCATTGTTGCCCGTTCAGGCGTTACAGAAAGGAATCGAGCAGCGATAGTGAGGGGAGAGACCCGAATGGAATCACAATCCCACTTGCGCGATCTGACAAGTTCGCGTACATAGAGTGAGTGAGAAAGGAGGATTGGTGAATACATCATCTGTACTGATCGGGATCGGGATAGCTGTCTTGCTCGCTGGGGGAGCTTGGTGGTATACGCAACGAGGGTCAACCGAACCGTTGGGTACCGTATCGAACGGAAGCTCATCACCGAGCAGCGGCTCGTGTCTGCCGGCCTCCCAGCTGCCACGGACGTTGACCGTTGAGTATCGAGATAGTGGGTTCTTTGCCGCCGGCGGCGAAGAATCCTCTGCTACGTTCTGCGTGCCCAAAGGTGGTACTGTTACCTTTACCGGTGGTAATTTCTGGGTTGCCTCTGACCCCCATCCCATCCACACCGATGTCCCAGGCTTTGATGCGAAGGGGGCCAAAGAAACGTTCTCTTTTACCTTTGACCAGGCCGGAACGGTCGGCTTCCACAACCACCTGCGCGCCTCCGATACTGGTACAATCATAGTGGTCGAATAAAAAGTTTCCTATACCTCAATGGAGGAAGGGGAGGAGCGAGCGCACTCGTAGAGCCGGCTTTGCCGGGCGAGCGAGTGGGAAGGGGAAACGCCGTTTGCCCTCCCAGAACATGAAAGATCATAACCACGATCTCGTGCAGGCCTTGCATCACGTCAACGACCAGAACTGGCGGATTGATCAGCACTACCTTAAGAACGCCGAGGGGTGTGAGACCTGCCAGAATCTCTGGAAGACGCTGCAAGAGCACGGCAAGCAGCACGAAGAGTTGCTCAAGTCCGAAATTGAACGCCACATCAACGAAAAAAGATTTGACTAACGCCCAACCGCAGGACGACTCGATTGAAAGCTGTCCACAGTGACATTTTGCTATACTGTCATTAGGTGGGCGTAGCTTCACCGTAAAATAGACCGCTAAAACCAAACCGAAGAGAGGAGGGGTGTACATGAGGGCGATCCCGTGGATCGCTGCGCTTTTGATTGTCTCCGCCGTACCTCCAGTCACCGCCGCCCGCGCCCAGCCGCAAGTCAACGCCTCCGTGTACCCCCTCCATCTCTTTCGGGGGGAACTCTACCGGGGCGAGAAAGCTCGGTCTGTCACTCAGGCGTACTATCTCAAGTGGCGAGGGAGGGCGGTATCCGCCCTGCCGACCAGCTACTCTGACCGGAAGGGTGCTCCGATCGGACTATTTGTCCTCCAGGGGTACGTACATCAAGGGAACACCCGAAAGCGGTGTTTCCTCCATCTCGACAAGACCGGTCGCGTTATCACCATCGGGTACAAGCTACCCACTATCCTTTATGCGGCCTTTGAGGCTGGTCCCTGTATTGTACGTTGGCAGTACAATGGACGATCCGGTATCTACATCGCCGGAGCCGAGGAACGATTCACGCGAGGCTTCCTTGCTGCTCCCGAGGAGCGCAGGGCGCTCTGTATCGACACGCCGCCCACCAGACTGGCGGCGCTGGAATTCTTCGGACCCCTGTGGCGCATTCAGCCACTTATGGACCAGACCAAAACCGACCGGTGTCTCAACCTCGACGGGGGAGACCAGGCGGGGGAACACGCCGAACAGCCAGCAGTGCTGGGGATTGTGTGGGATCCCCTCAGCACGAGCGGCTTCTGAATACGGCCGGGATCGGGTTACTTATGCCCTGTCCCGGCCGAGTTGTTTTTTAAGGACGGCCAAGGCCTCTTTTTTTGTTTTCACGCGGCCCTCTAAATACGCCTCGTGGGCGATCTCCTTAAGTTCACCGACGAGCGGACCCGACTTCAGTTGCAGCGCGTTCATGATTTCGTCGCCCGAAAGGATCTCCCCCTTTTTTTCGTGCGCCGGTCGCGCCTTCTCCTCTCTGTAGAGATGGTGAATTCGTTCGTAATCCTCCCAGTTACCGGGGCGTTTTCCCAAAGAATCGGCCTTATAGACGGTCAAAAGGTGCGGAAATCGGGCATCCATGAGTAGCCCGCGCTGCTTGGCTAATCTCATCTCGGGCAAGTGCCAGACGCGCATATGGTTGGCGATCATCCAGGCGACCTCGGTGACAAATTTCCGGGGGAAGCGCAGGCGTGTCAGAACGTCCTGGGCAATAGCTGCCCCCACCTCGGCGTGATGGTCAAAGCGAACCCGGTCAGTGTGATCTTTTTCTGGAGTTTTGATTGTTTCTGGTTTACCCACGTCGTGGAGGAGGGTGGTCCAGACAACGATGAGTGGGGCCCTCGCCGGCAGGACATCCAGAGCCCGTTTGATGTGGGTGAAGACGTCGCCTTCGGCGTGAAACTCGGGTGGCTGGATCACACCGACAGTGGCCGCCACTTCGGGGAGAATACGAGTCAAGAGGCCGGCATCAAGGAGATCCTGGAGGGTGTGGGAGCGGCTGGGGTGGGCAAAGATCTTATTGAGCTCATCGCGGAGCCGTTCATAAGACACTCCCTTAATCAGAGAAGCGTTTTTTTTGACCGCCCCCCAGGTATCGGAATCGTATCGCAGGCGGAAGCGGTTTTTGAAGCGGATTGCTCGAATCAGGCGGAGGCGGTCTTCTTGAATACGCTCTTGGGGATTGCCAATAAAGCGCAGGAGCTTCTTCTTCAAATCTTTCTCACCACCGACGTAATCAATGACATCCTTTGTCAGCGGATCGTAAAAGAGGCCGTTGATCGTAAAATCCCGGCGTTTGGCATCCTCTTTATCAGAAGTAAAGGAGACCGAGCTGGGTCTGCGTCCGTCCAGATACGGTCCCTCGACACGGAAGGTGGCAACTTCGAAGAAACTTGTCCCGCGTAGTCTTGACGTAGCGGGATGCTTGCCGGCCCCACTTCGCCGAGGCTTCGGGGGGCTGGATCGAACCCTCAAAACTCCAAACTGCTTCCCGGTCGGAACGTTTTTGGGGAATAGTTTCTCTATCTCCTCCGGTTTGGCACTGGTTGCAATGTCAATATCGTCGGGGGTATGGCCCAACAGCATGTCCCGGACCGCCCCCCCGGCAAAATAAGCGGTGTACCCGTGCTTATGGAGGGTTTTGACAACTTCAATCGCCTCTTTTTCGTATGCAGTCATCAGGTTTATTGTACGAGTCCAGATACAAAAAAGCGACCTCGATGGGTCGTGACATCTCCCCTTTCATGTACTCCGCAGTTCGCGGGTTGATAAACCGTATGATATATCAAATCCTCGAATCTGTCCATTGCTTTCCTACGATCGTATATGAAGTACCAAACACGGCCCGAACGTCCACGATAGTACATACTTCCTCCTAGTATCTTGGGGATTAGTGGGGGTATACTCTGGGGATGGCCAAAGACACGCGCGCGCAAGCAATCGATCGCCTTCACCGACTGGAAGGACAAATAAGAGGCGTCGAGCGGCTGATCGATCGTAACCAGCCCTTACCACTGGTGTTGCAGCAGCTAGGAGCCGCGAGTTCTGCGGTTCGCTCCCTCATGGTGGCGCTCATTGCCGATCGTCTCGAACAGAAAGAAGACGGCACCATCGCAGTCACGCCGGAAGAGGCGGGGTGGATTAAGAAGCTACTTCGATAATCTGCCCCTCTCTCCACCGTCCAAAGATGTGCCCTCTACAGGAGCGTCGCAAGCTCCTTCCTGTGGCGCTTGCGACCCACTTTGGACGGCTGCGCTCGCTCTCGGTTACCGATGTATATAAACCGGCGTCCCGACCGGTGCCCAGTCGTAGATGAAGGAAGCGGATCCGTTGTTTCCTAAACGAATACAGCCGTGAGAGGCCGGACGACCAAGGTGAGAGATTCCCTCTCGAGAGGTGCAGGAGCGGTTAAAGCAGGGGAGTTCATGGACCCCGTAGCCCTCGTACCCAGACCCGTCTTGGTTCCAGGCCAATCCGTTCCAGTATGGCATCCACAATCGGTACCGGTTTGAGTAGGCCATGCCGACTTTATTCTTGATATACATCGTCCCGATCGGTGTGGCATATCCTCCCCATTCAAGGCCCGAGGAGATTGGGTGAGAATTCACCAGCGTGCTTCCCTCGATTGCATAGAGCGTTTGTTTGGTGAGGTTTATTTCGACGTACTTTCCCTCGTAGAGCCCGAGCGTGAAATCGGGGTAGACCTGCTGCTCCGTTCTGGGGACGGCGGTCACTACTGCGGCAAGGGTGTGACGCGTGCGACCGGCGAGGAGCGATTTCACATCGGCGAGAAGCTGCGCCCTCTCCAGGGTCCGTCCGTCGCGGCCTTCGTCAATCACTTGCCCGGTGGTGATAAGGATTTTTCGGGGCACCATCCGCACGTCGACGTTGCGGGCAATTTTGCTGGCGATAGAAGCATTGATTTTCCCGTTGTCGAACTCCGGCCGGTAGGTCGGGCTACCGGAAACTTCTACCTCTTTAAAAATAAGCCAGGAGCCGATGTCCGCTTGCGTAAAGGTGTAGGTCGTGCCCTCAAATTCCACCGTAATCGGATCGCCGATTATCGCTTGCGCCTCTTGTTGAATGATTGCCGCCTCGGCGTCGGTGATCTCTGGAGCTGCGCGGGCGATCGAGAGGAGCACTTCGGAGAGGGTCAGTTTTCCCCCGTTGACCTGCAGATTGGTGAGGCGGCGCAAGATTTCTGACTTCAAGTACTCCGGATCAGCTTCTTCTCCGATTTGGGCCGGATCGATTTCCACCACCCCGTTCGTCACTTTGAGCGCCGCGTTTTTGGCCTTCTTAGCCAGTTGGGCGGTTGTTTCGTCGACGTATCGCTCCAAAATCTTTTGGTTGAAACTCGTAGCCAATTCAATGGGCTGCTCGCGGACGAAGCTGGCGAGGGCGGCAACCGCGCCATCCCAAAGATTCGCCCCATGTCCGATGGAAAAGAGAGTGCCGATGACCTTGTCCCGGTCAAATTCCACACCAAGCTCGGCCAAGCTTGGATGAAAGGTCTGGCCACCTTCGACCTCAATAGGGATGACCGTCTGCTCCAGGGAAGCGACGATACGATTTACTTCTTCGGCCGCCTCATCCCACCGTTTCCCCGAAAGGTCGACTCCGGCCACCGTCACCCCCGGGTAGACCCGTTCGGCATAGACGGTGGACAAGCCATACAAGCCGACCGCCACGACCGCCGTCAGAAGGTAGGCAGCAAGAAAAACGCCCAGGGCAATTTTTTTGAGAATAATCCGATTGGCAGGCGCCACAGCATTTTCTTCTGGCATAACCTTTGAAAAGTATACGGAGCAAAACCGGGAAAAGGAAGGGCTATTTGGTGAGTAGGCGTCCTTCTTTGAAGGTTGTGTACAGTGCTTGCCTCTTTTTCCAGCGGTCCAGCCCCAGAGATATCAGCGTTCGGACCACTTCCGGAAATGGTATCCCCGAAGCTTCCCAGAGCCGGGGGAACAAGCTGTGTGAAGTGCAACCGGGAAGGGTATTAATTTCTAAGACAAAAATTTCTTCCGATTTTGTGACCAAAAATTCCACTCGGGCTAATCCCTGGCAAAAGGTAATCCGGAAGACATCGGCTGCCCGTCGCATGATCTTATCTTTGAGATGTTCTGGCAGGGGAACGGCGAAACGGTACTCGGTGTCTTCGGCAATATATTTAGCCCGGTAGTCGAAAAACTCCCGCCTGGGAATGATTTCTCCCGGTAGGGAAACGCGCGGCGCCTCGTTGGGACCGATGACCGCGCAGTCCACCTCGCGACCCTTAATGTATTCTTCTATTAAAATTTTTGTGTCGTAGCGAAACGCTTTCCTGACCGCCCGAGCAATTTCGTTCTTGTTCCGCGCCTTTGTCACTGCAACCGACGACCCCATGTTGGCTGGTTTGATAAAGCAGGGAAAACCAATCTGTTGACTGATGCGCCGTTGCGTTTGGTCTGTTGCTCTGTTCCATTCCTCCTGCTGAATGACCGTAAAGTGCGGTGTCGGAAGACCATGATAGAGAAAGATTTCCTTTTGCGCTTCTTTATCCATGCCGATTGCCGAACCCAAAACCCCTGCTCCGACGTAGGGGACGCCGGCCATTTCAAAGAGACCCTGGATGGTGCCGTCTTCGCCGTAGGTTCCGTGCAGGATTGGGAAGTAGATGTCGACTCGTATGGGCTTTTGTGAGGTTTTGTCATGTAGGCCACCGCCCGGTCGGGGAAGAAGGTAGACTTCTCTCCCGTTAATCGACCAGCGCCCATTTTTGTCAATAAAAATCGGGACCACGATGAAGTTTGACGATTGCAACGCAGCCACGACGTTTTTACCGGAGAGAACCGAAACTTCGTGCTCGCCCGAGCGACCACCGAAGACGACACCGACCGTTAGTTTTTTCATCGAGTTTATTTCTAGCAAGTTTTATTCTGGCTTGCCACCCGAAGCGGCAGCGAAGGGTGGTCGGCCCGCTAGGAAGTCTCGCTTGCGCTCGCTCTGCCGAGACGCACCTAGAACCGTGGTAGGCGCGGAGGGACTCGAACCCCCAACCACCTGTGTATAAGACAGGAGCTCTGCCATTGAGCTACGCGCCTCCGAAGCAAAAGGTATCTTAGCCGATTTACATGTTGAATTCCAGAGCAAAGAGACGTGAGTGTCCTCCAAATAAGTGTTAGCCCCTCCCCGCGGTCATGGGGCGGGGTTGACAGCTTCTCACACGTCCGTTAGATTGGCTCTGATCCCCTTCCAATCCGTTTGATTTTAGTCCCCTGCGGGGATTAGGGTCGTCGTCCATGTCATGAGGAAGGATCAAGAAAGGTACACTAAAATATTAATTGACAGGAATTGTCAGGAGAGTTCATGAGAAAGCGACTGATTATGTTAACGAAAGTACTTTTGACCACGTTTGCCGCTCTTGTATTTGGATTCTTTTTGGGAACCATTTTCGCCGCCCAGACGGTGGCTGCTTCGCAGTCGGCCGGGACGGGAGATATCGATGATAATGGGCACTTTCCGTCCACCGTCGGAACAGAGCGGGTTAATGCGGCGGAAGCCGGATTGCTGCCGCTTGCCGAAGGCTACCACGTCCAGTTTGAAAGCCAGAATGATTTCCCGACCATCCGCCGCGGTGAATCGTACAATTTTGACGTGACGGTGAGAAACGTCGGAACAGAAACCTGGAAGAAGGATGTCGTCCACCTCGGGACCGACAGAGGGCAGGACCGCATCACCAGTTTCCTACGGGAGGACTTGATCAGTGACGAAGATTCGGGCTGGGTGTACCCCGACCGCATTACCTGGGCAGGCAGCGACGAGACCGTTGAGCCCGGGGAGACCGCCACCTTCTCTTTTTGGATGAGCGCTCCCTACGAAATGGCGCTGGCAACCTACCAAGAATACTTTCGGGTTGTGGCCGACGGAGTGACCTGGATGGAAGACCTGGGGATGTACTGGGACGTGACGGTGACCGACGGACCAAGCTTCGCCATTGTTTCGCAAAATGACTATCCGGAGACCTTAACCTCGGGTAAATCGTATGAATTTGTTCTTGTTATTGAAAACACCAGTTCGCAAACCTGGGTCAACGACGGGAACCACCCGCTACTGCTCGGTACCGATCAACCGCGTGATCGGGTCTCCGGATTCCTCCGTGAGGACCGGGAGACCGACGAGTTTTCCGGCTGGGTAGGTCCCAACCGGGTCCAAATGGAAGAAGACGAAGTGGATCCGGGCGAAGAAGCAACGTTCCGATTTTGGTATACCGTGCCGGAGACCATGGAGAGCGGTACGTACAAAGAGTACTTCCGGCCGCTCCTGGAACAGGCCGGCTGGCTCGACGACTACGGGGTCTACTGGGAGGTGACAGTGGCCAATGTTCCGGTCCGCCCCGCGACCACGACTCTGAAACCGGAAGTGAATAAGTTGATCGTGAGTTGGGCTGCCTCGGCAGAGGCGACCGGTTACAGGGTGCGCTACCGACCGCTCGACCAGAAAGCCTTCACGATCCTCGATGTGGGGGGAGCCGTGACGGAAACCACGTTTGATGCGCCCGGTGGGCAAGACTACGAAGTAGGGGTGGCTGCCGTCGACGATCTAGGACCTTCTCCGTTTACCTCAGCGTTTGTTCATGTGGAGAGTCAGGCTGAAGCGGATGCCCGGGTTGCCGCGCAGGAGGCACGGCAAGAGCAAGTCGCCGCCCAAGAGCGGAAAGCAGAGGAAGAACGCCGGGCTGCCGAAGAACCGGAAGTGATCGGGGCACCCGCCGAAGAAGAGCCGACACCTACCCGTGACTGGCGGCAATTCTGGCTGACATTACTGGTGATCCTTGGTGCGGCTGGTCTTGCTACCGCGGGCTACTACGGGTACGAGTGGTGGGCCGAATCCCGTCGCCGACCCCGCGTCACGACCAGAGTAGAACCTCCCAAGCGCGAAACGCCGCCCAAACCGCCCTCGAATTCAACAAGGTGGTAGCTCTAGAAACGTTGAAGCTGTTGAAATCGTTCAAAACGCGTTGAACGAGGCCAGCACAGGTGGCCGGTTGAACAATTTGAACGTGTGCCGCCACCTAACGTCCGATAAGGTATAATCGGTGCCATGGTGAGTGGTGCCAGGCGAGTAGTGACCGGACAAGAGCTTCTCGAGACAGGGAAGCGGTTATTTTCGTTCCTGTTGGCCCTCTATCTTATCTTTCTCGTCGGGCGGGCCGTCTATCTCAACTTCCGGGTCAAACAGCGGATTTTGGAGATCGAAACAGAGGTAAAGAGTCTGAAGGCAGACAATCAGCGACTGGCAAACCTTATTTCCTACTACCAAACCGAGACCTTTCGCGAACTGGAGGCCAGGAGCAAGCTGGGTTTGAAAAAGCCAGGGGAGACGGTGATAGCCGTACCCGAGAACGCCGACGAACCCCTTGAGGAACGGCGTCCCGGTGCGCAGCCTGCCGATCAGGCTTCTCAGGTAATCCCTAACTACGTGAAGTGGTGGGAGTATCTATTCGGTGAATCATAACTAGTTCCTTGACTCACGATCGTTAATCTGGTACTATAGATACACGGTTGGAGGACACATGAAAGGTGTCCTCTATGTTCGTACCCACCATCAAAAATCAGGTTCACATTTTTGCCACCCTCCTTGGTGTTACCCTTTTCTCCTCGATGCCGGTCGGGATCTTTACGCGTGATTTTTCAACCTTTGAGGTCGCTTATGCGGCCCCTGTTACTTCCGGGACGCTGATCGAACTCACCAACCAGGCTCGTGTCGAGGAAGGGCTCGAGGCTCTCGTCGTGAGCCCGCTTTTAACCCAGTCCGCCCAGGCCAAGTCCAACGACATGCTGGAAAAGAACTATTTTGCCCATACCTCCCCGGAGGGACTTTCTCCCTGGTACTGGTTCGGACAGGTTGGCTACGACTACATCTACGCCGGGGAGAACCTGGCCAAGAACTACGCCACCGCTGAAGCGATGTTTGAGGCGTGGATGAATTCTCCGACCCACCGAGCTAACATCCTTTCTGCCAACTATCAGGAGATCGGGATTGCTGTGGCGAGTGACAGCGAAGTGCTCTATGCCACGCAGCACTTCGGGACTCCCAAGGAGTCGGCGGCCGGTACCGCCACCGTGACGCCTACTCCGCCTGCTGCCCCCCGTCGGGTTGCCCAGGCCGTTGCTGATGCGATCCCTCCGACCATCGCAGATGTTCCCCTGGTTGACGCCGAGGTCGAACAGGGTGAGGAAATTTCGATTGCCCTCTCTGTTTCCGGGGATCCGGAGAAGGTGACCGTCCGAGCCGGAGAGAAGGTGTTCTCACTCACCCCCGACGGAGACCGCTGGATTGGGACCATGCAGCTTTTTGCCGGCGGCACCTACACGGTGACGGCGGAAGCGGTCGACGCCGCCGGCAATACCATGACGGTAAGCCTCGGGTCAGTGACCGTCCTGGTTCCCGATGTGATTCGAGACAACCTCGATGCAAAAACGATGTTCGCTGCCTACTGGAAGGATGTCGCCGGGCAGGAGGGCTGGCCGATTGCCCTGGCCTTAGTGGTCATACTTGCCACCCTTATTGGTGTCTACGGGAAGGGTTATCTCATGAATCGCCTCCATAGTCGGTTTGCTCCCTCATAAAAAAAGTACCTGCCAGCTTGACCTTCTCGCGCTATACTGGAGGAGTGCCACGACAAACAAAATCGATCTATATCGGCGCCTTTACGCTGTTGGGATTTTTGCTCGCCAGTATCCTGCACGCCGTGATTGAGATTCCGGTCATCAACCTCCTTGTGGCTGATTTTGACCGCTGGAGTTTAGGCTTGACATGGGAGCAGTGGTTTTTGGTCCACCACGTCGGGGCAGCCATCCTCTGGATCGCCGGGGTGTTGTTCGGATACAAAGAAGGCCAGTACTGGTGGCAGGTAATGTACGTAGAGAAAAAAACACCCACATGGGTTTATTCTTGACGGATTACTAGAGAGGAGTAGTCTTACAGGTGATAGGAGGCTATATGTCCAAGCTCCTTTTTGTCCTCGCTGTTCTCATGATCCTTGTTTTTCCCGGCTTCGCTCTGGCGGCAGAGCTCAAAACTGGTGAGACGCGCGCGTCTGTAGCCAAAGACCAGGTTGTCGAGGATGACTTGTACATTGCGTCCGGAGAAGTGGATGTGGCGGGTACGGTCAATGGTGACGTAGTGGCAGCCGGCGGCACGGTGCGCATTTCCGGGAAAGTGGCCGGTGACCTCGCTGTGGCGGGTGGCACCGTTTTTATTGAGGGAGAAGTAGCAGACGACGTGCGGGTGGCGGGCGGGACAGTTTCCGTTTCCGGCCGCATCGGTAATGATCTTATTCTGTTTGGCGGGACGACCGAGGTGACCTCGGAAGCTAACGTGGCCGGGGACGTCCTCGCCGGAGCAGGTTCCCTGACCATTTCCGGAACGACCGGATCGGTCAAAGCCGGGATCGGAGAATTGACCATCGCCAGCACCGCCAAAATCAACGGCGATTTGACCTACACGAGCGATCGAGAGGCAACTATTGAGAGCGGCGCCACCATTACTGGCCAGACCGTCCGCGAGCAGCCGACCAGAACAGGAGTCGACCGGGTCATGCAGTTCGGCGGCGCATTCCCGATCTTGACCCTTGTCATGGCCCTGCTCTTCCTGTACGTCTTCCCCAACAAGGCGGCCAAGGTTGCCGTTACCTGGCGGCGGGGATTTGCCGGGAATCTCTTGTGGGGATTCCTCTTTTTGATTGGCGTCCCGATTGCGGCGGTGATTTTGATGGTCTCGTTGATCGGACTGCCGATCGGCTTCGGTTTGTTCTTGATCTACCCCATTCTCCTCTACGTCGGCTCTCTGACGGCGGCTCTGGGGTTGGGAACCTGGCTCAAGAATCTGATGGATAGGGAAAAAGAGCCTCGCCCGACGTGGCTGGCGGTGGTCTTGGGAGTGGCCGGATTGGCCATACTAGGATACATCCCCTTTGTCGGATGGATTTTGGGCTTTCTTGCTTTTCTTTCCGGTCTTGGCGCATTAGTCCGCTACGACTGGGATGTGGTGACGGAGCTGCGAGCAGGGAAGACGCTCTAAACCGGATATGTATCATCTCTCATCGCCGGTCGGGATCTTTTCTATTGATTCACGGTCAGCAATGTAGTAGCTTTGGTCGGCTATGCAACGACCAAGCTTTCTGTCGGCTTCGGACAGCACTTCGTACACCAAAAAGTACCGCCTGATTGCTCTGGGAATCATCATTGCCGCCGGGCTGGTGCTTGTCGTTGGCTTGGGCTTTCAGGGCAGCAACACCGCGATTGGTCGACTAGTGCGAAACGTGGGGGATAAGGTCGGCTTTTCTGTGGGCGAAGGGAGTCTCAGTAATTCTGTGGCGGGTTCTGCAACAGACAGCCCGACGTCGCAGGGAGAAACGGGGCAGGGTGCCGAGTTAGCCGGGGTCTCCAGTGACGAAATTTTACGCCTGATCAACGAGTACCGGGCGGGGAGAGGACTCCAGCCCATAGTCAAAAACGACCGCTTCTGTGAGTTTGCCAATACCCGCGCCCAACAGATTTCCGAAAACTGGTCACAAAAGCTTATTGAAGAAAATAAGAATTACTACTTTCGAGCTGTTTGTTTAAAGTGTAAGAAACTGGCCGAACTGATCGCCCGGGAGGTCTCAAACCCGCAGGAAGTAGTGTCCAATTGGACGGACGATAGTGCTAACCGAGAAGTGCTGGAGCGACCAGGCTACAACATTGGTTGCGTGGGGGGATACTCGCCGGATCAGCAAAAAGCCTACATTGCCTTCGAACTCGGCGAAAAGGTCGATTGATCCGCTTCGGAAGGAAGGGGAGGAGCGAGCTTGCCCGAAAGGGTCGGCCTAGCCGACGAGCGCGGGAAAGGGGAAACGCTGTGTCCCCTCCCGGATTAGTCGATTTGGCCGCGCATCTCGCCCGAGGCCATGTCGCCCGGGCCGGTATTCTGTGCGCCGACTCCGTCGTCGGTGTGAACGTTGACATAGGCGTTTCCGGAGCGCATGGCATTAAGAAGGGTAGACAGTGGCATGCCGGCCAAGGGACCGGTCAGGTTGGCTGCAGTAATAATCCCGGTGGCTAATGTTCCATGCATAGTGCCAAAACCAGGGGCTTGGGAGTACAGTTGCACAACGACTGGTCCATTTTCATCTTCTGCGCCCAAGTGAATGTGCGCTGCGGTGGCATTGGGGAGAAACATATTGATCACCCGGAACCGAATTTGTGAATCATCCGGGCTGACCACAAACGTGGCGACACCCCGCGCGGGAGTCACCACTGCCGGAACCTCGTATTTACCCCGCAACTGTTCGACAAAGACCCGCCGGGGACCGGCCCCGACTGATCCTATTGAGAGCGCGAACAACGTGCCCAGAGCCAGCACACCGATCCATCGTTTTGTCATCACACCTCCTTAGGGTCCACCGTAGTCCTCCTTGAGGCTACCGTGGTTTTTGGGACAGTCCCATGCTACGCAACAAGCTAACGCAGTCAAGGGCCTTGCTTTTTTCATCTGGACGTGTTAGACTTGCGCGTTCACAGTTTAACTACGATGCCGACCGTGAACTAAGTAAAACAGAGGAGTTTTCTTCTGGTCAACGCTGTCATCCCGCCAGTTTTCTCGTTCTTGACTTCGTTAAGCTACGTATTGTGGGACCGCAAGCGCTCGCACGCCAAAGTCTCATATCAGGAAACAAAAACCTAGCGCTTCAGTTCGTTCGCCACGTGCGCCTCGGCCATGGTTTCGTGGACGGTGCCCCCCGCGTAGACCGGGGGCGAGCTGATTTCGTACAGCTTGAGCGGCTCTCCGCCGACGTTCTTAAAGTTATGCTTGGTGCCGGCCGGGACGTAGGTCATCGAATCCTCGCCGATGGAGGAGGGGACACCGGAAATGATCGCTTGGCCCGACCCTTCGCCGACAAAAACAAGCTGGTCGGTGGCCGGGTGGATTTCCTCGCCGATTTCTTCGCCGGGTTTTAGCGACATAACGACAATTTGCATCCGGCTTCCGGTGTAAACAACCCGGCGGAAGGCAGTATTTTGATCAGTTATTTGTTCAATATTGCCGTGGTAGCCGGCCATAGAACCTCCTTGTTATCGTTATACCCCGTTGGAGCTTAGAGAAAAAGGCTCTCCCAGGGGAGCCTTTTTCTGATTGAATATTTCCTTAGGGGACGGTCACCACGGCGTCTACGGTGGAAATCTCACGGTGTTTGGGATCAGAGAGCCCGGCGGCCGAGGTGAAGACGTTGACAAGGAGGTTGTGAGTACCGGAGCCGGACGGATAGAAGTCCGAGTACGTTGCATTACCGGAGGCGTTTGTGGTCATGACAACTCCGTAGAAGACGGCTGCTTGAGCGGCCGTCTTCTATATGCTTAAGGTTAGTAAAGAAGATCTACCCCAGTGATATCCGGCTGGTCCAAATCTCTTTTTTTGGTTTCGCCGTAATCGGCATAGCCGTACATGGTGGCCTCGGCGCAAGAATTTTCATATTGATCCTCGAGCCCGAAAACGTGCCCGTGTTCGTGGGTAACTATATTATCAAAGTCCATCCGGTTGGCTTCTCCTGATAAAGACCAGCGGTAGGAGCGGTCGTTATAAACTTGATCGGTTTCCACAATTTCCAGGGTAGTGGTGGTGTACCAAATAACCGTGACTCCGATTGATCCGCCCGAAATACCTCCAAAATAAATTTCGTTCCGGCCGTCAGGAAAAGAATAGTCGGCGCGCAGTCTTGATGAGGTAAGAGTAGATTCTCCGACGATATTGGGACCGCCGTTGCCCAGCGTGCCATCGGCCGCATCTTCCCACTTGGCCAGGCCGGCGTTGACAACGTTTCTGAGCGAAGAACCGGCCAGACCGCTCCTGTTGGAGGCGTTAAAGAGGAAATTTTCGTTGGCCGTCCATTTGACTCCGCCGCCGATAAAGCCGTAGCAGGTAGCAAGGGAGGCTACTTGGGGCTGATTTTGGCGGTTGTGGACAAAGGCTTTCCCGCGAACCGGCCGGCCGGAAAGCGGCTCCACAGCCACTCCCAAGTCAAAAACGCCTTTTCTTATTTCACGGGCGCCTCTTGGCAGTTTCTCTTCGTCCGAAGGTCCGGCCCAGACCGGGCTGACTGCAAGAATCAGCGCTAAAAGGGCAGAGGTAAGAATAGTTTTGGATAACATATCGGT
>Ga0187892_10003771_pt1 | contig 26906 bp, 18 predicted proteins | sample MA1701073metaG_FD_139345 | JGI IMG/M metagenome (GOLD analysis project Ga0187892, IMG submission 139345) | Bio-ooze microbial communities from a basaltic lava cave in the Kipuka Kanohina Cave System on the Island of Hawaii, USA - MA170107-3 metaG ... | reverse complement strand
TACATCGCGCGGCAGCTCTGCGAGGCGAACCAGGGCGCGCTCGAATACGTCCCGGTCGCGGGCGGCGGCAGCTGCTTCCGGATCACGCTGCCGGTGGCCGGTCGTCCGATGCCGGCGGGCGGCGCTGCACGCCGCGCCAACAACGGCTTCGGCTAGCATTCGCGCGACGCCGCTTTCCGAACACCATGACCCAACGCACCGCGCTGATCGTCGACGACGAGCCGGACATCCGAGAGCTGCTCGTGCTGACGCTGAGCCGGCTCGGCCTGCGTGTGGACACGGCCGCGAACGTCACCGACGCGCGCCGCTTCCTCGACGAGGAGCCGTACGCGTTCTGCCTCTCGGACATGCGGCTGCCGGACGGCACCGGGCTCGAGCTCGTCGAGCACGTCTCGCGTCACCACCCCGAGGTGCCGATCGCGATCATCACGGCGTACGGCAGCGTCGACGCGGCGGTCACTGCGCTCAAGGCCGGCGCGTTCGATTTCGTCTCCAAACCCGTCGATCTCGCGGTGTTGCGCCGCCTCGTGCAGTCGGCGCTGCGCTTGTCCGACGCGCGCCGCAGCGAAGCCGACGCGGCAGCAGCGAGCCTGCTCGGCGACTCGGCCGCGATCCGCGAGGTGCGCGCGACGATCGGGAAAGTCGCGCGCAGCCAGGCACCGGTCCACATCAGCGGTGAGTCCGGCTCCGGCAAGGAGCTCGTTGCGCGACTGATCCACGAACAGGGCCCGCGCGCGAGCGGACCGTTCGTGCCGGTCAACTGCGGCGCGATTCCGTCCGAGCTCATGGAGAGCGAGTTCTTCGGCCACGTGCGCGGCAGCTTCACCGGCGCGCACGCCGACAAGGCGGGGCTGTTCCAGGCCGCAAACGGCGGCACGCTGTTCCTCGACGAGGTCGCCGATCTCCCGATGCACATGCAGGTGAAGCTGCTGCGCGTGATCCAGGAGAAAGGTGTGCGCCCGATCGGCGCGTCGCAGGAGGTGCCGGTCGACGTGCGCGTCGTTTCGGCGACGCACCGCAACCTTGCGCAGCTGGTCGAGCAGGGCGTGTTCCGGCAGGACCTCTACTACCGCATCAACGTCATCGAGGTCCGCGTGCCGCCGCTGCGCGAGCGCGGCGAGGACATCGAGCTGCTCGCGAAGACCTATCTCGATCGTGCCGCGGCCGCCGACGGCGGTCCGCGTCCCACGCTCACGCCCGGCGCGCTCGCCGCACTCCAGGCGTACGACTTTCCCGGCAACGTGCGCGAGCTCGAGAACATCCTCGAGCGCGTCGTCGCACTGTGCGAAGGCAACGTGATCGAGGCGTCCGACCTGCGGCTGTCCGAGCGCGGCGCGCCCGCGGCGGCGCCGGGCGCACCCGTGCCCGCGCAGTCGAACGTGCACCCGGCTTCGCTCGACGACTACATCGACAACGTCGAGCGCGAAGCGATCATGAAGGCGCTGCAGGAAACGCGCTACAACAAGACCAAGGCCGCGCAGAAGCTCGGCATCACGTTCCGCGCGCTGCGCTACAAGCTCAAGAAGCTCGCGATCGACTAGGAGCCCGACCCGCATGACCCGCTGGAAAGCCGCCGCGATCCACTTCGGTATCAGCCTCGTCGTGATCGGCGCCGTCATCGGCGGCCTGCTGCTGATGTGGTATCCGCCACCGATGTTCGGGGTGTTCGGCGCGGCGAAGCTCGCGCTGATCCTCGCGAGCGTCGACGTCGTGATCGGGCCGCTGTTGACGCTGATCGTCTACAAGGCTGGCAAGCGCACGCTGAAGTTCGATCTCACCGTGATCGCGCTGCTGCAGGCGATCGCGCTCGTGTACGGCGTCAGCATCATGTGGCAGTCGCGGCCGGTGTTCCTCGTCGCGTCCGTCGACCGATTCGAGCTCGTGTTCGCGAACCAGCTCGAGCCCGCCGACCTCGAGCAGGGCAACGAGGAACGTTTCCGCAAGCTGCCGTGGAACGGCGCGAAGCTGGTCGGCGCCGAGGTTCCGTTCGACGGGCGTGCCAAGCTCGAGGCGGCCCTTTCCGGCATGGCCGGCAAGGACATCCACCTGACGCCGCGCTACTACGTCGACTACGCCAAGGTCGCACCCGGGCTTCTCAAGCGCGGCGAGCCGCTCGCCGCGTTGCGAAAGCTCGGCCCCGACGCCGGGGTCGAGGTCGATGCATTCGTCGCGAAGCACGAGCTCGACGAGAACTGGGTCCGGTACGTGCCGGTGGTCTCGAGTCGCGGCCGCGCTGCAATGGCGCTCGACGGCTCGCTCGGCACACCGATCGGCATGCTGCCACTCGATCCCTGGCGCGACCTCGAATAGCCCGAACCCAAAGGGGTCAGAGTCATTTGAACCCAAAGGGGTCACAGTCATTTGCGGAGGATGCGCCGCGCGAGCCGCTCTGCATCCGCCGGCGCAGCCGGCTGGTGGCCGCGGCCGCGCAGGCGCACACACCGCTCGAGACGTGCTTCGATATCGATGCGAAACGACTCGGGGCCGTAGGCGCGACCCTGCTGCAGGTGCGCACGAATCTCGAGCAGCTCTCGCTCGTCGAGCGCCGCGGCGACCAGCTGCCGATAGGCGTCGGTCCGGCCCGACCCGTCATTCAACGCGACGTACGCGTCGTGCGGAGTGATCAGCGGATCGTCGCGCCCGAGCGCGTTCGCGCCATAGCTCGTCCACGAATAATCGCCCGCCGAACCGACGATACCCGCCCTGACCGGGTTGAGCTCGATGTAGCGGTAGCAGGCCAGCACGTACGACGCGCTCCCCACGAGCGACGACCGGAACCGCCCTTCCCAGAGGGTCCCGGTACGCGCGTAGCGCAGATTGAACGCGGCGACGTAGCGCCGACCGAGCGTCTGCATCATCACGGACGTGGCGCCGGCCTCGTGCGGCGTCAGCAGCAGGTGGACATGGTTCGTCATCAGTGCGTACGCATGCACTGCGCAGCCACAGCGCGCCGCGGCTTCGCGCACATACTCGAGGTAGCGCCGCCTGTCGGCGTCGGCGCGGAAGCACGCCTGTCGATCGTTGCCGCGCTGGACGACGTGCATCGGAATCCCTGCGAGCTCGAGACGTGACATGCGGGGCACGGCGAATTCCTCCGGAGGCTCGCGCCAACGTGCCGTCCCGGGTGCGGGCCGTCGTCCGTGTGATGCGGGGAGTTTCGTCAGCCGTCCACGCCACTGCGGGTCAGAAAAGACACCGACGCTTTTGCGGGCCCCCGTGCGAATGGACCAAATGACTCTGACCCCTTTGGCGGACCCCTTTGGCGGTGATTCGAACGAACGATTGACACAACCCCGGTGAGGGGCGTAAACGTACGCGGCCGTATGGACGGCAGGGGATTCGCTAGAGGAACTCGCGCTACCGAAAAAAGACCGTCACGCAAACACGGCGAAGCATCGTCCACCACCGACTCGGAGGGGAGTCCAGTCATGGTCAAGAGCTCGCGTATCGCTGTCGTGCTGTTCGGATTCGCTCTCGGCGCGGCGTCGTTGCCCGCGTCCGCGGAGCTCGGGGATTACAGCTTCTTCCAGACGCTCGCGAACCTCGTCTCGCCGCCGCCGGCCGACAACCGGGTCACGCCGGCGCAGACGCAGGGGCCTTATCCGCTGTTGAGCAACCCGCCCGGTTTCAACGACGGATTCAATCCCGGCTCGTACCTCGCGTGGCAGACGATCAAGCTCGCGCCATCGACCGGCGCGGTGTGCGGCAACGGCTCGCCGTACAAGTTCTTCGTCAACCGCGTCGCGAACACGCGCAACACGATCGTCTACATGGAAGGCGGCGGCGCCTGCTGGGACTACCCGAGCTGCAGCGGGCAGACCGGCATCCGCGGCGCACGCAATCCGAACGGCATTCCCGACGACTACATGAGCCTGTTGAGTCCGGGCAGCAGCATGGTGAGCCCGTTCGTCGTGCGCCTGCACCCGTGGTCGCGGACCAAGGTGCAGAACTGGAACATGATCTACGTGCCGTACTGCACCGGCGACATCTACGGCGGCGACAAGGTCGCGGTGTACGCCGATCCGACCGGGCAGAAGGCGCCGCTCGTCTGGCACCACAGCGGTCTGCGCAATACGCGCGCGGTCGTCGCGTGGCTAAAGAACAACCTGCCGCGCCCGACGCAGATGCTGTCTACGGGTTGTAGTGCAGGGGGAACTGGAAGCCTCAACAACTATCCCGCCCTGCGTCGCGATCTCGCACCGACGCGCGGCTTTCTGATCGACGACTCAGGCCCCGCGTACTCGGCACCGATCGGCGCGAACCCGCAGCAGTATCCGTCGCTGCCGTTGCACACGAAGATCCGCGCCTCGTGGGGCCTCGACGCCGCGAACGGCCCGATCGCGTACCTCGCGAGCGCGCTGCCGCAGTTCAACACGAGCGACCTCGGCTCGATCGTGCCGGCGCTGGTCGCGCGCTGGCCCGGCGATCGCCTCGGCCACACGCATTTCTGGAAGGACCTCAACTACTCGTCGTATTCGTACGAGCGCTTCTTCCCGGAGATCATCAACGCGCCGAACCAGGCCGCGAAGGAGCAGCTGATTCACGCCAAGTGGGCGATCGACACCGAGCGGCTGCGGCAGCGGCTCAACGGCATCGCGCAGTTCGGCGGCTACTTCCCGCAGTACCGCGCGCTCAACGAGAGCCACTGCACCACGATCGTCGACTTCAACCACGGCGACGTGCAGGAGCGCGGCCTCGAGCTGTCGCACTTCATCGACAGCGTGATGGATGGGACCGGTGCGGTGATCGATGCGTCCGAAGCGAGCGACGCTGCGGACAAGGCGAAGCCGTTCAACGCGATCTACGCGCTGGTCGATGGGTTGATGTGAAGCCCACGCGCCGGGGCCGCGCATGCGGTCCCGGCGCTCACCGCGAGGGAGAACCACGATGACGATCCGGCATTGGTTGCTCGCGGCGGGCCTCGTCGCGCTCTTCGCCGGCGCCGGCCTGTCGACGCGATTGCCGCGCGACGAACCCGACGCGGCCCACAGCGCATCGCCGGCACCTGCTTCGCAGCGGCCGCAGGCTGCGGCCCGAGACGAAGCTCCACCTCGTACGCGTCTCGGGTCACGCCCCGCATTCGTAGCGGCAACCACGGCGGCGGAACGCAACAACTACGAGGACCGCTCGCGCTTCCAGACACGCGTTGGGGAGTTCCTCGTCACTGCACCGCGCCTCGACGCCGCGGCGCGCGCGCGCGCGGCCGCCGAGCTCGATCGCGAGATCGACGCGCATGAGCGCGCATCGACGCTCTCTGCCGGCGAAGCGCTGCTGCTGCGCGCGGAGCTCATCCGCCTGAGCGTCGACGACGAGCTCGTAGAGGCCGAGCGCCTCACCGACCTCACCGAGCGCTACCGCGCCGATGCGGAGCGCCGCTCCGCGGCGTGGGCCGCGCGCGACGACCGACAGCTCCTAGACTACCGCGCGCGGGAGCAGCGGATCGTCGAAGAGGTCATGGCGATGCCTACAGTTCCCGGCGGGATCGAGCGGGGCGAGTACCTGCGGCAACGGCTGCAGCGCGAGCGCGAGCTGGCGTTTCGTTAAAATGGAAAAATGGAGGCGTGGCTCGCACCGTGCGTAACACAACCGGCCGAGAGCATCGCTGACCTCGGCTTCCAGAAGCTCCTGCACGAACTGCTGCACCCCGATCCGCAGGGCTTGTTCGAACGGGTCGATCCAATCACTCAGCGTCGGCGCCGCAGGCGCCGCAGTGTTACCTTTGCTCATGGCGTAGTCTCCTCGGCGCTTGCAGGCGCCGCATTCTTGGTTGGTTCCAAGCTGGAGACTACGCCTTCTTCAAATTTCCACCACGTTCGCTACGCGACCCGCACCGAGCTTCGCAACTGCTTCGACCGCGGCTTCTTCTCATTCTTCATATGAAGAGCCAGGAGTTTGCGTTCCGCTGTCGTGTCTGCGTCGACGGAAATGACCTCGTTGAGGCTAATCCAGGATCTGCCATCTGGTCGCCCAGAACTGCTGATCACTTGCACGGATACCGCACCCTGTTTCAACTCCTCGACGAACCCTACAAGTGAGTCATCAGGATCCGAACCCCAGATGGTAACGATCGCTCTTGCGGACTTCGCCTTTCGTAGCGTTGACTCAATGAGCCCCCGCCCTCGCGGCGCAGACCCCGGTGAGAAGTCACCGCGCTTCCTAAGACTCGCCTCGAGCCTCCGTTCGTAGCCTCCGGCGACGTCAACCCGAAACACCTCGGCGATGCTGCGGACCTCGTAGCCCGCCAACTTGCCAGCAGGGTCTACCGCTAGGAGGCGAACATGGGTCTTCGACACGTCATCGACAAAACCGACAGAACAGCGCGACCAATCGCGCCTGTCCACGTGAAGCGACACGAGCACCGGCTTGCCCATGAACGTTCGCAGGACAGCGATGATGGACTTAGTATGGTCGGTTAGCATCACCTTTCTCTCCTCCGCGCTTGTCCCGCTTCTTTCGCGTCTTGCCCTTATCGTGCTTGCCCTTGTTGCTCTTGCGCTTGTTCGTCCTGTGTTCCTTGTAGTTGTAGGTGCCTGGTGCCGGAGGCGTGGCCTCGAACGTCGACAAGCCGGGACATCCCTCACCGGGGCACTCGTTGTTCTTGCGAGCAGCGATAGCTGCAACTGCGCTGGCCCCGACCAACAGGCACACACACGCGACATCGCCGACCGGGGCTGGACCGTCGACGAGGACGAGCCCCAAGCACGTCGTTCCCACGGCCGTTGCCGACTCCCCAGTGGGGTCCACCAGGCTGGCCGGATCACCCGTGACGTACTCGTAGAGATTGGGCCCGTCGGGAAACTCCAACGGGTCCTCGGCGATGAACCGCTTCAGCGCTGAGCTGTAGTACCGCTGACGGTAGTAGTAGAGGCCCGTTCCGTCGTTCTCGCGTCCGGTGAACTGATACGCGTTGGTAAATCCTGTTGTGACGTCGCTCTGCGTCACCTCGCCGAATGGTTCGTAGCTGTAGCGCTGACGGACCACCTGCGAGCTGTCAGTCAGAGCAACGGTGCTCCCAAGAGCGTCGCTTAGAAAGTGCGTGCGGCCCACGACATCGTCTCGCGCGAAGTACTCGTCGATATCGAGTCCGGTCAGGAGGGTTCGTGTCGCAGATCCGACTTTCTCATGCACCGGGTTCCACTCGTCATACAGAAACTCTGTGGTCGTGCCCGCGATAGTCTTGCGCGTGCGTCGACCAACCGCGTCGTACTCGAACGTCGCCAGCGTTGCGGCACCCTGCTGAATCTGCGTCAGTCGATTTCGCGGATCCCACGCATAGGTCTTGCCGCTCGGCGCCGGCTGCCCGTCGCTCAGCAGGTTCCCATTCGCGTCATAGCTGGGAGCGTATCCATCAATGCTCGTCTGCCGGTTGTTGAGATCGAACGTGCTCGAGCCACTCGTCGTAGTGGGCAGGCTCTCTGAGGCCCAACTCCCGCCGCGGCTAGTACGTCGCCCTGCCGCGTCGTAGCCATAGGTCAAATCGCCGAGCAACGTGCCGCCGGAATTGCGGTAGGTGAGCGCGGTGAGCTGGTCCGCAGCGTCGTACGCGTAGCTCGTCGACACGCCGTTCTGGAGTGTCAGCAAGGTGCGGCGGTCGGCCGCGTCGTACGCGATCGTGACGGACGTACCATTCTGTGTCAGCGTCGTGAGCCGTCCGCCGAGGTCGTAGTCGTAGCTCACGGGCCCCTGCGCCGCCGCGGTCATCCCTGTGCGCTGCCCGGCGGCGTCGTAGACGTACGAGACCGTGCCCTGCGGCGTCTGCTCCTGCGTCAGACGGTCGAGGCCATCGTAGCTGCGGGTGATGCTGCCCGAGACGGAATCGACGATCGAGGTTAGGCGGTTACCCGTGTCGTAGCCGTAGATGGCTGTGCTTGCGTCGTGATAAGTCGTGAGCGTGCGGCGACCGCGCGCGTCATACGCATAGCTCGTCGTCTGATTCTTGCGGTCCGTGTGGCTTAGAGTGCGGCCCAGCTTGTCCCAGGTCCACGACTCCGGCTGCAGCAAAGCATCGGTGCGCGAGATGCGTCGGTTGACGCCATCGAACTCGTAGTCGGTCCGGCCACCATGCGTGTCGGTGAGCGATTCAAAGTTGTCGTTGCCGTCGTACGTGAATGTCGTAGCGCGGCCCATCGGGTCGATGCTGCGCGAAACCCGGTCGCGCGTGTCGTACTCCGTGCGCGTGCGGTTGCCTAGCGGGTCATCGACTGCGACCGTGCGGCCCAGACCGTCAGCGGTGTAGGTAGTGGTGCGGCTGAGCGCGTCTGTCACCGTCCGAAGATCGTAGCCGAGATAGCCATAGGTGGTGGTGTGATTCAGCGGATCGGTCACGCTGGTGGGCTGGCCGGCGGCGTTGCAGGCGATGTTGGTCGTGTGGCTGAGCGGATCCGTTATCGCGGCCAGGCACCCCTGCGTGTACGCGTACGTTGTCGTCCGGCTGAGCGGATCGGTGACCGAGGCGATCAGGTTGTAGTCGGGGGTGTAGGTATACGTCGTCGTTACCGCATTCGCCGTTCCTGCGAGGGCGGTTACGCTCGTGACGTTGCCCGACCCGTCGTGCGTGTACTCGGTTCGGCGGCCCATTCCGTCGATACGCGCGGTAACTAGACCGGCGGACTGACGCTCGTACGTGGTGGTCTCGGCAAGCGGATCGCCCAGCGGATAGGTGTCCGACTGCGGGTAGCCGCTCGTGTGGAAGATGACTCGGCGGACGCGGTTGAGCGGGTCGGTCACATCGGTCTGGGTCACTACATTGCCTGCACCGACGGCATAAGAGAACGTGTACACGCCCGCGTCAGCAAGCGTCTGCTGCTGTACGCGCCCATTCGCGTCGTAGACATTCGTGACCATCGTGTTTCCACGACGGTCGACGACCGTGAGCATCCGGCCTGAACCGTCGTACGTGTAGCGCTCGACGGTCGCATCCGGGTAGGTGACCGTTTCGAGCAGACCCGCAGCGTCGTACGCGTACGTCACGTCGCGACCACTCGAGTCCTTGACGCTCGAGATCCGATTCGAGCCGTTGTAGGTGAACGAGAGGAACCGACCGCTCGGTGACGTGACCTTCGACACGAGGCCAGCGTTGAAACTGATCCGCACGGCGTTGCCGAACCGATCGATGATCGCGGTAAGCGGGTTACCGGAATACGCGAGAAACTCGAGGCGCGTGCCGTCCTTCAGCGTGATGAGCCAATATTCGCCCCCACCCCCCGGCAGGGTCGGCGCGGTCAGCTTGGCGCCGTAGAACACCGAACGGGACGCCTTGTGCTCCCAGACACTCGTGTGCATGTTTCCGGTGTTGTCGGAATAGACGAACGGGATCCGCGCACCGTCTGGGAGAACCAGCACGGGATTGGCGTGCGGGCCAAGCAGGTACATCCCATAGTTGTGCATCACGCCGCGACCGAAGGGGCGCGACGCCGTGTCACCCGGTCGATAGGTACGGGTGAAGACAAGCGGAGCGACGTCTTGAATCGCAAAGTCCGTTCGCGAATGCAAGAATAGCCCAGTCCGACAATCGACGGGATCGCCCGCGCGGGCGGGGCCGCCGCCTCCAGGCGCGTTGCATCCATCGGGCGGAGGTGCACCCTCAGGGCCAGGCGGAGCACCGCTCAGCGCATGACCGGCGCCGAAGTGATCATGCAAGCCCGCATGCTCGTGTGGCTCGACATGCTCACCGTGCTCGTCGACGACGCCTGAGCCATAGACCTTCCACCCCTCGAGCGGGTCATACGTCCAGAAATCGTGCTCGGTACCGGGCGCATCGCCACCATAGTTCGGATAGACAAGCCGAACACCGCTTGCCGCCTTCGGCGTAAGCCCCTGGATCGTGATCCCAGCCGGCGACACCATGAAGAACGACGGGAAGCTCGCCGGCAGCGGGAACATCGCGCGATCGACCGGCACCGGAATGATCGAGATCTCGCTCAGCGCGCGGCCCTCGCGATCGCGAATCACCGTGTCGGGCGGAATACGGATCTCGAGGCCCGGGATCTCCGGATGCGAAACGATGGTCTCGCGCGTGGTCGGCGACGGCAGGCGGACCTTGTCGCTTGCGCTGATGCGGGGAAGGTACAGGCGGTGCGCGACAGGTTTGACTGCGCCTTTCTCGACGTCGACGCCGACGATGAACTCTGCGTACTCCGCATCCGCGGTATTCGCGCTCGAGCCGTCGACCAGCAACACCTGACGGCCGGGCTCGAGGTCGGTGAGAACGAACACGCCATCGGCGTCGGTCCGCGCGTGCTCAGCGCCGATGCTGACGGTCACCCCAGCGACAGGCTTGTCGTCGATGCGCAGGATCTGGCCATAGATCGCGGTCGAGCCGCTCGGAATCTCGCGCCCCTCGATCAGGCGCGCATCAGGCTCGGCCGGGTAGCTGCCGTTGATGCGCCAGCGCTCGTCGAGGCTGTCGCGACCCGGGCGCCAGAAGCCGCCCTCGGTGCTGGAGTGTTCGCGACATAGCGCGCTTGGTGCGCACGTGTCGTTCGCACCCGATCCCTGGCCGGCGGTGATGCGCAGCGCGCGGTCCGCGCCAGCACTCTGATCGAGCGCTTCGAGCTGGACCTTCGCGGTGGCGATTCCGATGGAGGCCAGCGAACGATCGGTCGCTCGCTCGGTCGACGGACGATCCACGAACAAGGTGTAGCGCGAGCCCGGCAGCAGCTCCCGCCGCGAACGGACGTAGAGCGCATCCTGCTCGGCAGAAACGAAGACCTCGACGGGCGCGACGCCGCCGGCGCCCAACAGCGTCATGCTGAGCGTGCGGAGCGAATCCTCGATCTCTTCGTTCTTCGCGCGAAGCGCGAACAAACCGTCCACCGGGAATTGCCGAACCTCCTCGTCCGACGTCCCGAGCAACGACTGAACGACGCGATCCTTCGCATACAGCTCGGCGCTGCGATACGCGCGGGCGCCAGCGTCGTAGCGCCCGAGCAGGATCACGCGGCCGTCGTCGAGCGGTACCGCTTGCGAAGCCGTGCCCTCGAGCTTCACGCGCCGAGCCAGGACTTCGCGCTTGCCGGTGCGGGGATCGAACAGCTCGATCGACGTCGCGGCGCGCCCACGCGCCTTCGTGCCACCCGTGACGAGTAGTCGACCGTCGGCGAGCGCCGACACTGCATGACCGGCGCGCGGCTCGAGCTTCACGTCGCGCGCGACCGTGAATCGACCGCTGTCAGGGTCGAACCACTCGGCGCGCTTGATCAGGTGCCCCTTCGCGTCGACGCCGCCCAATATCAGAACGCGACCGTCGGGAAGCACCGTCGCCGTGTGCCCGATTCGCGCATGGCGCGGCTCGAGCACAACCGCCTTCGCTCCTGGCGTGCCGAACGACGCGTGCGCACGGCCGTTCTCGATCCCGACGGCGAGCTCACGACCATCCGCGAGCGTCGCGAGTACGGTCTCCGATTGGCTCGCGACGCTCTCAGATTGCTGCGGACGGGCGATCGCTAGCGATGCAGTCAGCGCAATCGCCGAAAGCAGCACGAGCGTCAGGCAACGTCGCATGATGTTTCCCGGATTCAGGTCCATTTGAGGGCTCGTGTTCATCACTAGCGAGGCGCCAGAGTGAGCGTGATCGCGGCCGTTGCCGCGTTCGCAGGGTCGACCGTGACGACGTAGGTTCCCGTCGCCGGCAGCGACGCGAGATCGACACCCGACGCCGCACCGTGCGCGACGGTCGAGATCGAATGCTGCGTGCCGTCGGGCCGCAGCACACGAACCTGCAACGTTCGGTTGGTAGGTGTCACCGAGACGCTGCTCCAATTGAGGCGAAGCAGCTGCCCGCTCGTACCCGTGTAGGTGTAACGCGCATTCTGGCCCGCGCGCGTGATCGAGATTGCGCTGGGAGTAGAGAGCGTGAGCGCGCCGGTGACATCCGTAGACAGCGTTGCCGTCAGGCTCATCGTGACCGCTGCAGTCGGCGTGACCGTTGCGACGTATGTCCCGGTACTGGGCAGATTCGCGAGATTCAGCTCGCAATCGGCCGTGCATCCCGTGATGCTCACGAAGAGATTGCCGTCGGGGCGATAGACCGCTACCGCGGTGGAGCCCGAGGCCGGCGTCAGAACGAGTGTCGTGATCCCGAGCCCGAGGTTCTGTCCGGCGGTCCCGGCGAACCGAAGGTATGCCGTCTCGCCAGCCGCGCTCGTCGTTGTACTCGTCGCGGTGCCGTCCAGATTCAGCAACGCACCCGCCTTCTGTGTCACCTGCATTGACGCCGTCGCACCGGTCTGTGGATCTAGGACAATCGTGTACGTGCCGGTGGTCGGAAGGGGCGCGAGCTTCGAGAACGCAGTCGGATTGGCGTTGAACGACGCGAACGACGTACCGTCCGGCTTGTAGACCGTCGCGGTGACCTGACGTCCCGCGGGGACCGTCGTGAGGCCGGCGATCTGCAGGCCTGGCTGTTGATTCACCGTGCCCGAGAACGTCAGCCGGCCGTTCTGCCCGTTGCGCGGCAGGCTCAATGCGTAGGGCGTGTCGGCGCTGAGGGACGCCGTCACGTCGCTCGAAAGGGTTGCGGTGAAGCTCATCGTCGCCGCGCCGGCGGGCGTCAAGGTCACGACGTATGTACCCGTCGCCGGGAGGTTCGGCAGGTTGAGATCACACCCACCTTGACTACTCATGCAACCCGCGTTGTTGACGACGAGAGCTCCGTCGGGCCGATACACCGTCGCCACGAGATGCAGCACCGAGGTCGGCGCGAACGTGAGCCCGCTGATCCCGATGCCGAGGTTCTGACCTGCCGTCCCGGCGAACGTGAGCAGGGCAGATTCGCCAGCCGCCGCTGTCGCAACCGCGCTCGGCGTTCCGTCGAGCGTCAGCGCGGCGCCGAGCTTCGCGGTCACCTGCATTGTCGCAGTCGCCCCGTACAGCGGATCGACGACGATCGTGTACGTTCCCGACGTCGGCAACGGCGCGAGCTTCGAGAAGCCCGCAGGCGCTGAGGCCGTGAAGGTTGAAAAAGTCGTGCCGTCCGGCCGATAGATTGTCGCCGCGACAGTGCGACCCGAAGGCACCGTCGTCAGATTCGCGATCTGGATGCCCGGCTGCTGACCAGCGGCCGCGGAGAACGTTACACGACCGTCCTGCCCGATGCGTGGCAGGGATAGCGTTTGCGGCGTGTCGGGCGACAGCGTAGCCGTGACATCACTCGACAGCGTGGCCGTAAACGTCATCGTTGCAGAACCAAGTGGCGTCAAGGCGACGACGTATGTTCCGGTGGCCGGCAAGTTGGGGAGGTCAACGTCGCACCCGCTCTGCGCGCTGGAGCACCCCGGAGCGTTGATCAACAGCGTGCCGTCGGGTCGGTACACGGTCGTCGTCAGCGACAACACGGAGGTCGGAACGAACCCGAGCCCGCTGATCCCGAGACCGAGGTTCTGGCCGGCGGCACCAGTAAATGTCAGGTACACCGTCTCACCCGCCGCTGCCGTCGACGCGATGGTCCCCGCGCCATCCAGCACCAGGGCTGTACCGGGCTTGTGGGTGACCTGCATCGCTGCTGTCGCGCCGTACTGCGGGTCGACAACGACGGTGTACGTGCCCGTGCTCGGCAGGGGGGAAAGCTTCGAGAATGCGGTCGGATTGGCGGTGAAGCTCGAGAGCAGCGAACCATCGAGCTTGTAGATCGATGCCGTGACCGAGCGGCCCGACGGAACCGTCGAGAGGTTCGCAATCTGAAGTCCGGGCTGCTGATTCGCCGTTCCCGGGAACGTCAGCCGCGCGTTCTGGCCGTTGCGGGGCGCGCTGACCGCAAGCGGTGTGTCAGCCACCAACGCCCCGGACGAATCGTTTGACAGCGTCGCCGTTGCAGTCGTCATCGCGGCGCCGTTGGGTTTGATGTGAACCTCGTAGGTTCCCGTCAACGGAAGACGTAGCATGTCCAGCTCGCATCCGAGCGAGGGGGAACACGTCGCATCGTTCATGAGAAGTGCTCCGGCAGGCGTGTACACGCTCGTCGTAAAGACGTTGACCGTACCCGGGATCAGCGTGATCCCGCTCCACCCGAGGCCCAGCGCCTGGTTGGTGACGCCGGTGAATGTCAGTCGCTTGCTTTGAGAATTGCCGGTGGTCGAGGTCGTAACTGCAGCGCCATCGGCGATGAGCACGCCGTCGATTTCGAGTCGCGCGTCGAGCGTCGCGGTGTAGTTGCCCGGCCGGATCAGGATTGCGTAGCTGCCGAGCGGTGCGAGACGCGGCAGGTGCGCGGTGGGCTGCGACGTCGACAAGGGCGCTGACGTCACCAGCGTGTTCAAGCTGTCGTAGAGGAAGTACGACATCGACGGAGCCGTCGTCGTGATCGCACCGAACTGCACGGTCATCGAGGGATGACTGGCATCGAAAATGATCATTCCCGCTTTGTTGGCAGGCGAAATGCTGAGCGGCTGCGCGCTGCCGTTAGGCACCAGACGAACGACATTCACGACGTCGGCCACTGGCGTTCCGGGCGGAACGATGACCAGATCCGACGCACTGATCGCCGAACCGTACGGCGTGTTGACATGTACCTTGCCGCTGCCGACGTCCGAAGGCACGGCGAACACGATTTGCGTCGTCGTGATCGACGAGATCGAGCTCGGCGGCACCAGGCGCGAACCGATTCGCACGATCGTCTGGCCGGCGACGGGGAGAAGATTGGCGCCGGAAACGGTGACGTTGTTTCCGGCTGCTGCAATCGTCGGGGTGAATCCGGAGATGCTCGGGGGCGACTGATCGATCGCCTCCACGGTAAACGTATCGTTGCTCGTCGCGAAGTTGGCGGAAACGCTTACGGCGATCGGGCCGGTCGTCGCACCGGGCGGAACCGTGAATACGATCTGCGTCGCGCTGGCCGTGCTGATTGCGGCGGCGACGCCGTTCACCGTGACCACGTTGCCTGCTGGCGTCGGCGCGAAGCCCGCTCCGTTCAGCGTCACGGTCGCACCGACCGGTCCGCGATTCGGAACGAATGCGAAGATGGCGAGCTGACCGGCGGCGACCGACCCGACACTCGTCATGTTCCCGAGCGCGTCGTAGTTGTAGGTCGCGGACGCTCCGGACGAGTTCGTGACCGCCCGCAGGCGTCCGTTGGCGTCATATACGTAGTCGGCGGCACGCAGCTGCGGCGCGAATAACGTCAGCGCCAGTGCGAACAGCGACAACACCCACCCACACGCGAGACGCGTGATCGAGCAGCGGTCCATGGTGTCTCCCGTGCGTTCCTTCGGTGCCCGAAGCGAGCGTACTCTACCCGGGCACTGTGTTCTAATCTGCGACGCTGGTTGCACGACGAAGACGTCGTGCTCGGCGTCGCCCCCTCAAGAAAGCCGCGCGCTCGAATGAAGTGCCTCAGCCCGGCAGCCTCTTTGCTGATCGGATTTCTCCTCTCATCCGTCAGCCAGATCGGCGCTGCATCACCCGCGACCCTCGGCGAGAAGTTGTTCTTCGATGAACGACTGAGTGTCGACGGCACGGTGGCGTGCGCTAACTGTCACGTCCCGTCCAGTGCATTCTCGGATGGCAAGCCTGTCGCGGTCGGCGTGCGCAGAAAACACGGAAGTCGCAACACACCGAGCGTGTTGGGCGTGGCCGGCGCGCAGATCTTCTCCTGGGAGGGTCGACGAACGTCGCTGCGCGATCAGGTCCTCGATCCGTTCACCAACCCGTTCGAGATGGGGCTGCGTGATACGAAACACCTCGAAGCGCGCCTTGGCGAAATTTCCGAGTACCTTGAGCTCTTTGCGGACGCGTTCCGCGGAAGCGAAGGAGCCACGATCACTGCCGAACGGGTGGCACTCGCGCTCGCTGCGTACCTCGAGACGCTTCCGCCCGCAAACAGCGCATTCAGTCGGTTCCAGCGCGATCCAACCCGACACCCGCTCGATGCGCAGCAGCAGCGGGGCCTGGAGATTTTCAGGGGCAAGGCACAGTGCGCGGAGTGTCACAGTCTGGGAGCTGATCCCGCGCGCGACTCGCAGTTTCATCACTCAGGGATCGGTTGGGCGCAGATCCAGTACGACCTTCCCCGACTACGTCGTGAGGTCGACGAAGCGGCTCTCGAAGGAAGCAACCTCGGTGCGCGAATCGCCGCGGATCGCCAGTGGGCCGATCTCGGCCGGTACGTCGTCACACGAGACCCGAAGGACATCGGCGTCTTCCGCGTGCCGTCATTGCGAAACGTGGCCGTCACTTCGCCCTACATGCACGACGGCAGCGTGGCCACGCTCGATGAGGCGGTGCGTTACGAGATCTACTACCGAAGTCTCTCGACGGGTAAGCAGCTGCGGCTGGGGGTCGAAGAGCAAGCCGCACTCGTTCGATTCCTCGAGTCGTTGACAGACGACTGATCGCCGCCCCTGTCCCGTGGAGTGCGACACGCGTCACATTTCCGATTGGAAGCTGGCGAAGCGCGACTGCCCGGCAACGTCACACTGTGACCCCGCGCGTCGCGATCAGAGCCAAACCAGGGCATGAGGGGAAACCCTGGCGCCCCCGTTTCTCAAACGGCTCAATTGGTTGCAGGATTCGAACACGAGCTCGATCATTGGCACGTCGGCTGCACGGTCCACTCCGCGCTTTCAAGATCGTGTGGGCATGAACAGGTCGCGACCCTAGGCCTGTACGGTCGAAGAGGCGTCAACGAGTTTCACTCACCCATGGGGATACACCATATGAAGAACGTACGTGGCTTCACGCTGATCGAGCTCATGATCGTCATCGCGATCCTGGGCATCCTGCTGGCCATCGCTATTCCGGCCTACCAGGATTACACGATCCGCGCGCGCATTTCGGAAGGCATCAACCTCGCCGCTTCGGCGAAGCTTGCCGTCGCCGAGACGTTCACCGCGACCGGCGGCACGCTGCCGTTCGTGGCGACGCCGGCGTGTCCGACCGGTGGTGCGGCGGGTTACTGTCTGGTTCCGACGCCGGACGTCGGCACGATGACGGTCAACGTCGCGAACGGCCAGATCGTCGCGGGCTATCTCGCCCCGCCGGCAGTTGCTGGCCAGACCATCGCGTTCGTGCCGTCGATCGGCGGCGCGGCCCTCGCGCTCGGCACGGTCGGCGACATCGACTGGGCGTGCTGCGCGGCCGGCTCGACCGACCCGCTGTGCCTCGGCGTGGCCGGCACCCTGCTGCAGCGCTACGCGCCGGCGTCCTGCCGTCAGTAAGCGCAAGCGTCAGGCAAGACCGGATCGGGCGCCTTCGGGCGCCCGATTCTTTTGGGCCCGACAGTGCCGTTCCGCGTCAGGTCCCGACGTGGCACGCCCCGCCGTTCTCGCTTCGCGGTTCGGAGGGTTCGCGAAAACCACCAGAAACTTAGCCACTTGCATCGTGACCTAGTACTGGCACGATCTCTGCACCCTGCGTTGTGATTCGCACGAGGGGGCAACCGTCCATGCGCGCACTTCGGGGCTTCACGCTCATCGAGCTCATGATCGTCATCGCGATCCTCGGCATCCTGCTCGCCATTGCGATTCCGGCCTACAACGACTACACGATCCGCGCACGCGTCGCCGAGGGCATCAATCTCGCAGCGTGGGCGAAGCTCGCCGTGTCCGAGACCTTCGTCTCGTCGGGCGGAATCCTCCCGTTTCTCGCCACGCCGGGTTGCGCCACCGGCGGTGGCGCCGGCTACTGTCTGACGCCGACCGCTGACGTCGGCTCGATGACGGTGAACCTTGCAAGTGGTCAGCTCGCGGCGGGATTCATCGCGCCGCCGGCGGTTGCCGGCCGCACGCTGCTGTTCGTCCCGTCGGTCGGAGGCGCTGCCCTCGCGCTCGGCGTGGTCGGCGACATCGACTGGGCGTGCTGCGCGCAGGGTGCGGTCGATCCGCAGTGCTTCGGCGTCGCCGGTACGTTACCGCAGCGCTACTCGCCGGCGTCGTGCCGACAGTAGCGTCGCGCCCGGCACCAGCAGCAGCGCCACGCGAGCGGCCTGAGCCGCCATCGCAAAAGGAACGCACAGCGCCCTGATTCTGCGATACATTTGGGCCAGGCAAACGCGGGTGGGCTATGGCCACGCAACTGAATCCGGGCTCCGCGCAGGGGCTGACGGGAATCGCCCGTCGTATCGTGCTCGAGGGCGCGCTGTCCGAAGAAGACACGCGCCGCGCGGTCGAAGCTTCGACCAAGTCGAAGATTCCGCTGCTCGCGTACCTCGTCCAGAACGGACTGTTGCCGGCCGCCAAGGCCGCGGACGTTTCCTCGCACGAGTTCGGCACGCCGCTGTTCGACGTGCGCGCGCTCGACCTGCGCAACGCGCCGGTCAAGCTCGTGCAGGAAAACCTCATCAACCAGCACAAGGCGCTGCCGCTGTTCAAGCGCGGCAACCGGCTGTTCGTCGGCGTCACCGATCCGACCAATCTGCGCGCGCTCGACGAGATCAAGTTCCAGACGAACCTGACGGTCGACCCGATCATCATCCCGGAGGACCTGCTCGAGCGCTGCATCGACCAGGCGCTCGCCGGCGCGGACTCGCTCGCGAGCGATACCGAGGACGAAGAGGGGCTCGAGAACCTCGACATGGACTCGGGCGAGGACATGGGCGACGAGGGCGCGACGGACACCGCCTCGGGCGCCGACGACACGCCGATCGTGAAGTTCGTCAACAAGGTGCTGCTCGACGCGATCAAGCGCGGCGCTTCCGACATCCACTTCGAGCCGTACGAAACGACGTTCCGCGTGCGGCTGCGGATGGACGGCATCCTGCGCGGCATCGCGACCGCGCCGGTCAAGCTCAACAACCGCATCGTCGCGCGTCTCAAGGTCATGGCGAGCCTCGACATCGCCGAGCGCCGCGTCCCGCAGGACGGGCGCATCAAGCTCAACATCTCGAAGACGAAGGCGATCGACTTTCGCGTCAGCACCTGCCCGACCCTGTTCGGCGAGAAGGTCGTGCTGCGTATCCTCGACGCATCGGCCGCGAAGCTCGGCATCGACAAGCTCGGCTACGAAGATTTCCAGAAGGAGCTCTTCGTCAACGCGATCCAGAAACCGTACGGCATGGTGCTCGTGACCGGCCCGACCGGCTCGGGCAAGACGGTGTCGCTCTACACGGGGCTCAACATCCTCAACACCGAGGGCGTCAACATCTCGACGGTCGAGGACCCGGTCGAAATCCGCGTCGCGGGCATCAACCAGGTGCAGATGAACGCGAAGAAGGGCATGACCTTCGCGGCGGCGCTGCGCTCGTTCCTGCGTCAGGACCCCGACATCATCATGGTCGGCGAGATCCGCGACCTCGAGACCGCCGAGATCGCGATCAAGGCCGCGCAGACCGGCCACATGGTGCTCTCGACGCTGCACACGAACGATGCGCCGCAGACGATCGCGCGCCTCATGAACATGGGCATCGCGCCGTACAACATCACCTCGTCGGTCACGCTCGTGATCGCACAGCGCCTCGCGCGCCGTCTGCACGACTGCAAGCGACCGCTCAAGCTGCCGAAAGAAGCGCTGCTCGCCGAAGGTTTCCGCGAGGAAGAGCTCGAGAAGCTGCAGATCTTTGAAGCAGTCGGCTGTTCGGGCTGCAACGAAGGCTATAAAGGTCGAGTGGGCATCTACCAGGTCATGCCGATGACGGACGAGATCCAGAAGATCGTCCTGTCGGGTGGCAACGCGATCCAGATCGGCGAGGCGGCGGAGCGCTCCGGCGTTCCGGACCTTCGCAAGTCGGCTCTCAAGAAGCTCCGCGACGGCGTCACGAGCCTCGCGGAGATCAACCGCGTCACGAAGGATTAAGCCATGGCGACCGCTACCGCTGCGCGCGCGAAGCCCCCCGTCACCACCGGCCGTTCCCAGGTCAGCCAGATGAAGTCGTTCGTCTGGGAAGGCACGGACAAGCGCGGCACCAAGATGAAGGGCGAGGTGCTCGGCAAGACCGACGCGCTCGTCAAGGCCGAGCTCCGCAAGCAGGGCATCAACCCGACCAAGGTCGCGGTCAAGTCGAAGCCGCTGTTCGGCCAGGCCGGCAGCCGCATCACGGCGCGCGAGATCGCGATCTTCAGCCGCCAGCTCGCGACGATGATGAAAGCCGGCGTGCCGCTGGTGCAGGGCTTCGACATCATCGCGGGCGGACAGAAGAACCCGCGCATGAAGAACATGCTGGTCGCGATCAAAACCGACATCGAGGGCGGCTCGTCGCTCACCGAGGCGATCTCGAAGCACCCGGTCCAGTTCGACGAGCTCTATCGCAACCTCGTGCGCGCCGGCGAATCGGCGGGCGTGCTCGAGACCGTGCTCGACACGATCGCGACCTACAAGGAGCGCATCGAAAGCCTCAAGGGCAAGATCAAGAAGGCGCTGTTCTATCCGGCGACGGTCATCGCGGTCGCGATCCTGGTGAGCGCGGTGCTGCTGATCTTCGTCGTGCCGCAGTTCGAGAACGTGTTCAAGTCGTTCGGCGCCGAGCTCCCGGCGTTCACGCAGGTCATCGTCAACGCGTCGCGCTTCATGGTCAGCTACTGGTGGCTCGTGCTCGGCGTCGTGCTCGGCTCGATCTTCGGGTTCCTGTTCCTGTTCAAGCGCTCGGCGACGATGCAGCACACGTTCGACAAGCTGGTGCTGAAGCTGCCGGTCATCGGCCAGATCTTGCACAACTCGGCGATCGCGCGCTGGGCGCGCACGCTCGCGATCACGTTCCGCGCCGGCGTTCCGCTGGTCGAGGCGCTCGACACGGTCGGCGGCGCAACCGGCAGCATCGTGTACGAGAAAGCGACGAAACGAATCCGCGACGACGTCTCGGTCGGCTACCAGCTCAACGTCGCGATGCGGCAGGTCGACCTGTTCCCGAACATGGTCGTGCAGATGACCGCGATCGGCGAGGAAGCCGGCGCGCTCGACGCGATGCTGACGAAGGTCGCCGAGTTCTACGAAGAAGAGGTCAACAACTCGGTCGACGCGCTCGCGAGCCTGCTCGAGCCGTTCATCATGATCATCATCGGCGTGATCGTCGGCGGCATGGTGATCGGCATGTACCTGCCGATCTTCAAGCTCGCGGCGACGATGTAGCGCCGGGTCGACCTTGCTCGACCTCCTCGCGAACCCCACCGCGCTCGCGATCGCGTGCGCGGTGCTCGGCCTCTTGGTCGGGAGCTTCCTCAACGTCGTGATCCTGCGGTTGCCGCCGCGGCTGTACGCGCGCTGGCGCGAGCAGGCCGAGGAAGTGATGTCGCAGGACCTTGCCGCCGACGAGGCAGAGGATCGGCCGTCGCCGACACTCGGCGATCACCAGAAGAGCGTCGAGCTCGACGCGGGGCAACGAGCAGATGCGGCCGCGAAGTCGCGCCCGCCCGACCTCGTGTTCTCGCGCTCGCATTGCCCGCACTGCAAGCACCGGCTCGCGCCCTGGGAGAACGTGCCGCTGCTGAGCTTTCTCGCGCTGCGCGGCCGCTGCCGCCACTGCGGCAAGCCGATCTCGTGGCAGTACCCGGCGGTCGAGGCGATCACGGCGCTCGCGTTCGCAGCTTGCGCGCTCGAGCTCGGTCTCGGCTGGCAGCTGCTCGCCGCGCTCGCGTTTTCGGCCTTCCTGATCGCAGGCTCGGGCATCGATCTGCGCACGCAGCTCCTGCCCGACGAGCTGACCTTGCCGCTGCTCTGGCTCGGTCTGCTGTGCTCCGTCGCCGGCTGGTTCGTCGCTCCAGCCGAGGCGATCGTCGGCGCTGCGCTCGGCTATCTCGCGCTCTGGGGCGTCTACTGGACCTTCAAGCTCCTGACGGGACGGGAAGGTATGGGCTACGGCGACTTCAAGCTGCTCGCCGCGCTCGGCGCGTTCACCGGCTACGCCGGACTGCTGCCGATCATCCTCATCTCGTCGATCGCGGGCGCGGTGCTCGGCACCGCTTGGTTGCTGCTGCGCGGGAGCGGCCGCGCGACACCGATTCCGTACGGGCCGTTTCTTGCAATCGCGGGCTTCGTACAGTTCCTCTGGGGTGACGCGCTGCTGGGCTCGATCCTCGCGAACGCGGGCGGATGAGCGCCACGCGCCGCCCGTACGTCGTCGCGGTGACGGGTGGCGTCGCATCGGGCAAGTCGGCTGTCACGGACGCGCTTGCGCGACACGGCGTGCCGATCGTCGACGCCGATGTCGTTTCGCGCGAGCTCGTCGAGCCGGGCGAGCCGGCGCTCGCGGAGATCGCGTGGGCGTTCGGCCGCGGGGTGATCGACGACCACGGCAGGCTCGAGCGCCGTGTACTGCGCGGGATCGTGTTCGAGGACGCCGCGGCGCGGCGCAAGCTCGAGGCCATCCTGCACCCGCGCGTCGCCGCGCGCATGCACGAGCGCGCGCTCGCGGCCGGCGACGTGCCGTACGTCGTGCTCGCGATCCCGCTGCTCGCCGAGGTCGGTCGCTACGACTTCATCGATTGCGTCGTCGTGGTCGATGCCGCCGACGAGGTTCGCATCGAACGCGTGATGCGGCGCGACCGGATCGGCCGCGAGCAGGCCGAAGCGATGCTCGCGGCGCAGGTCGATCGAGCGACGCGGCTCGCGCTCGCCGACGAGATCGTGCGAAACGACGGCACGCTCGAAGCGCTGGCCGTCGAAGTCGACGCGCTGCATGCGCGCCTGCTCGCGCGCGCCGCCGCTCGGTGAGCGCGCGCGCCTAGGCGGCGGTCGCGAACGCGCGGATCCCCGCGACACCGAATGCGCCGTGGACGCACGCAGTCGCGAGATCCGAAGGCGCGAGGCCCCCGATCGCGAAGCTCGGCAGCGGCGTGGCGCGCGCGAGCGCTTCGAATCGCTCCCAGCCGAGTCCGGCGCCGCCGGGATGCGTCGCGGTCTCGCGCACCGGTCCGATCACGACGTAGTCAGCAGCTAGCGCCTGCGCGTGCGCGAGCTCGGCGGCGTCGTGCACTGACACGCCGAACAGCGTGTCGGCAGGCACCGGCCGTGCGGCGTGCGCACGTGCGATCGACGCCGGCCAGTGCAGGCCTGCACCGAGGGCTCGCGCGAGCGCCGCCGTGCCGTTGACGACGAGCGTTGCCTCGCGACGCGCGATCTCCGGCGCGATCCGCGCCCCGAGCGCCGCGAGCGTCGGTTCGCTCGCGCCCGGCACGCGCAGCTGCACGACGCCGATGCCGCGCGCGAGTGCGCGCTCGATCGATGCCTGCCACGCGTCGAGATCGGCGGTCGGCGCGGGCGTCACGAGCATCGTGCGCGCGAGCCGCAACGCCGCGACGATCGGCCGGTCCGCCGGCGGCATCGCGTAGGCGTGCATGCGCGCGGGCTCGCACCACGCGAGCGCCTGGCCCTCGCGCCCTTGCGGCACACCGTGCCAGCGCAGCGCGTCGTACACGTCGAGGTCGACGTGCTTCTCGGGGTAGGTCCAGGGCACGCGGATCAGCGGCTCGGCCTCGTCGACGTCGACGCCGATCTCCTCGTGCAGCTCGCGCCGCAGCGCCGCCAGCGGCGTCTCGTCGGCTTCGACCTTGCCGCCGGGGAATTCCCACAGCCCTTCGAGATGCTTGCCGGCGCCGCGCTGCGCGAGCAGCACGCGACCCTGCGGATCGCGCAGGATCGCGGCGACGACGTGGATGCGTTTTGTCATTCTGGATCCCGGATCAACGCGCGTTCCTTTGCGGTCCGGGACGAGCGCTATCTCGAAACCGATCCCGGATCAACGCACATCCATGTGCTGTCCGGGATGAGCTCATCCTGAGCTCAGCGCCGCCGTCGGCGGCGTCACCCGAGGCGCCCGTGGCACTGCTTGAACTTCTTGCCGGAGCCGCACGGGCACGGGTCGTTGCGGCCGACCTTCGCTTCGTGGCGCACCGATTGGGCCGCGGGCGCCTGCGCGAGCTGCGCGTGCGCCATCGCCTGGACCTGCTGCGCTTCCTCGTCGGCGCCGAGGCCGCCCGGATCGTCGTGCTGGAAGTTCATCGGCTGGCGCTGCTGGCGCGCCTGCTGCTCGGCCTCGAGCGCCGCGACCTCTTCCTCGCTGCGGATCCGCACCCGCGCGAGGATCGTCACGACTTCGTTCTTGACGCGCTCGAGCATCGACGAGAACAGCTCGAACGCCTCGCGCTTGAACTCCTGCTTCGGCTGCTTCTGCGCGTAACCGCGCAGATGGATGCCCTGGCGCAGGTAGTCCATCGAGGCGAGGTGCTCCTTCCACTGCCCGTCGAGCACCTGCAGCATGAAGAAGCGCTCGATCGCGCGCATCTGTTCGGGACCGAAGCTCGACTCCTTGCCGTCGAAGTGCTTCTGCAGCTCGGACTGGACGCGCTCGTGGATCTCTTCGGCCGTGACCTCGGTCTGCGCCTCGGCCCACGACTTGATCGCGAGGTCGACCGCGAAGTCCGAGTGGAACGTGCGCTCGAGGCCGGCGAGATCCCACTGCTCGTCGATGCTGTTCTCGGGCACGTATTGCCGGCAGATCGCGTCGACGACGTCACGGCGGATCCCCGCGATCGTGTCGGAGACGTCTTCGGCTTCGAGCAGCTCGTTGCGCTGCTCGTAGATGACCTTGCGCTGGTCGTTCGCGACGTCGTCGTACTCGAGCAGGTGCTTGCGGAGGTCGAAGTTGTGCGCCTCGACCTTGCGCTGGGCGCGCTCGATCTGGCGCGAGACGAGCTTGTCCTCGAGCGCGTCGTCTTCCTTCATCCCGAAGATCTTCATCCACTTCGTGACCCAGTCGCCCGCGAAGATCCGCATGAGGTTGTCTTCGAGCGAGAGGTAGAAGCGGCTCGAACCCGGGTCGCCCTGGCGGCCCGAACGACCGCGCAGCTGGTTGTCGATGCGGCGCGACTCGTGCCGCTCGGTGCCGATGATATGGAGACCGCCGGCCTCGATCACGAGCGCGTGGCGCGCCTTCCATTCGATCTCGAGGCGATCGCGCTCGTGCTGGGTCGCCTCGGGCGGCAGCGCGGCGATCTCGGCCTCGCGATTGCCGCCGAGCACGATGTCGGTGCCGCGGCCGGCCATGTTCGTCGCGATCGTGACCGCACCCGGCCGGCCGGCCTGCGCGACGATGTGCGCCTCGCGCTCGTGCTGCTTCGCGTTGAGCACCTCGTGCGGGATGCCCCGCTTCTTGAGCAGGCCCGAGAGGAACTCCGAGGTCTCGATCGAGGTCGTGCCGACCAGCACCGGCTGCTTGCGCGCGTGGCAGTCCTCGATGTCGGCGAGGATCGCGTCGTACTTCGCCTTCGCCTTCAGGAACACGAGGTCGGCGTGGTCCTTGCGCACCATCGGACGATGCGTCGGGATCACGACGACTTCGAGCCCGTAGATCTGCTGGAACTCGTAGGCCTCGGTGTCGGCCGTGCCGGTCATGCCGGCGAGCTTCTTGTAGATGCGGAAGAAGTTCTGGAACGTGATCGAGGCGAGCGTCTGGTTCTCGCGCTGGATCGGCACGCCTTCCTTCGCCTCGACCGCCTGGTGCAGACCGTCGGACCAGCGCCGGCCCGCGAGCGTGCGGCCGGTGAACTCGTCGACGATGATGACCTCGCCGTCGCGGACGATGTAGTCGACGTCGCGCTGGTAGATGTTGTGCGCGCGCAGCGCGGCGTTGAGGTGGTGGACGACGATGAGGTTCTGCGCGTCGTAGAGGTTCTGGTCCTCGCGGATGATCCCGGCCTCGCGCAGCAGCTGTTCGGCATGCTCCATCCCGCCTTCGGACAGGTGGATCTGCTTGCCTTTTTCGTCGACGTAGAAGTCGCCTTCGGCCTCTTCGGTCGCCTGCCGGATCAGCTTCGGCACGACGCGGTTGACCCGCACGTACAGCTGCGGCGATTCCTCGGCCGGGCCCGAGATGATGAGCGGCGTGCGTGCTTCGTCGATCAGGATCGAGTCGACCTCGTCGACGATCGCGAAGAAATGTCCGCGCTGGTAGCGGTCTTCCTTCGCGAGCGCCATGTTGTCGCGCAGGTAGTCGAAGCCGTACTCGTTGTTGGTGCCGTAGGTGATGTCGGCGGCGTAGGCCGCGCGCTTCGCGTCGGGCCTCATGCCGGGGACGACGACGCCGACGGTCATGCCGAGCGCGGCGTAGACCGGCCCCATCCAGGCCGCGTCGCGCCGCGCGAGGTAGTCGTTGACGGTGACGACGTGCACGCCCTGGCCGGCGAGCGCGTTGAGATAGACGGGAAGCGTCGCGACGAGCGTCTTGCCTTCGCCGGTACGCATCTCGGAGATCTTGCCCTGGTGCAGCACCATGCCGCCGATCAACTGCACGTCGTAGTGGCGCAGGCCGAGCGTGCGCCGCGCGGCCTCGCGCACAGCCGCGAAAGCTTCGGGCAGGAGCTGATCGAGCGTTTCCCCGCCCGCGTGACGCTGGCGCAGCTCGTCGGTCTTCGCGCGCAGCGCTTCGTCGGAAAGCGCCTTGAGGCCGTCCTCGAGCTGATTGATGCGCCCGACCTGGCGCTGGAGCTGGCGCACGATGCGCTCGTTGCGGCTGCCGAACAGACCGGCGAGTAGGCGGTTCAACATGGGAGGCTGGCGGACCGGAAGGACGAAAAAATGGGGGCGCAGATTCTACCTGCGCGCGTCACTAAAGATTGCCCGGCCGTGGAAACGGGCCGGCGTCGAGGCCGCCAAGCGGCCACGGGAAGATCAGCTGGGGTGCGGGAGGAGGTTTCTCAACCTCGCTCGTGGCGCATCGCGCGCAGGTACTGCGACGGATTGACGAGCTTGCCCTTCTGCCAGACCTCGAAGTGGACGTGGACGCCGGTCGAGCGGCCGGTCGCGCCCATCTTCGCGATGACGTCGCCCGCGCGCACCGCGGTGCCTTCGTCGACCGTGTTGCGGTCGTTGTGCGCGTAGCGCGTGAGATACCCGTTGCCGTGGTCGATCTCGACCACGTTGCCGTAGCCCGGCTTGCGTCCGACGAACGCAACCACGCCGCCCGCAACCGCCAGGATGTCCTGCCCGCGCACGCCGTTGAAATCGACGCCGGGGTGGAAATCGGGCTTGCCCGTGAACGGATCGGTCCG
>Ga0187892_10003769_pt1 | contig 26920 bp, 21 predicted proteins | sample MA1701073metaG_FD_139345 | JGI IMG/M metagenome (GOLD analysis project Ga0187892, IMG submission 139345) | Bio-ooze microbial communities from a basaltic lava cave in the Kipuka Kanohina Cave System on the Island of Hawaii, USA - MA170107-3 metaG ... | reverse complement strand
GGTCGTGCCGACCTCCCGCATCATCCAGGCATCGAGCGCCCGGTCAGAGGCGAGGACATCGTCAGGCGGCCCGACGCGCTCGCCCAGGATGCCCTTGAATGCCTGGTGCGCGCCGAACTCGACATCATGAGCAGGCCCCTTGCTCAAGCGGCCTGATCGCCGGGGGACTGGCTGCTTTTCTTCGCTCCCGGAGCCTGACGCCTGTTGAATACCGCGTAAACCGCCAGCAGCAACAGGCCACCAGCCAGTGTCGAAACCGCCAGGGACACCAGCAACGCCCATGGGAATGCAGGGCCTCGGACCTGGGCTTGGACTTGCGTTTCCGGTAGCGTGTCCACCGCGGGTGGCGAGACGTGGCGTGACGTTGCACCGGAATCCGGCGCCGGCAGGATGGCCGACGCTAACGGGGACTTGTCGTCCATGAGCAGCGTCACCATTACGGTCCCATACATGGAGGGGACACTGGCGCTCCGGGCCCGGACCACCACCTGTCTGGACACTGGCACCCGCGCCGGGGCCTGATATGTGCCGTCTGAAGTGATACTTCCTATCGTGTCCGCGTTGGTGTCAGCGGTGGCCGTGTCTCCATACCCTGCTTCCACTTCCAGGCGGTCCATCTGAACATTGCCTGACATTTTCACAGTGAACAGGTTTTCACCCTGCTTCAAGACCGAAGGGTCGAAATCTACAGAACGCCTTACCCAGTGTTCTTCAGTGGCCCCCTCCACGGTGCCCATTCCAGGCAACAAGCCCACCTCTTGACCATTCACGTACAACACGGCACGGCCTTCGCCGCGGATATCGAACACGAGCTGTGTCCGCTCTACGCCTGTTATGTCGTCCGACGACAGGCGGAGCTCCAAGTCTTTTTCGGCGGTGGCGTTGTTGCATCCGTACACCTCTTCATCACTGCAGAACGCCATTGAGCTGTGTTTTGAGTACGGGTCGCTGTTCGGCTGGGCCAGGCCGAGCACCTCGCCATAGCGCTGAGTGTCCCGCAAATCGAACCCTTCCCAGTCCGCCGCCCGGCGTTCCTGGCCGAGGCCGGTGTTCTTTGGAAACGCGGCAGTCCGGGCGTACTTCACCGGCTTCACCTTCACGTCCCGCCAGGCGAACTCACGCACCTGACCCTGGTTGCACTCATCCTGCGGGTGTTTGACCGCCTGATAGCCCACCGCGAGCAGTTGCACGTACACCTCGCTCCATGGGATGTGGACGGCGAAAGTGTGAAAAAGGCTCTCCACCCCATCGCCGTCCAGGTCCGCATACACCTTGAGTGCGTCCGGGAAGTATTCAAACCGCCACCGGTAGAGCTCGTCCTTCTCGGCGGGGTCCATCGGGATGACCGGGCCCAGTATCTCCGCCCGTACTCCGCCGGTCATGCTGCTGATGCCTGTCCTCATCTCCCAACCTGTCGTGCAGGGGACATCGTTACGCCCTATGGTCACGAAGTTGATGGACTCCTCGGCCGGCGAATTGCCCGACCCAGGGTTCCCCTCAAACTTGTCAGCCGGGCTCGGCACAGCGGTGAATTCACCCCCTGTGACAATGTCAGTAGGCGTGATCGCCAGTTCCCACCAGTGTCCGGTCGTCACGAATTTGGGCGCCATGAACTCGACCACGCCCGGTGAGGCCGCTGCAATGAGCATCGGGTCCCGTAACCGCGCGCTCATCACCCCCTCGAAGTCAACATGCATCACGCCGACGCCGGAGCTGCCGTCGCCGCCCAGGGTGTAGGTGCTATTGAGCCTCACGCCGCTGGACCCGTCCTGATTGGCGCGGTGGATGTCTACATGGTTTCCGTTGCCTTGCGCGCTAACCGCGTTCGAGTCCGAGTCTGTCCGGACATCCCAGGCATCTTCATTCCACCAGACCGTCGTCCCGTGTCCGTCTGCGATTGTGGCTGCGTGACGCCCAAGCCACCGGAACTCATCGTGGAACTCCCGGCCTTTTGCCGCTGCAACAACGACTGGTTCAAGGCTCCACTCGATATCCGGGACACGGCTGGCTTGAAACCTGATGCTCTGACCCCGTGACAGCGTGATGTCCGGCGGGTTAATACTGATTGTGCCGGAGGGGGTCGGCGTCAGCGTCGGCCGTGGCCTCGGTGTGGGGCTAGACGTTGCAGTGGCAGTGCGCGTCGGCGCCGCTGTTTTCGTTGGAGTGACGGTAGCGGTGCGCGTCGCCGTGGGTGGCAGAGGCCCCGGTGGGGCGGTAGGCGGGATGACCGGAAGAGCGGTAGGAGTTGACTGATCTTGAGGAGTACCAGCCGGCGCGCCTATTGTCCCTGCGGGGGGCCCCGAAATATCCACGTGCCCGCTGACCACGGACGCCGCGACCTCGCCGCCACCTGCGCGCCCGAGTAGCGCCGACCTTATAAGCAACGATGTCGACTGCCCGTTCGTCCCGATTGCCCGAACTGCAATGTAGGCTACGACCATTTCCCCTGTTGTACCCACCTGATGTGAACCGATGAGCAGGACCCTGCCGGCGTCGTTCGTTATACTCGACCAGCCTTGGTCCCAGGGAGGGTCGCCCGGCCAGACATTTTCCACTATCACGACGTCATTATCGAAATTGAGCTCGACAAAGTACGCGGCCAGGCCAGGCGTCGGGATATCGGTTGCTATCAGCGGGACCTGCACGCTCTGCCCCGGCGCCATTGTCAACGGGGGTATGTACAGCCGCGCCCCCGGCAGCTGAGCTCCTACAAGCACCAGGCTGGCCGTCAGAGTAATTGCCACGAGACGCAGGGCTCTCAGACGGTCTCGGTCATGCGGTGCGCCCGAAACAGCGTTGGCTGCCGTCCACTTGAGTGGTGTGCGGCGGCGCCCCGGAGCAAGACGGAAGGCAGCAAGCAGCATAGGGCGGCCTTACCTCCCATAGCGCCGTCGCCGGCCCTGGTAAGAGTGGATTGCCCTGAGGAAGTCAATCTTGCGGAGCGCGGGCCACGTTGCGTTGCAAAAGTGCAGTTCACTGTAGACGCTCTGCCAGAGGAGAAACCCGCTCAGCCGTATCTCCCCGCTCGTCCTGATGATCAAGTCCGGCTCCGGCAGGTCCGCTGTATACAGGTGGCCCTGTATCTCCTCGGTCGTGAGCGATTCAGCGATCTGTGCGACGCTTTCCCCGCGGCCCGCTTTTGAAAGCAGCGCGCACCGGACCGCGTTGAGGACCTCTTCCCTCCCGCCATAGGCCAGCGCTACGTTCAGCACCCAGGGCCCTGCCGTGAGCGTCTCCTGTTCGACATCTTTGATCTTCTTCTGCAGCCACACCGGCAGGAGTTCCGTCCGACCGACAACCCGTATCCTCCTCTTGAGGTCCCGGCGAGCAGGGCCAGTCCAGAATTTCTCCAGCCCCTCCCCTATCACCTGAAAGATGCCGTCGAGTTCATCACTGGGCCTCTTCAGGTTGTCTACCGAAAGGCCCCAGAGAGTCACCACCGGGACTTGCAGTTCATCGCACCAGCCGATCACCTCTTCGACCTTGCGGGCGCCCCGCCTGTGGCCCTCCGTCACGTCACTGAAACCGGCGCGGCGGGCGAACCTGCGGTTGCCGTCGAGGACCATGCCGATGTGACGCGGCATTATGCCGGCACGGACTCCATGCATTAGCCGCTGGCTGTGCCAACGGTATGCGGTCCGGCGTAGTGGTGAAGCGGCAGTCAGCCACAGCCTGACCAGAGACTTGGTCCAGTCTCCAGGCGCAATGGGGGAGCCCTGGCCCGCTTGCCGTACCAATGCTCGGGACGTCTGGATACCTGACATAGGCTCCTTTGCCTCCGCCTCTTTCGCGATCACCTGGTTATTGCAGTTTGCCCACTGCTTAGCCCGTGGACAGGCGGTCCACCCGGCCCACTCCCTTCCTGGCGTAGGGACGTTCGACATCCGTCCGTTCGATATCGGAAGCCTTCACAGTAATGGCGAGAAGCGCCCCGACGAGGACCGCCGACCGGAAGTCAACGAGGCCCATGTCGAGCGCTCCGATCACCACCCAACCAACGACCGAAGCTACAGTCATAGCTGCAATGCTCCGGAAGTAGGGGTCTCTCAGGTTCTTGACAGCCAAACAGGAATAGATGATTGCTCTGCCAACCAGGAACCACAGCGCCACATAGCCGATATACCCGGTGTTCATCCAGGTCCAAAGCACAGTGTTGTGCGGGATGTAGTCCCAGAAATTGAAGATGCCTTTGAGGTTCGGCACGTATATGTGGAGCTCGATCGGTTTGCCATAGCCAGTACCCAACAAAGGGGCATTGGAGATGCCGATCTTCAGGTTCTCAGACTCGAGCACCCGGTACGCATTGGAAGCCGCGTCCTTGTCGCCCGGGCGGTAGGCCGACTCAATGGCGCGCGCGGGCTGAGCGAAGAGACCGTCCCTCCCTCCAAATACAGCCACATAGAAGGGAAGCAACAGAAACACCGCAACTGTCGCATAGGCGATTAGCCTCCGCCTGCCTGGCAGCGCGATGAACCCAAGCGCCGCCACCACCATGACGGCTAAGAGCAGAGCCACCACGCCTGCCCGCCGGTCGTTCGCCAGGAACGCCAGCAGGACGACGGGGGCGCAGTACATCACCAACCTTGCCTGCCCACGGTCACTCCGAAACAGGAATAGCGCGAGCCCAAATACGAGCCAGAGTGCGAAAAAGAGGCTCTCTTCGTGTGACATCAAAGAGTTGGCCCTCGAAACTTCCGTGATCCTCGAGAGGTTTCCGTCCAGGGTCACCAGGAACCGCCATGTCCCCAGCACACCCTTGAACGCCACGGCGATCAGGAATGCCACCATGAGCCGCTTGATCTGGGCCCGGTTTTCGATGACGTTCAGGGCGAGTAGATAGACGATGAGCAGGTAAAACTGCGCACGGACCTCCCATAACGCTATGTTGAAGTCCCCTCCGGTGCTCAACCCGTGTAGCAGCCCGGCTCCGACCGCCGCCACGTAGACCGCCAGGGGCGCGAACAACGGCCCGGCCCGCAGGGGCGCCTGGCGGTCCGCCATCCTCCGCAGCACCGTAACAACCAACGCCCATCCGAACAGCATTTCTGCCACGGTAAATGGCACGTTGACCTTCAACCCGAACTCTGAAACGTTCCTGAAGAACGGGACTTTGTCCGTCAGAGAGTCAGGAAAGTTGAGCGCGTAGCTTTCAAACGTGGCTGCGCCGATGAGGAGTAAATACAGTGCGAGGTACGGCCATCTCCAGACCGCGAGGCCGATCAGGGCAAGGAGCAACATACCGGCATAGATCTGCTGCGCCTGAGGGATGACGACGAAGGCGACCGTCATCGTGAGGACCAGGAGGACGGTCAACGACACATAGAGGGCCGTCCGAAGCGCCAGCCGCCTCTCATAACCTTGCACCGACGCTCCGAGGCCCGGCGATATGACGGCCGGGGGCAGGCTGGCTCTCATTGCCGTTTGCATCGCGGGTGGCGCCTCTTCAATTCACCGTCCGGGTGGACCCGGACATGCTGTCAGGACAACAGATAGAGCCACGCCGGGAGCGTTGCGGTGATGCCGAAAAGGATGAACCTGGCCCGCCTGTCGTACTTCTTCAACAGCAAGCCCATGCAGAGGTGGCTCATAAGCAGCGCCAGGACAAGCAATATGCCCATTGGCCCTATTCTCCGATCAGGGATTCCAGCCAGCCGGGCAGCCGAGTGAAGGCTCCAACGACAACGAGGCCTATAAGCCGCTGGTCGCGGAGCGCTTCACTGGCTTCCCAGGCCTTGTCGCGCGGGGTCTGCCCCGCCCTCACCACCAGCAAAACACCGTCCAGCGCCCCAGCCATCGCCGCGGTGTGCGGGCTGCCGACCACGGGAGGCAAGTCCACAACCACATGTGCGAACTTCGATTGAAGTTCTCGCACTGCACTTGCGAAGTGCCTGCGCAGGGCTGGCGCCACTGCCGAGGTGTCAGCTCCGGCGCGACTGGCGAGGACCATTGACAGGTTGGGTATGGCTGCCTGCCGTACGGTTGCCCACAGAGGGCAGTCGCCGGACAGGTAGTCGGCCAGACCGGCGACTCCGTTGTCGCCGAGGTCGGCCGCCAGCGAAGAACTCCCCAGGTCAGCCTCAACAAACACCGCTCCTTCGCCCGTTTCTTGAGCGAGCGCAGCCGCGAACCCGAGAGCGGTCGTCGTCCTAGTCTCACCTCTGATCGCACTTGTGACCCCAAAAGCGGCTGGTGTTGGATGCGCCACGCGTACCGCCAGGCGGTGCCACACCTCCTGCAGGCCCTCCATTGCGACTTTCTGTTTCTTGCCGAGCCTCATTGAGACAGGTTGCGGCCGGGCGGCCTGCGCTGCATGAGGCGCGGTGCCGTTGGTGCTCCTGACGGCCAACGCGGGCTGCGCGGCCGCAACCTGTCCGTTCCGTCCACCTACATGTGTCCCTGGCTGGTTCATAGGCTGTTCAGTCTCCGGGGGCCGGACTGCGTCCAAGGGTCTGCCCGGTGAGATGAGGACCGCTGGTCCTCTCAGGTAACGGGACCGGCCCTGTCTCGCCCGCCCCTGTGCCGGCAACTTCATGGGCGATCAGACGCCTCACCCAGTGGCGACCGCCATAAGTATTGCCACGGGCTTCCGGGACGTACATGATCAGTTTCGGGTTCACAAGATCGTGGAGGTCCGAGGCTGACCTGACTGTGTTGTCTTGCCAGGTCAGGAAGATGATGGGGACCGCTCCGAGCATTCCTCCTATTACCAGTCCGAAGCCAACCGCCACAATGATCGCCTTCTTCGAAGTCCCGGCCATCTCAGGTTTCCGTGGCGAATCAATCACCTGAAACGTCTGCTTTCGGGTCGTGATAGCTGCGTCGCCTGTGACCCTCACCTCTTCCAGCCGGCGCAAAGCCGAGTCATAAAGGGTCTGTACCAGCAGCACCGTCCGCTCCAGTTCGTCCTGCCGGGCGGTCTCTGCAACCGGGCGTGTTTGACCCGGCAGTGGCTCTGGGTGTTGCTGCAAGAAGTCCTGCAGCTCCTTAGTCGCGGCGTCCATCCGTTCCCTTTGGATCTCGAGCTGCCGGGTATAGAAGTCGGTCCCGGTCCGGGCCTCCTGGGCCCTGATTTCGAGTGTTTTCTGGTTGAACAGGTCCAGGGTTACCTCGACGAGGCGCGGTCCCAGCTGTGGGTCGTTCCCTGAGTAGGTGACACGCAACAGGTTCGCGCCTCTTGTGGATGTCCTGATCGAGTTGGCCATCATGGCCAGGCCCGCTTCCAACCGCTCATCCATTGTGACGGGTGGTACCAGGCCGACTGCTTTGAGCACGGGACGGAGCCCAGGGAGATTCCGCACGATACCCATACTGTCCAAACGGGCCTGCAAGTTTGAAGGCACCGGCCACTGTCCTTGCCGGATGGCCTCAGCCACGCCCAGCAACTCAAGGACTTCCATTCGGAAGGCTTCGGTCTCAAGCCTTTCGCGGAGTGCCTGTGCCTCATCTTTGTTCGCAGTAGCTCTCGAAGACGTAAAGGGGTCCAGGTACGGGCTGGGCTCGACCCAGACCAGCGCCGACATCTCGTACCGCTGCCCCGTGGTCAGGGTGGCTATCAGGGCAACGATCGGCACGGCCAGCAAGGGGACGAGGAATACAGCAGGGACTCTGGTCACAGTCTCCAGGTACTTACGCAAGTCAGCCCCCAAAGTCTCAGTGCGGTGAGAATTCAACTTGCATAGCCTAAGTGCTCTGCTCGCGGGCTACCACGGCGTTTCGGGTGACGTATGTCGCCACCCTGTAATAAATCTGGACTAAGCCGCGGGGGTCAATCAGCCGACGACGCGCCTGCCGGGCACCGCCGCCGCAAATAGGCGCGCCACAGATAGACGGTCACTGCGCAATGACCGCGAGCTAGTCCGATGTGACGACACTCTCCGGCAGTTCAGGTGTCGCCCTTACGCCTGCCGACCAGCACCGTGGCAATGGCGAAGCCATCTCCAGGAGTAGGAGAAGAGGCAGATGCTCCAACCTGCCAGCATTGAGGGACCCCTGCGCAGACGTGTCAGGATAGGCGACCTGCTGCTGGACGCAGTCAATCTGACCGAAGCCCTGAGAGTGTGCGAGGGGGCGGCCCAAAATGGCGGCCAGGTCCAGGTCGCTACCGTCAGCCTGCACTTCCTGAGCAAGGCGCGTTCCGACCCGAGGTTTGCCGAGGTCGTGAACGATGCGGACCTCGTCGTCGCGGACGGCATGCCGGTCGTCTGGCTTTCGCGGCTGATGGGCGCCCCATTACCGGAACGCATCACGGGACATGACCTCGTCCATGGTTTCGCGGACCTGGCTGCCAGACGCGGTTATTCGGTCTTTTTCCTTGGCGCGACCCCTGAGCTGGCGGACAAGGCCGCATCAACCCTGCGCCACCGGCACCCCGGGCTGCGAGTGGCAGGCGCTTACGCGGGCGCCTTCACGGAAGGGGGGTTGGGACTGACACAGGCCGATGAGGACGGCGCGGTGGACTCGATCAAGGCAGCGCGGCCTGAATTCCTTTTCGTTGCGCTCGGCTGTCCTAAACAGGAGTTCTGGATCCAACGGCACATGAAGGCAGTCGGGGTGCCAGTCTGCATAGGTGTGGGGAGCGTCCTCGATGTACTGGGCGGCCGCGTGAGCCGCGCTCCAGTCTGGGCACAGCAGGCGGGGATGGAATGGGCAGTGAGGCTTGTGCAGGAGCCCCGGCGGCTGTGGAAGCGCTATCTGCTGCAGGACCTGCCCACTGCCGCACGGATCGGGGCTGGCGCCATATGGAAGCGCGTCTAGGCGACTCTGTTGGAAGCCATCCTGGAAATGCCTGCTCGCATTTCTGGGGCCCACTGGTTGTGCCCGGGCTCCTCCCGCATTTGCACGCATTCCCATTGGGCCGGAGCATTGTCACAATGTCTTGTGGCCGTGTGACAACGCAATGACGGCGCTGGAAGCGTCCCTGGTGGTCCTCGCCGCGGTCGTGCTTGCGCCATCTGCGTACCTGCTGGCATTAAGCCTGGCAGCCCTGGTTCAGCGCCGCACGATAAACCAGGCGGCCAGTGCGACAGCGCCCGGCCGGTTCGTGGTCCTTATACCAGCGCACAACGAAGAACAGCTCCTGCCGCGCCTGCTCGCAAGTATCGGCGCATGTGACTACCCCTCGGAACTCTACGAAACCTTCGTGGTCGCCGACAACTGCACCGACGGGACAGCGGAGGTGGCGCGGAAGTCCGGGGCCACGGTCTTTGAGCGGCATGACACCGTCCGCCGGGGCAAGGGTTACGCCCTGCGGTGGCTGTTTGACCGCATCGAAGAAAGTGGCCGTGGTTATGACGCCTGCGTCCTCCTGGACGCCGACTCCGAAATTTCGCGGAATTTCTTGCAGGCCGTTAACGCCAGGCTCAGCAGGGGCAGTGTGGCGGTCCAGGCCTATTACACGGTTTCCAGCGAGTCCGAAACCCTGGCGGTCGGGTTGAGGCGCATCGCGCTGGCCCTCAAGCACTACGCCCGACCGCTCGGGCGCAGGCTCTTTGGCCTATCGTGCGGGCTTTACGGAACGGGGATGGCCTTCCGCCGTCAAGTGGTCCGTCAGGTCCCCTGGGACTCTTTCACGCTGGCGGAGGACATCGAACAGTTCCTCAAGCTCATCGAGCGCGGCGTGGTCGTGGACTTCGCTCATGAGGCGGTAGTCCAGGCGTACATGCCAGCCTCATTCAAAGCTGCCAGACAGCAGAACCTCCGGTGGGAAAAGGGCCGCCTCGCGATCGCATGTCGGGTCGGCGTCCCGCTTGCCTGGCGGGGCCTCGTCAGGCGCAGTCCGGTGATGTTCGACGCGGCGGTTGAACAGCTCATTCCCCCCATTTCGCTTTTGTTCATTGGCGGCCTGGGCGTCCTGGTCGTGACTCTCCTCTGGGGCGGCACCGTCAGCACGGCGGTGTCAGTGAGCGCCCTGGGCTGTCTCGCGGGCCATGTGGTCTTCGGCCTCGCCTCAGCTCCTGTGCCCTTGCGCACATACCGGTTCCTGCTTGGCGTCCCCGCATATGCCCTCTGGAAGCTCACCGTCTATCTGGACGCGCTGCGCTCGCGAAACACCGCATGGGTCAAAACCAGGCGCACGTGAGGCTGGGTCAGGCAAGGCTGTGGCAACACGAACCGCCTAGTCCACAGGGCGCTATGGCTACCGGACTGCTAGGCAATTCTGGGCCTTGCGATTAGACGCTTGGGTGAGGGTTGCCTCGCCATCGAGCCCTACGCTGACCAAGACGACCAAAGCCTTCCGGCGGGCTCCAACTGGTAAGCACTCAAACAACTGGTACTGACCGGTTGCAACCTATGGGCCCAACCGCATGCAGTGACATTAGCGCACATCCCAAGGAGCAGGACGGTAACACAAAGCAAAGAGGGCTCGTCATCTCACAGCTTTTGTGGTCTCAGTGAGTTGAACAAGGGGTAATGTCCGTGAACGCACCGACCGTAGGTCAGCCACAGCGCAACATTGATCTGGCCCTGACCCCGCCTGTCAACGCGATAGGCATTGCGTGGGGGCGTGCCGCGGGCTCGGCGTTGAGGCTGGTGATGGACGCGGCAGTGCTTGCGAGCATGCCGGTCCTGTACAGGCTGGCGGCCACAACTTGGCAGCGGGGCGAAGGCGTGGCCGGCCTGCAGCCGGTGGACCTGGACCTGGTGGTGTTAACCGCCTACTCGTCCCTCTCGCTGGCGCTCCTGGTCTTGACCAACGCATATGGCTCAACATCGTCGCGGGCGCTCTGGAAAGACGCCCTGCGCGTCGCCGTTGTCATAGGCGTTGTCCTGACCTTCACAGGCATGTTGGTCGCGTCTTTGACCCCGGCGCGCTACAGCCCCTTCCAGATGGGCTCGATGAGCGCTGTGCTCATCATCGCGCTCCTGGGGGCCAGGTTTATCTCGGGCCACCTTGTGGCGGCCATGGCTGCGCGTGGCATCGGATGCCGGCGGGTAGTAGTAGTCGGCAATGCCCCCCATGCCGATGCGGTAGCAAGGCACCTAAACCGGCCCGGCTCCGTCTACCGCGCTGCGGCGATCGTTGACATTGGGGGACGGTCCCGGGGCGCCCACTCTCGTCTGGGAGTCACTGTTGGGGCGGGGTTGAGCTCCTTGCCAGCCCTTGCAAGGCAGTTCCAGGCGACCGATGTCCTGGTCGCTGTCTCGCCGGACCGCTTCCAGCAGGTCCGGGACCGGATTCACGAGCTGACGCCGCCCGGCGCAGTGGTCCGGCTCGCGCTGCACCCACTGGTGGCAGAAGTCCCTGTAGACATAGGTTCCCTTGAGGGCCTCAAGGTTGTTGAGCTGCGCACGCAGCTTTTGCCCTCCTACTACCAGCTCGCGAAGCGGGCGATGGACGTGACAGGCGCTCTGGTGGCGCTCGCGGTCCTTTCGCCCCTACTGGTGTTGATCGGCATCGTAATCAAGATCGACTCTCCGGGCCCTGTGTTGTTCAGGCAGACGCGTGTTGGGTGGTTAGGCAGGCACTTCATCATGTACAAGTTCCGCTCCATGCACCGGGACGCTGAACAGATGAAAAACGGGCTTGCTGGTCAGAACGAGGCCATTGGCCCCATGTTCAAGATACGGAACGACCCCCGTGTCACCAGAGCCGGCCGCTGGCTGCGGAGGCTCAGCCTGGACGAACTCCCTCAACTGCTCAACGTCCTGAACGGCACCATGAGCCTGGTCGGCCCGAGGCCGCCACTCCCTGAAGAGGTAGGCCGATACCAACCGGCCCATTTCCGCCGCCTGCAGGCCATCCCCGGCATGACGGGCCTGTGGCAGGTCACCAGGCAGTCCGCCACCTCCTCGTTTGACGAGATGTACTGGTGTGACACCACTTACATAGAGACCTGGTCGCCTGCGTTGGACGTTTCCATCATCCTCCGGACAGTCCCCTCTGTGTTGGCGGGTAAAGGCGCTGCCTGATGAGTGGAGCCCCCGGCACGGCCGGCACACCTTCAGCCGATTACCAGACCGTCGCGCGGAACAGCGTGGTCCTCCTCACCCGCCATGTACTGCTGTGGGGACTCAACGGTCTCCTTGTGCTTTTCCTCCCCAAGTACCTGGGCGATGAAGGGCTAGGCCGGCTGCAGTTCTCACTGTCATTCGTGATGCTGTTTTCGATCGGCGTTGCGCTTGGGGCCAGGCACTTCCTCATCAAAGAGATCGCTCGTGACCGGGACAACATCCAACGCTATCTCGGCTCGGCCATCACGCTCCGGCTCTTCGCTGCAGCGGTCGTCCTGGGGCTGATCTACTTCGCCACCAGGGTATTCGGAGATGCACGAGATGCAGGCCAACTCGTTTACCTCGCCGCCCTCTGGATGGTGGTCACGTCCTTTGCGGCGCTGCTGGCGTCGGTCCTCCAGGGGCGCGAGCGCATGTCGTGGGCTGCCATGGCGGAAATCGCGGGCAAGCTGACCGTGGTCGCTGTCGGGATACCTGTCCTCGTAAAGGGCATGGGCGTTTCTGCGTATCTGGCTGTACTCGTGCTGGGGGCAGCGGTGCACTGCAGCCTCATCGCCGCATTTGTCGCGCGCAAATTCAGTGTCCGCCTGTCTGTGCAGACCTCGCAGATGAAGACCCTGGTAGTGGGGGGCGCGCCGTTCCTCCTAATGGGGTTCTTGCTCAACGTTTACGCCCAGGTTGATGTGGTCATGCTCAAGGCATACACGTCGGACGCGGTCGTCGGTTGGTACGCGGCCGCCAGCCAGCTGTTCGGCACAGTTGAGTTCATTCCAGCAGCCCTAACGACCGCAATGCTCCCGGCTATGGCCAGGACCTATATCACGGACCTGGAGGCGTTGGCCAAGATAGCCAGGAACGGTGTTGTTTTCGGCGCGATGGTCGTCGTGCCCATCGCAGTGGGTACCAGCCTACTGGCGTCTGAGCTCATTGATTTCCTGCCATATCCGGACGGGTTCAGGAACTCGGCCCCGCTGCTCATGATCATGGCGTTCAGCATCCCGGTGACCGCAATCCTGACCATTTTCGGGACCATCGCGATGGCTTCTGACAGGCAGGGCGCGTGGTCACTTGTGCTGCTCGGGACAGTAGTCCTAAAGGTTGCCGTGAACGTATTCGCCATCCCATATTTCGCCACGGCCTACGGCAACGGCGGCATAGGCGGCGCCCTCACTACCGTCATATCAGAACTGTTCATGATCCTGGCCAGCTTCAAGCTCATGCCTGCAGGCATCTTCGACCGCTGGGCCGTCTCGACACTCTCGAAGGTCGCCGGGGCTGGACTTGTCATGGCCGTAGCAATATTGGCGATGAAGCCTCTCGACATGGGGTATTTACCCCTCGCTGCGGCCAGCGCCAGCGTGTACGTAGCCGCTGTCCTCGCGTTGAGGGCTGTCACACGCGCTGACCTGGAGTTCATCCGCCGGGTCATGACATCAAGTACGCGACAGGGCAAGTTCAAATTGAAAGGCGGACCCATCCAGAAGGAGGCCTTACTTTGACCTCCTTCGAGCTGAGCATTGTGACGCCCACTCACGGGCGTAAGGCCTTGCTTCAAGACATGCTGGCCTCCTTACGTCAGCAGACCCTGGGGCCGGAACGCTTCGAGGTTGTCGTCGTGATCGACGGAGACACCGACAGCACAGCTGAAATGCTCAGTTGCGTCACGTTCCCGTACAAGCTGCGGCATCAGACACAGGGCCAGTCCGGGCCCGCCGCTGCCAGGAACCGCGGCGCGCAGTTGGCCGAAGGCCGCGTGCTGCTGTTCCTTGATGACGACCTCATCGTCAGACCGGAGTGTCTGGAGGAGCACCTGCGGTTCCATCGCCTCGGTTCAGACGCCGTTGTGATCGGCCGGCTCCTCGCGGCGCGCGGAGACAAGAAGCCAGGGTGGAGCGTATGGGAGGAAAGGGTCCTCGAAAAGCACTACGCCAAAATGGCCGTGGGACGGCGGCCGGCGGCTGGCCGCCGGCTTTACAGCGGGAACTTCTCGGTCTCGCGCGCGCGGTTCCTGCGGGTCCGCGGGTTCGATGAAAGCCTGATGCGCGGCGAGGACGTAGAACTCGGGTTCAGGCTTGAACAGTCCGGGGCCCGCTTCTATTTCGCACCATCCGCTGCTGTTGTCCACCGCGGCGTCAGGACGTTCTCGTCATGGTGCAACTCCGCGTATTTGTACGGAGTGACCGATGTGGCGCTGGCGCTTGAACGCGGCCACACAGACGTGCTGCCAGAGGTCCTCCGGTGGTATCACCGCCAGCCTGCAGTAACGCGCATGGCCGTCAAGCTCTGCGCGGGACGGCCGGCGCTCCGCAATCCGGCCGTCCGGGCGCTGCAGGCCGTTGCGGCCGGCTTCTTCAAGGCCAGGGCCCACAAGCTCGCCCACTTCGCTTACAGCAGCATTTACAAACTCCAGTACTGGGAGGGCGTTGCCGAGAGGCTTGGCGGCAGGGCGCAACTGATGCGCGCTGTCTCAGAGTCCCATCGAAAACCCAACCTCGTCAAAAATCCACGTTGACCGGCCGGCGACATGCCGGAGGAAGGCCCAGATGGACGAACTCAAAGTCGTGACGATCGGTGGCGGCACAGGGTCCTACACGGCCTTGACAGGCCTTAAGCGCATCACACGCCGTCTCACTGCGGTGGTCACCATGGCCGACGACGGCGGCAGTTCCGGCAGGCTGCGCGACGAATTCGGGCACCTACCCCCCGGAGATGTCCGCCGGTGCCTTGTTGCCCTCAGCGCCAGCCGTCAGATGAACCGCATCCTCAGGAGGCTGTTTGAATACAGGTTCGACAAAGGCCTGGGCCTCAACGGGCACAGCTTCGGCAACCTGTTCCTTACTGCCCTGACCGAGCTCACAGGCAGCACTGAACAGGCGATCCTGGAAGCCTCGAAGTTGCTCAATGTCCGGGGCCGGGTCCTGCCCGTGACCACCGACGACGTACAGCTCCTCGCCGAGCTCGAAGACGGCACCGTGATTTCGGGCGAAAGCAATATCGGGACCCGCAGGACCTACTCCAGAGGTCAGATAAGGCGAGTCTTCCTCTCCCGGCACGCCACCGTCTGCCGGCCGACTGCGGATGCCATTCGCGATGCAGACGTGATTGTGATAGGTCCGGGTGACCTCTTCACCAGCATCGTCCCCAACCTCCTCGTAAACGGTGTGAAGGAAGCCGTACGGGCCTGTCGCGGCACCCGCATTTATGTTTGCAACCTCATGACAAAACGTGCTGAGACAGACGGGTTCCCGGCCAGCAGCTTCCTTGCACAGGTAACCCGGTACCTGGGCGGACCTGGCGCCCTTGACGCAATGATCGCCAGCAATAGTGAGTTCCCGAAGCCGGTGCTCAACGAATACGCCAGAGAGCATTCGTGTCCCGTTGTCCTGGACCGAGACGCATGTCTTCGCATGGTGCCACAGGTGTACGAGGCCCCGCTCGCCACGTTCGGCCTTGTCAGGCATAACCCCGGCAGGCTGGCCCGCCTGATCGTCAAAGTCCATCAGGACCGCACTGTGCATGGCCGGCAGGTGGAGGCACTCCCAGAGATACGGGAGGTAGAGCCAGAACAGGAGGAGGCCGTTGCATTGACGGCTGGGTAACTGCGCCGCCCTGGCGCGGCACGCGCGTGAGGCGCGAGGGGCTCGGACATTCGATGGAGAGCGCTACAGACCACAAATGATTAACGAGACCAAATACGGACCAGTCAACGGGGAAGTGCGCGGCGCCGGAATAGCCCGCAGCGCTGTCCTGGAGCCGTGGTTTCCAATTCTGATGTATCACCGCATCGTGGACCGGGTTGTGGTCCCAGACCCTTACCACCTCTTCCTTTCGGTCTCTGACTTTGAAGCCCAGATGCGCTATCTGTGGCGCCACGGGTACCAGACCACGCCGTTTGAGGACATGGTCCCGGGTCCGGGGCGCCTGAAGCAAAGGCACGGGAGGCGCTTTGCAATCACCTTTGATGACGGCTACCGGGAGGTGATTACTCACGCGCTTCCTGTCCTGAGGAAGTACGGGTTTACTGCGACCGTATTCCTTGTCAGCTCGAACCTCGGTGGTGTGAACGATTGGGACAAAGGCAGAGCGCAGATAGTGCCGCTGCTCGACCTTTCCGCGGTGCGGGAGCTGGCCGCGAGCGGCATCTCATTCGGCGCTCACGGAGTGACACACCGCTCACTCCCCTACCTCGCGCTCGCTCAGGCCCGGCAGGAGATAACCGGAGCGAAATACCAGCTCGAAGACGCCACGGGCTCAGCCATAAACCTGTTCAGCTATCCATACGGGGCGTCGACAGAACGCGTCCAGGACCTCGTGATGCAGGCAGGATACGTTGCGGCGTTCGGGATCGAACAGAAGACGCACACACGGTTCAACCTGAGCAGAGTGGATGCTGGAAGGTGCAGCGGCGCAGACCTCCGGTGGCGGCTACACGTCCGTGGCCTCTACTTCCATGCCCGCCGCAATACGTTCCTCGGCGCCCTCAAGCGGCTGATCACGCCCTTCCCGGGAGTAGGAGAGCCGGCCGAGTTCAGCTCGGATGGCCTGCCCTCAGATGATAGCGGCGCCGTGCTCACCAAATACAAGCCTGTGCGCGAGCCTCCCAAGCAACGCAGCCCAGACTTCCACCTGAGCAGAGAACGCTTGGAGGAACCATGATGAGTACCACACCCTCTCAAGGTTGGTTGGCAAGCCCGGTGCGACATTCAACCAACGCGGCTGCTTCAACTTACAAGAATGCCCGGTGGTTGAAGAGCCATGCGACGCGCTGGGACTACGAGGTGACGCGGCGAACCCTGCTCGAAGAGCTGCGGCCCTTGCCCGACGACCGGGTCCTCGAGATCGGCTGTGGTCCTGGCACATGGACCAGAGAGGTGGCGCCACTCTGCAGCCATGTAACAGCCGTGGACATCAGCGAAAACATGATCGCAGAGGCCCGGGAATATACCCGTTCCCTGCCAGTCGCTTTTGTCCATTCAGACTTCCTGCAGCTATCAACCGAGGACAGGTTCGACAGGGTATTTTCAGCACGTGCGTTTGAATACATCCGGCCAATGTCTCTGGTGGCCAGCAAGGTGTCGCGCCTGCTTATGCCTGGCGGCACCGTTGTGATTATCACCAAACCGAAGGTCTCCTTCTGGAGGGGGAGGACAAGGCTGCTATACCGTACGTGGCCCTTTGACGTATTGAATGGCACGAGGGCAGAGCGGGCGGGCCGGGGGAAGTCATTTGAGACGTTACGGCAATACCCCTCTACGCCGGCTCAAATCGCAAATGAGTTCAGACCATATGGCTTGCACCTGCGGCGCGTCCGTCCAGTTGTAATGAGACTGCCGATCTTCCGCGGGGGGTTCCATGAATACCCGCTGGTGCCGCAATGGATGGCGCCACCGCTGCTCTCCGCGTTCAGTGTGATGTTCCGGATGAGCTCCGCAGTACCGAGACGGATGTCCGAGGCGCTTCTTCTTTTCAGTGAGAGTTACTGCGTCACCCTGGAACTCAACCAGGCACATGCAGCTCGGAAGGATGGGTAATAACCGGAGCCGGCCTGGCAGGCGACAGGATCCACGCTTCTCTATGGTTCAGGAACATCTACTTGGAAACGGCAAGTTGACTCTTTCAAAAGTCATACCTTTGCAAGACCCACTGGCACAGCAGGTCCAGTTGCGCGCAGCACTTCTCAACGAGCGGGTCAACAGCCTGCTTGCTGACCTGCTTGCCCCAGGCAACCGGTCGCGCCTTGAAAGGTTCAGGTTCACGGGTAGCACCAACCGTGTCTACAAAATCCCGCTCGACCAGGATTGGCGGGAATTCATCATCGTCAAGTTGCTGCCTGGCAGGTGGACTGATTTCAAGGCCCATGTCAGGCGGGCCCTGCGCAACCTGATGTACGGCGAGCACGACATCGTCACCGGCCGCAAGCGCGCCCGGATGGAACTCGACCGGATCAAGGAATGGCAGGCAGCGGGCTTGCCTGTGCCGCCTTCAATACAGGTGAGGGTCCCCGATGTGCGCGTCTTCTACGGCCTCCCATACCCGACCTTCTACACCATCCTCGCCAGCCGGGAAACCTCAATAGAACGAAAACTCGAAGTCTTGTCCGTAGTGACGAGAGCGCTTGCCGACCAGCATGAACTCGCTGTCGTGCGTCAGTGCAAGAGCCTGGTCCACAGGGACCCGGGCCCCTGGAACCTGATGGTCGATCCAGACCGTGACCAGGTCTACTGGTTCGACCTAGAACACCCCCGCGACTACCCGCGCATGGACCTCGACTCGCTGCTCGTCAGGGCGTTACGGGTCTTCCTCTTCGGAGTCCTGTACCAGCTTGGAGACCACTTCGACCAGGTAATCCTGACCATCGAGGCGAACTACAGGCTGAAGCCGGTGCTGCGGGAGTTGATCAACAACATTGAACAGAGCAGAGGGACCCCGGTCGGCCGTTTCGTGAAAGCCCTGCGGTCGCGAAATCGCCAATACCACCTGCGCCGCAGGATCGGGCCGACATTGAGGGCGGCTCTAGAACGCGCCGAGGTCAGGCCGCTGTTACAGACCGGTTGAGCCATTTGCGCGCCCTGCCACCGCTCTCCGGTGTGGAGAAAGCCACATGTCCAACTTGGAGGGGAGAATGGAACGAATATGTGTCATCGGCGCCGGGTATGTCGGGCTGGTCACCGCAGCCTGCTTTGCTGAACTGGGCCATCAGATCACCTGCTTCGACGTGGATGAGGAAAAGGTCAGAGAGATCGGGCAGGGCGGTGTCCCCATCTATGAGCCGGGCCTGGAGCCGATCGTGCGCAGCAATGTGCGGTCCAGGCGTCTCGTGGCGACGGCCTCTCAGGCAGTTGCGCTGCAAGACGCGGACTTCGTGTTCTTCTGCGTCGACACGCCTTCCATGCTGGACGGAGGCGCTGACCTGAGCCGTGTTCGCCGTGCCTATTTTGATGTGGCGACGGCTCTCGGGAACAGGCGTCCTATCCTGGTCAACAAAAGCACTGTGCCCCCCGGGACGGTGGACGCGATTCACGCCTTGCTCCCCAGAGTTGCCAACAGCACTGGCCCGTTCCATGTGGCCTCAAACCCGGAGTTCCTCCGGGAGGGGCACGCCGTAGCAGATTTCATGCACCCGCTCAGGGTGATCATAGGAGCGCGAGACAGGGCGACCGCTGAAGCGGTGGCGCGTCTTTATTTGACTCTCAATTGCCCTGTCTTGATCACCGACCCGGCCACTGCGGAGCTGACCAAGTACGCCAGTAACGCGTTTCTTGCCACAAAAATCTCGTTCATAAATGAAATCGCTGGCATTTGTGACCGCATAGGCGTTGACGTAAGCGCGGTTGCGCGCGGCATAGGGCTTGACCCGCGCATAGGGCCAGACTTCCTCAGAGCCGGCATAGGCTACGGCGGGAGCTGTCTGCCCAAGGACACCGCAGCCCTCTCGCACCTCGTGCGTACTGTCGGCTGCCACCCGCGCCTGCTCGACGCGGTGCGTGAGGTGAACGCTGTGCAACCCGGCCTCTTGGTCGAGCGTATAAGCGCCGTTTCCGGGCCACTCAAGGGCGCCAGCGTGGCTGTGCTCGGCCTGGCCTTCAAAGCCAATACGGATGACATCAGGTCCTCGCCGGCCATTGACCTCATCCGGTGCCTGCTCCAGCGGGGCGCACGGGTCTCAGTGCATGACCCCGAGGTCCATCGCGTCCCCGGCGACCTGGCGCCGCTCGTAAGGCTGTGCGCCAGCCCACATGAGGCCGTAGCCGGTGCAGACGTCGTTGTGATCGCGACAGATTGGCCACAGTTCAAGGAACTGGACTGGCGGCAGTTGCGCAGGGCAATGAGGGGCGACGTCCTGGCGGACGGCCGCAACCTGGCAGAACGAGAGGCTGTGGAAGATGCAGGTTTCAGGTACTTGGGGGTTGGGCGGGGGGTCTCGACCTCGCCTGCAAAGGTCGCGGTTAGTTTGGACTAGGCACCATTGGTGCTTGTCTACTGGCCAGTGTGGCGTGTGCATGCCGGCAGCACCTATCTATGCTCGACCTTGAGCTGCTGCGGGCGCGCTGTCCACCCGACAGACCCTGCCGCGCCTGCAGAGCTCTCAGGCTGGCGCAAACGGCCGGTCGCACGTCCGGATGAAGGGCCCACTGAGCGGAGCGGAGCATGGCCACTAGACAGGACATATCGGTAGCAGTCATCGGTTGCGGTTACTGGGGGCCAAACCTGGTCCGCAACTTTGGCAAATCCAACAGGTGCCGGCAGGTTTCATACTGCGACGCGAACCCGGGACGCCTTGCAGAAATGCGCAAGACCTTCCCAGGCATGGCTGGGACATCAGACTACCGGGAAGTCCTCGAAGACGAAGCGGTTGACGCCGTCGCCATCGCGACCCCTGTTTCAACTCATTACCGGCTTGCGCAGCAGGCCTTGCTGAATGAGAAACATGTCTTCATTGAGAAGCCCCTTACAGCCAGTGTAGACGAGGCCGAAAGGCTGTGCGCCCTGGCATCTGAGACGGGCCGGGTCCTGATGGTGGGCCACACTTTCCTCTACAGCCCCGCTGTCAGGAAGGTCAAGGAGCTCATAACCGAGGGGTCGTTGGGCGCCATCCTCCATATGCACTCCCAGCGCCTGAACTTCGGCCGCTTCCAGACTGATGTAAGCGCCCTCTGGAGCCTTGCTCCCCATGACGTTTCCATAGCCAACTACCTCATGGACAGCGTCCCAATAGAGGTAACGGCTTCGGGCGGGAGCTTTCTGACAGAAGGCATGGAAGATTGCGCCTATCTGACCCTGACCTATGCACAGGGCCAGGTCTCCCACATCCATGTCAGCCGGCTCGACCCCTGCAAAGTCAGGAACCTGACCATTGCAGGTTCAAACATGACCATCGTCTATGACGATACCTTCTCCCACGGCAAGGTGAGGGTCTACGGCAGGAAGGTCTCGCTGGGCATGGCCAACGTCGTCCAGGACATTCCTGCACCTGCCTATGCGGGACCTGATTTCCACGCGCCCATAGTGGACTCCACCGAACCGCTGGAACTGGAATGCCGCCACTTCATCGAATGTGTGCTTGACGGCAGGCGCCCGCTTACCGATGGATACAACGGGCTGGAAACGGTCCGCGTCCTCGAGGCTGCCGAGCGCTCCCTAGCACAACGCGGCGCTCCGGTACCTATTTCGAGCCTTGTGCCTGTGTGACGAGCCTTGCTCTGGAGGAGTAGGTAGACGGGACCAAACTAACGGAGGACTGACCACATGGAAGGTGCGATGAAATGCAACCCATTTCTTTTGTGGACCTGAGAAAACAGTACCTGTCCATAGAACGGGAAGTCTCCGAGGCGATAGCCGGGGTTTTTACCCGCGCCGATTTCATCCAGGGCGTGGACGTAGCGCTCTTCGAGAAAGAATTTGCCTCTTCCTGCGGGGCCAGGGAAGCGGTTGGAGTGTCCTCAGGCACCTCCGCATTGCACCTGGCTCTCCTGGCTTGCGGCGTCCAATCGGGAGACGAGGTCATAACCACGCCGTTCACGTTTATCGCTACTGCCGAGGCGATATCCCATGTTGACGCAATCCCGGTTTTCGCGGACATCTGTCCGGCCACATACAACATCAGTCCCGAAAGTATTGAAGCCTCCATAACCGACCTGACCAAGGCCATCGTCGTCGTCCACCTTTACGGACGCTCGGCTGACATGGACTCCATCTGTGAGATCGCACGACGGTATGACCTCAAACTTATTGAGGATGCCGCACAGGCCCACGGGGCGACATACCGGGGGCGCAAAATCGGCACTTTCGGCAACGCAGCCTGCTTCAGCTTTTACCCCGGTAAGAACCTCGGAGCCTACGGTGACGCAGGTGCGGTGGTCACCGACGACGCCAAGCTGGCTGAGGCCGTCAGGAAGCTCCGCGACCACGGGAGGAAAGACAAGTACGAGCACCAGCAAGTTGGCTACGGCGCCCGGCTAGACACCATTCAGGCCGCCGTCCTGCGGGTCAAGCTCAAGCACCTGGGTCGCTGGAACGCGGCCCGAAGGGCATTAGCCGCACTTTACCGCGATCTCCTTCGGGACTGCGACATCCAGCTACCGCCGGAGGATGACGACAGCCAATCGGCCAACCACCTGTTTGTCGTCAGGACGCAAAACAGGGACCGTGTACGCGCCGCGCTTGGCGAAATGGGCATCGCGACGGGCGTCCACTACCCAATCCCTGTCCACCTACAGCCTGCCTACTGGTGGCTTGGATACTCAGAAGGGGACATGCCTGAAAGCGAGCGCGCAGCACGCGAGGTGTTGTCATTACCGCTCTTTCCTGAGCTGTCCCACCACGAGGCCGTTTTGGTGGCCAAAGGGTTGGAGCGCGCGCTGGATGGCGCCAGCAACAAGTCAAAGTCAGGCTCGGAGCCGCTAAATAAACGCTCCGGAGCGTATGGACACTAAAGTGTGGCTTTCAAGTGCTAATCAGTCCGCAAAGCGAATGGAATAGAGGCTCTGGCCCCCCCCTATCGGAGGTGAAAGGGGACGATGAAGGCCGGGGCTCGCCAGCGCTACGCAATCAAAGGGAACGCCAGAGGCTGATCAACGAATTGTCGACTTTGAAATGGCAGCTCATCAGCGAACTGGCGTCGCCGAAGAGCGACCCCTCTATCCAGATTTACCAGGCCCTCTGGGCCGAAATGATAGAGGCCGGGCTGTCAATACAACAGCTCGGCGTGCTGACATTGCTCGCCAGGGGCCCTACGCGAGTCAGCGACGTAGGCACAGCACTGAACTTGAGAGCCCCATCAACGACCGGCTTGCTGAACCGGCTTGAAAAGAAAAAACTGATCGAACGCTTCCATGACCCGGGGGACCGGCGCACCGTGTTGTGCCGCCTTACCCCACTTGGTGAAGGCTGGATCACATTCCTCACGGGCAACATGACACGGAGGATCGACGAGCTCGTCAATGCGCTGTCAGTCCAGCAGATCGAGACTCTCCTCGATGCCCTGCGCCTCCTTTACGTCTCGTCGGAGCAGTGACGGAGGACCCACCCGGCAGCAGATAGGGCCTCTGCGGCGTCCCCCGGCACTGCTTCCCACTTCTCCTCCTTGCCGGCGCCGCCATTGCGGCGCCGGCAAGGACCACCCTTCTAACGGAGAGTGGAGCTAAGCGTCGGGACCAGGGAAAAGTCCGAACTGGATAGTCCCTTATTGTGTCCCTGTATGGCCAGGACGTTGGCATTGGCGCCTGTCTTCAACAGGTTGATGTACGGGGTCAAGTCGAACACGCCGATGGGCTGGGGCGCATCTGCTCCGCTGGAAGCCTCGTGGTCTAACCCGGCCCGATAGGTGTACAGCGGCGGGTTGCCGCCGATGTTCGCGCGTGCCACCTCCACCCCGTTCAGGTAAGCCACGAAACTGTCGTCGTAGTCGACTCTGAGTGTCAGGCTCGCCAGCGTCGCCGGGTCTGTCACAGTGAATTTCTTCCTGATGTAGAGCGATACATATCTACCCTGCATGTCAGAAAGAACGGTGGCGTCATCACCGTCGCCGTAGCCGAACCCGCTTGGGCCCGTCAGCCAGTTGCTGTCGTTGAACCCCGCTGATTTCCAGGCGCTCGACGGTTCCGAGGTCCCCATACGGTATTGCCATGCCTCGCCCTTGTTGATCTTGACCGATGTTCCCACTGGGCTGGGCGTAGACGTTGGGGTCGGGGTCAGCACGGGAGGCGGCGTGGCAGTAGGGCTAGGAGTAGGCGTCGGTGTGGGGTTGCTCTTAAGTGTGTTCGATAATGTCGTGATGAGGGAGAAGTCCGAGCTGCCAAGGTCCCTGTTGTGACCCTGGACCGCCAGCACGTTCACGCCGCTGACCAGCAGGCCGATGCGACTGGTCAAGTCGTAGACCGCGACGGCCTGCGGCGATGTGTCCCCCCTCGACGCCTCGTGGTTGCCCGACGCCAGGGCGTTGTAGGCAGGCGGTACCCCTGCAACATTCGCCCGGGCCACCTCGACGCCGTTCAGGTATGCCACGAACGAGTCATCGAAGTCCACAGTAAGCGTGAGGCTTGCGCGGGTCGCCGGGTCGTCCATGTTAAACCGCTTGCGCATGTAAACCGACGTGTATCCACCGCTCATGTCCGAGAGGACTGTCGCGTCGTCACCGTCGCCATAGCCGAACCCGCTGGGGCCCGACAGCCAGTTGCTGTCATCGAACCCGGGAGACTTCCAGATCGCGGAGGGCTCAGATGTCCCCTTGCGGTAGCGCCACAGGTCTCCTCCACGTATTGGGAGGTCAACCGCGGGCACGGGGGACGGTGTTGGACTAGGGGTTGGGCTGGGGCTAGGGCTGGGAGCCGGAGCCGGCGTCGGAGTTGGAGCCGGCGGGTCCAAGAGTGCGGCCGCCTGAAGCCTCGTCTTGATGCCGGTCCCGTAGGCCGTCTCTGCCCAGGTGCTGGTGTCGGTCAGGAGGCACGGGCAGGCTTTGTTCTGGAAGAGCCATGCCGCCCAGCTGATCCCGTTCAGTTCCGCCATGTTGAGGAGCAGGTCAACGTCGGCCTGGCTCGTGAACGAGCCGGTCCCGAACTCGCCGAGCAGTACCGGGTACTTCGCAGCGACTTCGGGCAGCTTGTAAGTGCCCGTTATTGTCGGCCAGGTGTCATAGGTGTGGCTCTTGTAGATGAGGTTGGGCCTCGCGATGGGGTCCGTCAGCGCATAGTGGATGTAGCGTCCCCACTGGGTGCCGGGCACTGCCACCACCGCTTTCGGGTTGTTGGCCTGGACCGCGTCAATCATCGAGGTGAAGCGCGGCTTCAGCACGGACCACGAAGTGTCGTGAGGCTCGACCTGCAGCCCGTACAGGACGGCAGGCTCGTTGGCGTATCTCTTCGCCAGCGCAGCCAGGGCGTCCTGGGCCGCCTGGTCTGGCATGGGCGGCTGACTGTCATCTGGCTCTGCGTAGCGGTACACAAAAAGCGTGTATGCCCCGTTGGTCTTGGCGATGGACACCAATTCATCCATCGCTGCCAGGTATGTTGCGTCCCCACGGTTGACCGGCCCGGAGGCGAAGGCAAGCAACACAAGGTTTCCTTCCCACCCTCCAGGCGCGTCCCCTGTCAACTTCGGGATCGCCCGCCGTTCGTAGTCTATGGACTTGCTGGAGGCCCAGACCCACTCTCTGTTCTCCACGTTCGCTCCGCGCAACACGACTGTCTGACCGGTCTCATTTACCAGACGGTTGCCTTCCACCTTCAGCCACGGCAGCGAGGCGGCGCTCGCCGGCCTGTTCGTAGAGATTATGGCGGTTGCTGCGATAATCCCCAGCAGCACGGCGCCCACAATGAACAAGATTCTCCTATCGTGCCTGAGACGCGGTTTGCTCTGATTCATCACCATCTCCTGTTTGGGTCCGGACGGCTTCTTTCTAAGGCCGTCCCGTCGTTGGCTCGAAAGACGCGTTTCCTAATAGCGAATAACCTCCTGAGCTGCGCCGCTGCCTGTCTCGGCTGCCCTGTGGCCGGGATGTCTGGCATCGGTTTATGTACGGTCAAGCGCGGGCCGGCCCGGAGACCGTGGTGCCCCCGCGACCACTTGAAGAGGACCCCAAATGCCTTGCGCGGCCCGACGACATGAGCAGCAGCGCCCGTGTGCTACCCTTACTGTTCGTCGCCCGTCATCTCTCGCCCGACGGCCGCCCTGCATGAGCAAGGGCCTGTAGGCTCATTGCGTCTGCGGCACACCGGGGAAGGGCCCTGGTCCTGAAGTTAGGCGTTCAGTTCATCGGCCTTGCGCGCTGAGCGGACAACGCGGCTCCCACCATTCGATTTAGCGGCCATGGACACATGGCGCAGTCGAAAGCGTCCGCACAGACCCTGGGCAAAGTGGGTGCTGGACGCCGGTGGCAGCCGCCTCAGTCGGCTTGGAATCAGACCTGACGTATCCTTCAGTCGGGACGAAAGGTTCGTATTCCACATACCATTCGTCTTGACAAACGATTATCTACACATGAATCGTTTATGTCAAGAGAATATCCTGTGCCGAGAGTAGTAATTGGGACAGGGGTAGGTGTGCAGGCGCGCCCGCACCTCTGCGCAGTAACGCGTACGTCGCGAGTAGATGACAGTGAGTGGCGCCTGCTCAGGCCTTCGACGCGGCCCGCAGCCGTTTCGCCGCAGCGACGAGCGTCTCCAGTTGGGCATTGGAAAACACGATGAGCGCCGCATCGAAGTTCTCAACTACAGAGCGCGATACGCGGTCGAGTTGGGCCCGCCCTTCCGGCGTCAGGCAGCACCTCACCACTCGCCTGTCGCTGGCATCATGCGTCCGCTCGATGAAACCGCGCTCTTCCAGGCGGTCGAGCAGGCTGGTGGCTGATGGGAGGCTCATGTCCAGCGCCCCTGCCACGTCGCTGACCCGGCGTGGGTTCTGCGCCACCAGAGACATGGCTCCCAGCTGCGGCAGTGTTATCCCCGCCTCGCCCAGGTCGCGCCAGAGCTTGGGGTACAGCTTCACCGGTGCTTGTTGGACCAGGTCCGTCAGTTCACTTACCAGTTGTTGGCGCGAAGCGGTCTGCTCGTTCTGGATAGCCAAAGTGGAATGAACCTTTCACACGCATGAAACATTCATGCGATAGAAAATATTATCAGGCGGAACGCGCTGGTATGCGCCTCTGCGGCGCGCAAAGGGACCGCTTCGGATAAGTGACTGCCCCCAAACTCATTCTCCGCGTGAGAGGGACAGGCGAAGCCGGAACTCAAATGTCGGCTCTTGGAAACCTGCCTGGTGCTCTTATTAACTATCCCAAAACGGCCCGCGGGTGACTTCGACGGGTCACAGTCGAGTTCAGACTTCTCCCTCACCCTGACCCTCTCCCGCTGGCAATAATATAGTTGACTCAGCGACTGGTCGTTGGGAGAATGCGGCGGGGTATGTCGCAGATTCGATGTTACTCGCATTTCCCGTCTATTTGTCACCGGGACAACGATTCATGCTGACACTC
>Ga0187892_10003768_pt1 | contig 26933 bp, 25 predicted proteins | sample MA1701073metaG_FD_139345 | JGI IMG/M metagenome (GOLD analysis project Ga0187892, IMG submission 139345) | Bio-ooze microbial communities from a basaltic lava cave in the Kipuka Kanohina Cave System on the Island of Hawaii, USA - MA170107-3 metaG ... | reverse complement strand
GTTTCCGAAAACCGATTTGGATCTCGATGTTGATACAGACTTGACCGACTTTGACTTGTTCCATAAGTGCCTCTCCGGACCAGGGATGGAGCGGTCATTCCCGCACTGCTGGCGCGCCGATTTCGACTTCGATCAAGATGTGGATTTGGCGGACATCGCCCTGTTTCAGGGACTATTTGGAAGCACTGAAGCGGTTTGCGGAAAGCCGTGAGCGGGTGTCGCACAGGAACGGAGTGTTCATTTCTGTGGGCGCGGGTACAAAGGAGAATCGTCGTGTTGTTGAGAACGGGAATCAGAAAGGCGTGCGCGCTTGTATGCGCAGTATGCGCAGTATGGTCTACTGGCGGGCACGGAGCTCTTGGACAAGGCTCCGATCCCTCGGTGGTAGGGCAATGGGGACCGGTGATTGCAACGCCCTTGGTACAAAGCGTCCACATGGTCATGTTGAAGACGGGCAACGTTCTCTGCATTGGCAGCCCGTTCGCGGACACTCCGAACCGGTGCCGTCTGTTTTATCCGAGCACGAACACGGTGAGCGACGTCTTTTTGACTCCGGAAGACCCAAACGAGCCAGGAATGGCCTTACACAACCTCTACTGCAGTGGACATTGTGCCCTCGGCGACGGCCGCGTTTTGTTTTACGGTGGCGCCTTTCTCTTCTTGACAAAGACAACGATTTACGACCCCGGTGCGGGCGCAACGGGCACCTTTACGGTGCTAAGCGAAGACGGGGCTCCGAGGTTCTATCCTTCCCTGACAACCCTTTCTACCGGGGCCGTCCTGGCGGTCGGCGGGCAGTGGAATCAAAGCCTGAGCGATGCGAACATCCCGGCGATCTTCGATCCTACTGGGCCGCTCGGCTCCCAATGGCAGTTCCTGCCCCTTGCCGCTTATTGTACAGACCTTCTCAACTGCCCCGGCTTCCCGCCGGGTCCTCACAATTTCCACATTCACTATTACCCGTTCAATTTCCAACTTTCGTCGGGTCTGGTCCTTTATGCCGGGGAGGACGAGAATCTTCCTTACGATGTGGCCGTGGTGACGCGAACCCTCAATCTTGCGACTCAAGCGTGGGTCACCGCCGTCACGCAGTCGGACGACATCAAGGGAGGATCGGCCGTCATGTACCGCCCGGATCGCGTGCTGAAGGCGGGCGGCGACCAAAACAACATCGTCGAAAACAGAGCCCTTCGGCTGGACGCGTCGACGTTGCCATCGCAATGGGTCGCCGTAGACAGTATGAACCATGCCCGCCGTGATTTTTATCTGATCGCCCTTCCCGACGGCAATGTTCTGGCCTTGGGGGGTACCGATTTCCTTCCTCCTGATTATGAACCAATACCCATTTTTGAGCCCGAATTACTCTCCAACCCAGACGATCCGCAAAGCACTTGGATGGATTTGGCGCCCATGACCCATTGGCGGGACTACCACTCGTCGGCAGTCCTATTGCCAGACGCTCGCGTCCTGATCGGTGGCGGAACAGCCGGCCCAAACATTGAATCGCTACAGGTCTTTTCCCCGCCGTATCTCTTCGACCCGCTCGGTGGGCCGGCCCTGCGGCCGACGATTCGGTCGGTGGTCGGGCCGAGCGGCGGGGAAAACACTGTCCAGTACGGCAGCGGTTTCACCGTGGTCACGCCGGGCGCAGACTACATAAGCGAGGTCAATCTTGTGCGTTTGGGAGCGGCAACGCATTCGTTCGATCAGGATCAACGCTTCGTGCCGCTGGAGGACTTTACGCATTGTGCGCAAAACCTCTTGCGCGTCAGCGCACCGCCCAACGGCAATGTCGCTCCGCCTGGACATTACATGCTTTTCGTTCTGGGCAACGGCGTTCCGGCCAAGGCCAAGATCGTGCGCCTTGACGCCACGCCCCCCTGCGTGATGGTCAACGAATCGGTTAGCTGGAGCGCCTCAGGCTGCCGCTATCTTGACTTCACGCCGCCGTTGGATTGCCCGATCGCGCTCTACGTTAAAGGTGATCCAAACGACCCGCGCGTGGCCTGCGTGTCCGGATACGTGAAGCAGGACAAGACCCTGGGCACCCCGCCCTTTTTTCAAGCCGGTTCCGTTTGGGGGAATATCCACCTCACGGGTCATTGGGCCATTCCCGGCGCAACGTATTGGCTGCAAGTCATTCGAGGAGATCAATGCGACCCCTGGCGGACGACGACGACCTGGGCTTGGGGCGACGTGACCCCTGCGCCCGCTGGAGATGGCATTTGTGATGTGGGCGACGTGCTCTGCGAGTTGGATGCCTTTGCGGGGATCTTTACCAATTGTTCGCTTCAAGCCACCGATTTGGATCCCTGCCTTCCGGACGGAATGGTCGACCTCGGCGATATCTTGAAGATTCTCGATGCCTTCGCCGGCGTCCCGTATCCGTGCGGCGATCCATGCGGCGAGGGCGCGGGTGGCGGCGGCGGGGCGGCGCCGGCTTCCTCGGCCACGGTCCGGCTTGTGCCTCGCCAGCCCACCGTGAAGGCCGGGGGATTGGTGACCGTGGATATCATGATGGACATCGTCACCGACCTGCGAGGCTACAACGTGGCCGCGGACGCGGTGCTGGTGGATGGGAGAATTCTCGAACGCGATGACCTGGTGATCAATTCCGGGCGGCGCGATTACATTTTCCGCGGGTCACAGGGGACGTATTCCGCGATCGACCAGTCGCAAGGGCGGGCGATGTCGGCCTTGGCAACGGGAGGCAAAACGACGACTGCCGAAACCTATTTGGCCACCATCATTTTTCGTACTGCGACGGACATGGTGGGCGTCGTGAACCTGTCGCTGAACTCCGCGAAAAACCAGCTTCGCGATTCAACCGGCCGAACCATCGAAATTCAATCCGCTGGGGCGATCGTCACCATCGAGCCTTAAACACAGCCTTGCATGCCGCACGGTTTGGGACGATTGGTGACTGCTTCAAGGCCTTCCCGTGGGCGTGACGATACATCCGATGTGGGAATTGCTGCTCCTGTATTGAAGCCGGAAGGATCATTAGACCTCCCCAATGCCGGCGGCGACCTATCCTCGGCATTGCCGGAACAGTTTGCCCGAGCGGAAGGGCCCCCACAGTCAGAGCCGGCGTCGGCCGCAGTGCCCGATCTTCGACGCATTTTGGATATTCGCGTGCCCGTGGCCGTCGCCTTGGCCGAGCGGCACTGGAGCGTGCAGGAGATTCTGGAGATGACCGTCGGAACCATCATCGAGTTCGACGCGCCGTTCGATTCGGACTTGTCTCTTCGAGTGGCCAATCGGGAGATCGGAAAGGGCCGGGCCGTCAAAGTCGGCGAGAACTTCGGCTTGCGCATTACGCGCACCAGCGACGTTCACCAACGCATCGACGCCTTGGGGGGCAAGGTGTGAACACGCCGCTCGGGCGACGGCATGGCGGCGCTTCGCTTTGCCATGCCGGCCGAGAAACTGGCTCCGACCGGGCATGAGTTGCTTAGGTGTGGGCGAGCAATTGCAACGCCAGCTTTTTCGCTTCTTCGTGGGTGGTCACGGTTTCGTTCAGTTGGGCGCGGTACACGGCTTTCAGGACTCGCCCTAGTTCCGGACCTTCGGTGAAGCCGGACAATTTCAGGTGGTCGCCGGTCAACAACGGTGGGGGGGCGATGCGATCGGCCGAAATCCGCGCCGCTCGCTGACCGAGCTGTTCATACGGGGTCAGGTCTTTTCCCCGGGCCATGAGATCGGCCTTGAGAAGTTCCATCAGCAGACCCCAGGCAGGTTCGACCATCAGCAGCTTCAAATCGGCCAGTTCCAGGCGCGACTCATCGTACACCAACGGCAAAGATCGAACCAACCATACGACCTCGTCGGTGAGGCGGTTACTGAGCTTTAGGCCGCGAGCAATCGCTGAAACCTCGGCGACCGATCGGTCCATCAACGAAACCGCAAAGGGCAGGGCAACCGGCCGCGTCGCCGCCTCAAGGGCCAGGAACCGGTGCCGGATCAGCTCGTCTTCTTCAAGAGATGACGGCCACTCCGCACACAGGTGCCTGCGCAAACCAGTCTCCATCAGCAGTGACCAACCGGTCGGCCGCGTCGGCGCGGCCAGGATTTGCTCCAACTCGATCCAGATTCGCTCCGCGCTGATGATCGAAAGACGGGGAGCAAGCTCCTGAATGGCCCGCTTCGTTGCCGGATCAATCTTAAAACCGAGCCGGGCGGCCAGCCGCACGGCGCGGAGCATGCGAAGATGATCTTCGCTGAACCGTTGATGCGGATCTCCGATCGTGCGGACGATCCGCGCCGACAAGTCCGCGGCACCACCGACGTGATCAATCACGCGGCCGTCGATGGGGTCGAGGAAAAGACCGTTGATGGTGAAATCTCGCCGTTGGGCGTCTTCGAGTTCCGTGCCGAATCGCACCTCGTCGGGATGACGGCCGTCGGAATACGTGCCGTCGGCCCGAAACGTGGCGACCTCGATGTCGCATCCGTGTTTACGAACCAGCATCACGCCGAACTTCGCGCCGACGCGCCGGGCCTTGGGGAACAACTCGAGCACGCCCTCGGGATGAGCATCCGTTGCCACGTCGTAGTCTTTGGGAGGAAGCTGCAAGAGCCGGTCCCGAACGCATCCGCCGGCCAATAGGGCGACGTGCCCGGCCGCCCGCAGGCCCGTGATGATCTCCATGGCCGCCTTGGCAGCCTTGTCGCTGGCTGACTTCATTTGCCCAGAAAGGTTATCACTTGACTGCCAAAGGACCGTTCGTCGAGAACTTGCCACGGCTCCGGCGGTTCGGCCCCAAGAGCTGCCCCGCCCTCATGGTGCCAGACGACTACGCCCTTGGATGCCGTGAAGCCCGAGAGCTTCGCCAGGTATCGGCGCACCGGTCCACCCTTGGCGGTATCCCGTGAGGCACGGAAGGGGGGGTCAAGGAAGATCAAGTCAAAACCGCCTCTTTCGGGCCGAGTTACGGCCCGACTCCAGGCATCGCCTCGGATGATCACAGCGCTTGGTCCCACGCCGATACTCTCGATGTTCCGTTGCAGGGCCCTTATCGCGTCGCTGTTCTGCTCAAAAAAAGTGCACGTGGCCGCGCCGCGCGATAGAGCCTCCAGCCCCATCGCCCCGCTGCCGGCGAACACGTCCGCCACGTGTAAAGGGGGCAGAAGCCCGGGACAGTCGTAGTAGGATCCCAGTATGTTGAAGATCGACTCCTTGACGCGATCGGGCATCGGCCGGGTTAGCTCCGTTTTGGGGCGGAGCAGCCGCCGAGACCGCCACTGGCCGGCAATAATTCTCAACCGAAGGTCTCCCGCGCCCTTGGTGTCACGCGTTCCTAGCGCTTATGATGCTTCGCATTGGCGCAATGGGCAAGAAGATTGGGAGAGCCTTGTGGGATCAATTCTCTGCGAACACTGCACCGCGGCGTGCTGCCGATACGTGGCCATTCCCATTGACAAGCCACGCAGCGCTCGCGATTACGACGACATCCGCTGGTATTTGATGCACCAGGGGATCAGCGTTTTCGTGGAGGAGGGGGACTGGTACGTCCAATTCCAAACCCGCTGCAAGAACTTAGGCATGGACAACCGCTGCGGGATTTATGAGACGCGGCCGCGCATTTGCCGGGAGTATGAGCCGGGGCAATGCGATTACATCGACAGTCAATACGCCTACGAGTTTCTGTTTACCCACCCTAAGCAGATCGAGGACCTCTATGAGCGCCGTACGGGTAAGAAACTCGCATCGCGGGATTCGTCCCCGCGGCGATCAAAGTCCGTCTTACCGGCGGCGCCGGCGATGAGCCATGGCCAAACCATTCGTCCATTATGAGGCCGCATTCGAGGACTTCGTGCGGGCCCGTGGGTGGCCGTACCTGCCGGTCGACCAACATCGAAGGGCAGTCTTCGGCGGTCTCCGCGTAAAGTCCTTTGATTTCCTGGTATATCCTCCCGGGGGCGTGAGTTGGCTGGTGGATGTCAAAGGGCGGAAATTCCCCTATGAAGTCGGCCACGCGAAGCGATATTGGGAAAACTGGGTCACTCACGACGACCTGCTCGGCCTTCGGCAGTGGGAGGCGGCGTTCGGATCCGGCTTTGAGCCGGTTTTGGTCTTCGCCTATTGGCTCACCGATGGGACTCGGCCGGGGATTGATTCCTCGCTCCATCTGTTTGGCAGTAGCTGTTACGCGTTTTTCCGCATTCCCGCATCGGCGTACGCGGCTCACGCCCGAAGGCGTTCGCCGAAATGGGATACGTTCTCGATGCCGCTAAAGGTCTTTCGAACTTTGGCCAAGCCGTTGGAATCCGAATGAGGAGCGCGTGCTTTACGACCCGGCTCTGAAGGCCTATCATTCAAACATGCCGGGACCGGAGTTATCCAAGAAGCGTTTCTTTCAACGTATCAGGCAATCGGTCTATGCGGCGGCCGCGTGGGCGTGTTGTGCGTCAACCGCCTTTGCTCAGCGGCCGACCTCCGTGCCCGGTGAGGACAAAGGCCTGATGCAATGGCTGGTGGCCGTAGTATTGGTCGGCCTCGTGGTTGCCACGGCGTTTATGAACCCCAAACGAACTCACCAGACCTAGTTCCGAAGCGTCGGAGTTTGGAGCTGAACCTCCGGCGCTGGCGGGTTAGGAACGCGCCGGGAAACTACGATAGATTACCGGCTTGGAATCTATGGGACCATCGACCTTACTACCTTATGCCGCCATTGGCGCTACGATTCTGCTCGTGGGGATTGTCCTGACGGGAATGCTGATCGTCGCCCACGCCTTCGGTCCCAAGCGCAGCGGGCCGGTGAAGGACAGCCCTTACGAATCGGGGATGCCGGTCGTGGGCGACGCCCGACGTCGGTTCAACGTCCGCTTCTATGTCGTGGCCGTGCTCTTCCTGTTGTTTGACGTGGAGGTCGTTTTCTTATGGCCCTGGGCCACGGTGTTTCATGGCGCAGCCACTACGGGTGCGCGGATTCCCGTGGAAGGAGCCGCGCCCGTCGGGAAGGGATTTCTTCTGGTCGGAATGGCCGTCTTTTTCGCGATTCTGGTCTACGGGCTGGTGTACGAATGGAAGAAGGGAGCATTTGAATGGGAGTAGCCGTTTCCATTCCCGTCTACCAGGAGTCGAAGGAAGAGTTTCTCGCCACCAAGCTCGGTTACGTCGTCGACCTTCTTCAAAAAGGCGTCAATTGGTCGCGGAAGAATTCGCTCTGGCCGATGCCGTTCGCGACGGCCTGCTGCGGCATCGAGCTAATGGCCACCGGCGCCAGTCGGTATGATATCGCCCGATTTGGGGCGGAGGTTATGCGCTTCACGCCGCGGCAGTGCGACCTGCTCATCGTCGCCGGCCGAGTGGCCATCAAGATGATGCCCGTTTTGCAGCGCGTGTACATGCAGATGGCGGAGCCGAAATGGGTTATCAGCATGGGCGCATGCGCCAGTACGGGCGGCGTGTTCGATACCTACGCCGTGGTACAGGGCATTGATCAGTTTATGCCCGTAGACGTGTATGTGCCCGGCTGTCCGCCGCGGCCGGAGACCTTGATCGAGGGCGTGATGGCCATTCAGCGGATTGTCGAAAATGAAGGCGTCAAAAGCAGCCGAGAGCGCGGCCGCGGCCTGGGCCTGGTGATTCAGCCGACCGTGCAGATCAACGTGGAAGGACCAGGCTGAGGCGTGAACGAGCATCCTGTAATTGGTCTATTGAAAGGAGCGTTCCCAGGAATTGACTTTGCCCCTGCGCCATTAATGCCTGGACGGGAGGGGGTCGATGCACAATGGTGCGTGCGCATTCCGACTGACCATCTGCTGGAAGTGATGCGGTTCCTGCGCCAGGACGAGCGCTGCAGCTTCGAACAACTATGCGACCTGACCTGCGTGGATTATCTGAACTTTCCCAAGGCTCGCGATCGGTTTGGCTTGACTTACTCACTGCTGTCCGTCTCCAAAGGCCACCGGCTTTGGGTAAAGTGCTTCGTCAACGATCCTAATCCCGCGGTGCCCTCGGTGACGGGCATCTGGAAGGGCGCCGAATGGCTGGAGCGCGAAGTGTGGGACATGTTCGGCGTCCGCTTCACCGGCCATCCCGACTTGCGGCGGATTCTGACCTGGGAAGGCTTTGCGGCCCACCCCCTTCGCAAGGACTACCCTCTCCGTGGCCAGGGCGAGCGAGAGAACTATTCCGTAGTCACGCGCGAAAGCGCGTAACGTTTCCATTCCCGCTACCGCGATGGGGCAGGCAATAGATCGACCATCGACCGTGCGCCGGTTTGTCCAACGCGAAGGACAGACCGGCCCGCGAGGACATCCAGAAGCATTTTGCCCACCACGCGGCCGCGCCAGCCGCGGAGCAGGTCGGCGTCGAGGCCGGCGATGGCACCCTGGGCCATGAATTGCCGGACCAGTTCCCGAATTGATTTTTGCGTAGCCAATAAGCCGTAGGCGATCTCGTGCCCGGCGGCATGGTTGCGAAGCACGGCCGTCAACAGCGTGATCAAGATCGTCTCGCCCGGTGTCTCGATCTCGCGTGGCTTGGGCGTGGGCAAGCGGTCGGCCGGCAAGTCCAAGGCCCCGCGCACGACTTTGACCAAGGCGTGAACGTCGCGATCGCCGAGATTGAGACCGCGGAAATCGCGAATTTCCGCGTACGTCGAAAGCCCTTGGCGGGCGATTTCGATCAGCACATAGTCCTTCAGCACCGACCGGGCGGGGCGATTGCGGGCTTGGGCGAGCTGCTCGCGCCAATGAAGTGCCTCCCGCACCACGGCTAATTGCCGAGCGTCCAACGATCCGGAGCCCTTGACGCGCTGGAGCCGATCCTCCACGGCCCGTTCATACAAGCCGGCCTGTTCGAACGCTTGGAACTCTTCCTTGGCCCAGCCCAGGCGGTCAAGAGATTTCAACTTGGCGTGCAGCTTGTCACCCACGGCTGGCAGATGGCAAACATCTTCAGCCGCATAGCGAAGCTGGGAGGCCGTAAGGGGCCGCCGCCGCCAGTCGGTGAGGGTCTTGGCCTTGTGCAAACGAATGTGCAAGGTGGCCTGCACGAGCTTTTGCAAACTTATGGGGTAGTCCAGCCCGGCCAGCCCGGCGGCGATTTGCACGTCGAAGATACTCTGCGGCACCTTGCCGGCGAAGCGAACGCAGAGTGCCAAATCCTCTTGGCCTGCATGGACGATGGTCTCGATTTTCGGATCGCAGATGAGCTCCCAGATTCCCGCCAGGTCAAGCTTGCCCAATGGGTCGAGCAGACCCACTTGCGAAGATGTGGCGACCTGGATCAAGCAGACTTCGGTCTCGTAACGATCTTCCATGACGAATTCGGTGTCGAAGGCGAATCGGCCCTCGGTACGGCAAAGCGCGCAAAACTCATCGATTTGATCCTGTCGTTGAACCACAACAGGCTCCGGGGCGGGCCGTGCACGCGACATGCCGCCCATCGTAGGGCAGGCCGCGTGGGCGGCAAAGATGCGAGACGAGCCGTGCCAGCCGTTGCCAACCTTGGCCTTTCGGCCTACAAGGGTGGTCATGCGGGTCGCTTTCAAGGAGTGGGCGGTTGTGTGCGAGGCCCTGGCCACCGGCCGGCAGGTGTTGATTCTGCGCAAGGGGGGCATTCACGAGGACGAATTCCGCCCGGAGCACGATGAGTTTCTGCTATTTCCGACCTACTTGCACGAATCGCCGGAAAGTGTGCTTCCGGAGGCTCGGCCGATCTATGAACGCGTGATGGCGACGCGGCCCGAACCCGACACGGTGCGGATTGGCCATTTTGCGGTGGTCACCGACGCGATCGAGCTGAAATCGTTGGAGGCCCTGCGCGCCCTGCGAGGTCAACACATTTGGGCTGACCCAGTCGTCGAAGAGCGATTCCACCGTTGGCGGAAGGACTCGGTCCATGCGATCGTGACTCGGGTGTTGTCGCTGCCGCAAGCCCATTCGTTGCCGAACACGCCCGCCTATGCGGGTTGCAAATCGTGGGTGCACTTGGACAGGGACGTATCGGTCGAGAATGCCGGGCCCGTGCTCACGGATACGGAGTTTGACGGCCGGGCCTGCGCCGTGCGGATCGCCCTGGGAAACGTTTGACGAATCACGTGAGTGCCATTATATAGCACCCATAGTGCTTGTGCGCCGCCGCCGTCTCGTAGTCAAGCTCCTGCATCTGGACGACTCCCTGGTCGTCGTGGATAAGCCTGCCGGGGTTTTGTCGGTCCCCGGACGCGGCAGCGCGCCGAGCATCGCCGACCTGTTGGCCGCTCAGCGGCTGATTCCTGCCGGAGAATTACCGCGCGTCGTTCATCGCCTCGACCGCGGCGCCAGCGGGGTCATGGTGCTGGGGCGAACGCCGGATGCGCAGCGGCGGTTGTGTGAACTCTTCGCCAAGCGAAAGGTGGACAAAGTCTACCTCGTGCTGGTGCAAGGCTTCGTCGCCGCCGATGGCGAAGTGAGGCTGCCGCTGCGGGTCAATCGCGACAAATTACGCGTCGAAGTCGCCAAGCGTAACGGCAAAGCGGCGCGGACCGCTTATCGCATCCTGGAACGCGTCGTCGGGCATACCCTTCTGGAATGCCGGCCCATGACAGGGCGCTTGCATCAGATCCGCGTGCACCTTGCGGCCATCGGCCATCCGCTGGCGGTCGACCCTAAATACGGCGGCGGGCGGGCCATCTTTTTGTCGAGCTACAAGGCGGGCTACCGGCCGAGCCGGCGTCGCAAAGAGCGCCCGCTGATCGCCCGCCTCACGCTTCACGCCGCTCGCCTGGCTTTTCAGCACCCCGGGTCAACGGCCGAAGTGACCTTCGAGTCGCCTCTCCCAAAGGACTTCCAAGCAGCCCTCAACCAACTGCGGCGATTGTGAGCAGGCGCGGTCATGGCATGCGTTATGGCAACGCGGAGCCCGACGGAGCCCTTGCATTTAAGGTTATGCCGCCGGCAACAGCGCACAGCGCCGCGTCCAGATACTGCGAATGAACCTTAGGTTTTGCGTTTGCGGCGGCGGGACGTGGGACGGTTCGGGCGGTAGCCGGGGGCGGCGTAGCGCTGTGGTGAGTGGACGTGATCCTCCTGGGCGTTGCGGATTGGGGATTGCTGGTCGCGGATTGCAAATGGCGGATGCCGGATGGCCGATTCCCCGTCGCTCCGTCGCTCCGTCCCTTCGTCCCGTCGTGCCCTTGTGGTTTCCGAGCCATCCCGCGGGCTGAAGCCCGCGACTCGCTTGGCTTGCTTCATGCGGGCCTCCAGTGCCGCCTTCGGCGGCTGGCTGGGGATCAGCGCATGGCAGCCCTCGCCGATCAGGTCGCGGCGATTGGCCTGGATCAAGGCCTTGCGGACCGCGAAGTAGTTCTCGGGTTTGAAGAACTGCATGAGCGCTCTTTGCGTCTTGCGGTCGCGGAGGCCCTTGGCGATTTTCACCGGCCTTTTGGTGATTGGGTCCAAGCCGGTGTGATACATGCACGCGGCGATGTCAAAGGGTGCCGGAATGAAATCCTGGACCTGTTCGGGCTTGTAGCCGTGTCGCTTTAGGAACACGGCTAACTCAATCATGGCGTCAACGTCGCTGCCGGGATGTGCGGAGATGAAGTAGGGGATCAGGTATTGCTTCTTACCGACCTTCTTGGATTCGGCTCGGAACTGCTCGTCGAAGTCCTGGAACGTTTCGGGCGCAGGGCGCTTCATCAAGGCTAGGGTTGCCGCGTCGGTGTGCTCCTGCGCCACTTTCAGGTGCCCCCCGACGTGATGCGTCGTGAGTTCGTGCATGTACTCCGGCGACAGGCGGGCTAGGTCCATGCGCACGCCGCTGGCCACCAGCGCTTTGCGAACGCCTTTTTGTCGGCGGGCCTCGCGCATGACCTCGATAAGCGGCCCGTGGTCGGTGCCCAGAAGCGGGCAAATCTTCGGGTGCACGCAGGACAGCCGCCTACAAATGGCTTCTATCTCAGGGCGGACGCAACGCATCTCGTACATATTGGCCGTGGGGCCGCCGATGTCGCTGACAACGCCTTTGAAGTCCTTGTCGGCCGCCATCCGCTTGATTTCGCCGATGATGGACTCTTTGCTACGTGATTGGATGATCCGGCCTTGGTGAGTCGTAATCGAACAGTACGTGCAGCCGCCGAAGCAACCGCGCATGATGGTCACCGAATCCTTGATCATCCGATATGCGGGGATCGCCTCTTGATAGTTGGGATGTGGTTTGCGCGTATAGGGTAAGTCGTAGAAATAATCCATGGCTTGCTGGGACTCAGGCAAACGCGGCGGATTGCAGACCACGGCCTGCCGATCATGCCATTGGACCAGTGTGCGGGCGTTATAGGGGTTGGATTCCATGTGGATCAGGCGAGTGGCTTCGGCGAAGGCGTGTTTGTCGGTCTCAATTTCTTCATGGGACGGAAGGACGACGACGTCTTCCCCGGCCGGGGGTACTTCTTTGGCACCGAGCGCATAGGCTAGGCCGCGCATGCTCTGAAGAGCCGTGAAAGCCCCTGCCCCAATATCCGTAAGGCTCCGAGCGATCTCGACGATGGCTGACTCTCCCATGCCGAAAACAACGAAGTCCGCCTTGGAATCCAGAAGGATCGAGCGTTTAACCGTGTCGCTCCAGTAGTCGTAATGAGCCAGACGGCGGAGACTTGCCTCAACACCTCCGGCGATGATCGGCACTCCTTTGTACGCCTCCCGAGCACGCTGGCAATACACCAGTGTGGCTCGGTCGGGCCGCAGTCCGATTCGGCCGCCCGGCGAATAGGCGTCATCGTTGCGGACTTTTTTGTTGGCCGTGTAGTGATTGATCATCGAGTCCATGTTGCCGCCGCTGATAGCGAAGAAGAGCCTGGGTCGGCCGAACTCGCGCCACGGTTGACACGTTTGCCAGGGTGGCTGCGCCACCACGGCGACACGAAAGCCGTCGGCCTCCAGCACGCGGGTCAAGAGGGCCATGGCGAAGCTGGGGTGATCGACGTAGGCGTCGCCGGTTACGAACACGACGTCGACTTCGTCCCAGCCGCGTTCCAGCATCTCGGCGCGAGTCATGGGCAAATGTTTCGCGCACCCTGCCGTACGAGCCGGTTGACGATAGGGCAATCCCAAGGGAACGAGTGATGTCAGGGTAAACGAGCCGGGCTGGGCCCGGACGGCATTGGCGACCATGTTTTTGCCTTTCGAGACCGATCCGTCTGTGCGGCTGGCGCTTGACCGCACCACCACCACTCGCGGATAGGTTCTTTGGGCGAGGGAATCCAAAAAAACCGCGAACTCACTTAACTCGCCAACCAGAAGATAGTTCACCAAAGCGCGTTCAGGCAAGGAGGGCGAACAAGCCTCGAATCACCATTCACCGCTGTCACTGAAATGCGGACAGGGAGGATCAGGGAGTATTTGAAAAATGTGGTCTCACTGGCTGTGGTGTTACAAAGCGAATACTTCGAGCCAAAAATCCATCCGCAAGGGTAGTGACGCGCAGCGAGATTTGTGTTCTAATACCGGACAGTTCTAAAAGGCCGCGGTTTTCGCGGATAGGGGGAGCTGGAGTTTGGGGGTAAACGAGACTCCAGCGGAATTCAACGGGCAAAACGGGAGAAAACGCTCACCGAGCGGTTGTCGCGTCACAGCGTTCCAACCTCTTCGGCGCCGGGTACACGAAACGCGGCGCCTGGAGTTCGTTGGTCAGGGAAGGAAGAAATGATCTATCGTCTTGCGCCAAACACAGGGACATTCGTCGGGCTTGTTTGTATTCTTGGCTATCCACTGACCGCCTTCGGGGCGGTCAATCTTGAACTACGACCTGCGACCCAGACGATTCAGGTGGGCAACACCGTGAATCTGGGTCTTTACGCGGTTTCGACCACGGGCGGGCCTACGCCGGTCGGCCGAATTCGCGCCGTCTTATCCTGGAACCCTAGTAGGTTGGATTTGCTCGGAATCAACAACAACGGACCCTACACCTGGCTCATCACTGGCTTTCCCGACGATTCTAGCGGCGACGGAATCAATAACTCGTTTGACGACGGGAATGCCTTTTATGAAGCCTTGTCCCAGTTCAGCCCGTTGGCCCAGGCCACGCCGGCTGGGCTGTTGGTGACCACCTTTCAGTTCACGGCCCTGACCACGGGTTCCAATACCAACGTGACGATCATCCCGCAGTTAGGGTCCACTGTGACCGAAGTTTTAAACGCCCTTCCGCCCAGCGGCACGAATGTCACGGGCACGCTCGGCTCGGCCACGGTAACGATCATTTGCGTTTCCTCGGCCAACTGCAGCGACCAAAACCCTTGCACTGATGATTCGTGTGTCAGCCAACAATGCCAGCACGTTGCCGACGACAGCAACATGCCCAATGATGGCCTGTATTGCAACGGCGTGGAGGATTTTTGTCAGGGTGGAATGGTGGTATACCAAATCCCGCCGCCGGATTGCGACGATGGATTCTCCTGCACCGTGGACAGTTGCGACGAAATCCAAGACATGTGTGTACACACGATTCTGGCGAACCGGTGCCTCATCGGCGGCGCCTGTTATACGGTCGGGTCCCCGAATCCGGCCAACGATTGCGAGGTCTGCAACTCATCCGCATCTCAGACGGAATGGTCCGATCGGCCGACGGGAGCACCTTGTGGAAGTCAGGCCAACACGGATTGCGACGACCCGAACACTTGCAATGGGTCCGGCGTCTGTCTTCCCAACAATGCGCCAGACGGTCTTGCCTGTACAACCGACAACAATGATTGCACCCAAGATGTTTGCTCAGCAGGCGTTTGCACGCATGCCCCGCGTCCTGCCGGCTCGGCGTGCGGAAGTTCTGCGAATACAACCTGTACGGATCCGGACACCTGCAACGGCAGCGGGGCTTGCTTGGGAAACCATGCTGCCGATGGCGTCCTTTGTGACGACGGGCTCTTTTGCACGACGGCCTCCTCGTGTCAAAACGGCGATTGCGTGGGCAGCGGAAATGCGTGCCCGCCGGATCAGGTCTGCGACGAGGTCCACGATCAGTGCAAGGCGGTAGACCTGACGTGGTCGCCTTCGCAGCAAATCGTCATACTCAACGGCACGGTGGACATCCAGCTTATTGCGACTTCAGGGACCGGTGCCAACATGCCATTCGGCGCCGTGGGTGTCATTCTGGCATGGAATCCGTCCCAACTAGAACTTCTCGGTCATTTCGATGATGGCCCGTATTTGTGGACGAGTTCGCTGTTTCCGGCGGACTGCGGCCTCGACAGCCTCAACGCTCCCTGCAAGGGCACGTTACCGCAAAACGACGGGAACGCCTATTACGAAGCGGTCGGCGACTTCGCCCCTTCGCCGCCGGCGGTTGCGACGCCGAGTGGAATCCAGATAACAACGTTTCGGTTTCGGGCGTTGGCTACGGGGATCGCCATGGTTGACTTGGTCCCCAAGTTCGGCCAATTCACGACCACGCGGGTTCTGGATGCCGAAGTCCCGGGTCTTAGTATCCTTGGCACGTTGGGAAGCCATGCCAGCGTAGAGGTTCTTCAGTGCACGCTCGATGCTCATTGCGACGATGGACAATTCTGTACTGGTACGGAAACGTGCGCGAATACTCAATGCGTCGCCGGTTCGTACCCCTGCGGGGCCCAGCTCTGTGATGAGGAGACCAACCAATGCGTAATGTGCCTGAATAACAATCAGTGTTCGGACGGCGTGTTCTGTAACGGCCTCGAGCAGTGCGTGGGTGGTTCTTGCACGGCGGGTAGCTATCCTTGTGGAGGGCAGCTTTGCGACGATGAACTGAATGCGTGCGTGAATTGTCTGGAGAACTTGCATTGCAACGACGGCCTAAGCTGCACGATGGACATTTGCATCGCGGGCAATTGCTTCGTCCAGGCCGATGACGCGCCTTGCCAGGATACGGTGTTCTGTAACGGGTTGGAGTACTGCGATGTGGAGGTGGGCTGCCTGTCGTCGGGAAATCCCTGTCCGGATCCGGCCACATGCGAGGAAGCCAGCGACACGTGTGGTGGTTGCGAAGCCCCCACGGTCGTTGCCGAAGGCAGCCGTTATTTGCGGGTCATTCCGCCGTCCGGTCCCGATCCCGTGGCGCTGTTCGTGTACGGCGATCCCAGGGACGGCGACGTGGCCTGCGTCGCCCTTTATGTGCAAGTCGATGGCACGTTGGCTCCGCATCCGATCTTTCGAACTCCCGCCGCGTGGGGTGAGCTCTACTTGCGCGGCCTTGAGGTGCGACCCGACACGAAATACCGCGTGCACACGGATTGCGGTATTCCGACTGATCCGCTGCTTTCGGCCGGTGAAGACGCAAGAACATGGGTTTTTGGTGACATCGATAATTCGGGCGGCGTGGATTTGGGTGATCTTCTGCAGATGATCGATGCGTTCAGCGGTAACTTCGGGAACCTGACGCTTCAAAACGTCGATATCATGCCGTGTGAACCGAACGGCGAGGTCGATCTTGAAGATTTGTTGGTCATGCTGTCGGCGTTCACGGGGACTGAAGTTGCATGTGGCAGACCCTGTCCGGCCATGACTGAGCTAGGGTTTATCGTTGCCATTATCCTGATCGCCACAGGAGGGACCCTCGTTTTTAGACGAGCAGCATGCGATCGCTCTGCCGTGGATCGCCCCCCAGGACTGTCAAGTTAGCGCTGTCAGATTGACGCAGCTTGCGATCGGCACGCATAAACGGTCCGATTCAAGTCGTTATTTTTCATAAGGTTATCAGAACGGTCTTTGGTTACCTATTTGGCACGTCATTTGCTACTCAAACCTTGCGTGCCCGGGCCGGTTTGAAAACTGTGCCTTGAAGACTCCGTGTAAGCACAGCGCGTAACGTAGGTTGAGAGGAGGTGTTTAAAGTGTTGGCGCGAGGATTCAATGGGTCCAATTTCGGTTTTCGTCTACGAGATGAGATGGATCGTTTGTTTCAGGATTTTCTAGGGAACGCCCCTTCCGAATTCGGATGGGGGGAGCCGGGAAGGGCCTATCCGGCCCTCAACCTTTGGGAGGAAGGTGAACGGCTGGTCGCCGAAATCGAAGTGCCGGGTCTAAAGATGGAAGACCTCGAAATCTCGGTGCTTGGCGACAAGCTGACCATCAAGGGCGAGCGGCGTGGTCACGCCGCTGAGCCGGCGGTCTTTCATCGTCGCGAGCGCGGCGTGGGCGAATTCAGCCGCGTAGTTCGTTTCCCGGTGCAGGTGAATACCGATCGAGTTGAGGCGACGTTGAAAAACGGTGTCTTGACCATCCGGCTTCCCAAGTCCGAGACGGCCCTACCCAAAAAAGTACTCGTGAAAGGGGCTTAAGACAGGGTTGAAAAGCGCCGACGCCGATCAGCGCGTCGGATGAACGTCTGGTTTAGAAGATCGAGATGGCAAAAGTATAACGGAGGCACATGAAGATGGCGACAGAAGTTGTGCAAGCGAAGCCATCCACCACGGAACATACGCGCGGGGGGATTAGCTATTGTCCCACGGTGGATATTGTTGAGAAGCCGGATGAATTACTCGTTTTTGCGGATATGCCGGGCGCCGATGCGTCCAATATCGATGTCCGCTTCGAGAACGGGCTGCTGACGATTCACGGCAAGGTAGCGCCTCGACAAACCTCGGAAACCTGCTTCCTCTTGGAAGAATACGGCGTCGGCGATTTCTATCGAACGTTCCAGGTGAGCGAGACCATCGACGCATCGCGCATTTCCGCCGAGTACGTAGACGGCGTGCTGACGCTGCATCTCCCGAAAGTGGCGTCGGCCAAACCACAAAAGGTCACCGTGCAGGGATAAGGAGGATTAGCAATGGGTTTGGTACCGTGGAAAGGCAAACGACGGGAAGATGACGGAGACATCCAGTGGGCGGGCCCGGCTTTGGGCTCGTTCCGGTCGGAGATGGATCGGCTTTTCGACCGGTTTTTCTCCGGATTTCGAGGTGAACCGGCTTTCCCCGTGCAAGCGGGATTCGCACCCTCGGTAGATATCGGCGAGACGGACACGGAGATCACGGTCCGGGCCGAGGTACCGGGGATCGATGCGAAGGACTTGAATATCACGCTGTCGGGCCAGGTTCTGACGCTGTCCGGCGAAAAGAAGGAATCGACCGAGCGCAAAGGCGAGAACTTCTATCACGCCGAGCGCCGCTTCGGATCGTTCCGCCGGAACATCCAACTGCCCACGGCGGTTAATCCGGAGAAGATCAATGCGGAGCACAAATACGGCGTCGTGTTCATTCGGCTCCAGAAGGATCAGCGGGAGACGCCGCGGCGAATCCCCGTTCAGATAGCCAGAGAGTAGGCCAACCGAAGCTTTGAGGCGAGCCGCGATCGAAGGCGCGGACTCAGACGGTCAGGAAACTCCGCGCGGACTTTAAGTCCGCGCCTCGCTTGGAAATCAGCTACGCAGCAACCACGCGATATGGCCCAACTGCGGCAGGATCAGGCGCTCCAGGGCCAACTGAACCGCTGCCGGTGAACCGGGCAAAGAGAAAATGGCGGTCTGCCCGCGAATGCCGGCCGCGGCCCGGCTGAGCATGGCCGCCGGCCCGATTTCCTGAAAACTCAGCATTCGGAACAACTCGCCGAAGCCGTCCAGCCGCTTGTCCAGGACACCGGTCACGGCTTCGTAGGTCGTGTCTCGCCAAGCCAGGCCCGTGCCGCCGGTGACGAAAACTACGTGACAAGTCCCAACCTCGCAAAGGGCGCGAATCCGCTCGCCGATCCGATGTGGTTCGTCGGGGATGATCTCATAGCTTGACACGCAATGCCCCGCCGATTCGAGACGCTCGCGGATGAGCCGGCCGCTATGGTCGGTTTCGATGGTTCGCGTATCGCTCACCGTGATGACCGCACAGCAGAGCGGCGCCAGCGTCTTGTCCCGATGCGGAGTGTCGGCCATGTTTATTTTTTCGTCCACCGCAGAGGCTTGAGGCCGGCCGCGGCGCGCATCTGGTTGGCCCGTTCCCAGAGCTTCGCATCGCCGTGCAGGAGCTTGACGAAGTGCGACGTGGACATCCCCAAAGCGTCGGCCGTCCGGCTCACCGACAGCTCGGAGGCGACAAACAGATCAAGGACTGATTGCACGGCGGAATAATAACCCGGATCGCGCGGACCCGCGCGGAAAACCCCATCCGGCGTCAGGCAGTCGCCGAGCCGTCCCCTTGGAACGTCAATGGCCGAACGCACGTTGAGCGCAATGGCCTCGCGCAACCTGCGGATTGCGTGGACCCGATTCACCTTTTGAGAGCGGTCCTCGGACGCCGTGACGATCAGGCCCGTCGGCCGGTGAATCAGACGGACGGCCGAGCTGGTCTTATTCCTCTTCTGGCCGCCTGGCCCGCCCGACCGATAGTTATTCACCTGGCACTGCTCGAGGAGAGACTCGTCCGAGAGCAGAAGATAACCACCTGAGGGAATTTGATCAGATCGACAATGCATCTTTGGTAAAGACCGATCTCGCCAAGCGCCCGCGAGATCAAAACCTCCGTCCCTCGTTAATGAGATCACGAATCGACAGCCCTTTCAGCGGGTGTGCTTTGCGAAACTCATTCAGTTCCTTGATATCCGTCTTGAGCTCCTCCTTCGCCGGGGACAACGGTGGAACGAGCATCGCAACGGGGACGCCGTGCCTGGTAATCGTAATGCGTTCGCCCATCGCCACGCGTTTCAGCAAGCGGGCGAACTGCGTCTTGGCCTCGAATGCCCCGATCTTGGTCATACGATTCTCCAAAAACTACTCTACAACTAGTTTAATTCACGCAGAGTCCCGAGCTCAAACGAACGTGGGGTTGTAACGTGCGGGCCATTCCCTCCATTTTCGCGGTTCGGGCAACGACAAACCCCGGTCAAAAGTCGTCTCCACGGTCAACCGATAACTTTGAGGAGAGTGTCATCTACCGGCCACAAACCGGTCCGACGGGGAGAATTTTGATGCAAACGACGATCGTATCACGGCTCGCGTTTTGGGGCTTTGTCTTTAGCGTTTTTTTCGGGTGTACGTCGGTGGTGAACCAATCCCCTGATGCGCCGCTAAGCGGTGATCCGGCGGCGACAACTGGCTCGGCCGGATCGGCGAGGGTGGAAACCGTATTCTCGGACGCCCCGGCATCGCCGGGCGGCACAGGCGGCGTCGTGGAAGACGAACCTGACTTGAAAGGCGAAGAAACACGCAGTTTCTTCAAGGCTTTTCAGATCGATCCCGAAGCGGAAGATTCCGCCGGTCCCAAGTTCGTCGTGGCCGCCGACATCGACCGCGACGGACTGACCGATCTGGTCAGCGGCTGGAACCAATCGCAGCCGGTACAACTTCATCTGCAACGACGCGATCTGAACAACAACCTCTCCTTCCGAAGCATCACCCTGGCGGGCACGACACCGGTGGGCGTGATGGCCGGCGTGGAGGTTGGACTGATCAACGGCGATGAGTTTCTGGACGTCGTGGTGCTGATCAAAGCGACGGGATTCGCGACCTTTTGCCCGCCGCTGGATCCGGCTTCTCCGCCATCGGACCTCGGCGCCCTGGACGGCGAAATCCTCGTCTATTTCAGCCCCGGGGCCGCAAGCTTGATTCCCGACGGCGACCGCTGGACGGAGATGGCCATCATCAATCCCTACATCGCCGACATCTGGATTCACGACCAATATCCCGGCGAGGAATCGAAAGAGTTCGATGAAATGAAAACCAAGCCTGAATGGGGCGGCTTCACCGCGCTGGCCGTAACCGATATCGACGGCCTGCCCGGGGATGAAATCCTCGTGGCACTCAACCCCGCTGAGTGCGAGACGCTTGGGCAAAAGCCACCCCTGAACACGGTGGACCTCTGGGTGAATCCCGGTCCGGCGCTGGCCGAACAATTCGATCAATGGGGCACGCCCGATCCGGGCGATCCGGCGCGACGCGTGCCGGTGACGCTCATGGCCGACGCCCCACAGGTCAAGGACATCGTGGTGATGGACATCGATAGCGATGGCGATACCGACGTGATCGCGACTTACACCAACGCCATCAGCTTGAACATCCGATGGTCACGCAATCCGCAGATACCGCATCAGCCGGGCGGGCCGAGCGGGCCGGGCGCGGTGTCCTCGGGGGTTAGCGACGGATTCCGCCTCTTCGCGGATCAATGGCAGGACCGTCCCATCGGCCAAGTCGATACGGCCGCCGACGTGCTGGCCATTGGTGACATCGACGCCGATGGGTTCGACGACTTGGTGGTGCGCTCGATTGACGGCCAGATCGTGCAGTGGTTCCGGCGGCCGAATCCACTGAGCATTCAGCCCGAATTCCCGCCCAACGATGCCGTGCCGGACCGGTTCGATTTCCCCTGGCCGGTGTTCACCTTGGCCGAGTTTCGCGGGCGGGAGCCGGAGGGCATCGCGGCGGGCGACGTAACGGGCGACGGGCACGTGGATGTGATCGCCGCCGCCGGCGGCGCCGTGTATTGGTACGATGGAACGGTGTCGGCTTCGGTCTACGATCCTTGGTTTTCGAACACGATCATCCAGGACAATTCCAACGATATCGACGGCGACGGAGTCCCTGACAGCCTGGACGGCTGCCCCAATGACCCCAATAAAATCGACGCGGGTATCTGCGGCTGCGGGCTGGCCGATCCCGATTGCACGACGCCTAATCTGCCGGCATTTCCGACGCACATCAACACGCTGTTGGTGGTTGACCTGGACCAAGACGGGCGAAACGACATTCTCGCGACTCTCGACCGCCGCACCGGTGCCGGTCTCAGTGACGACGAGCTGGTTTGGTACCGAAACATCCGAACCCAAGACGACAACGAACCGGCCATTCGACCCGCTCCCGCGAAACCCGAAGGCCGCGATCCGCCGCCGGGTCGTAAATAGAAGCGATCTAGATGCCCATCTGTCCTAGACTGCGCGGACCACCTGAGCACCGCGCTTTCATGGCACACCCAAGCCGATCATGATCGGACCGGGGTAGGCTGCTTTGTAGTGGCTCTTGCCCTGTTGCCCGTTGGCTCTTGCGCGTGGCCTTTTCCGGTCAGCCTTTTTGTTCGGCCGCTTCTTCCAGGACCGCGGCTTTGCGGGAGAGTTTGATCCGCCCGTGATCGTCGATGGCCAGCACCTTCACACGCACGGTGTCGCCCGGCTTCACCACGTCCTCGACGGACTTGACGTAGTCGTCGTCCAGCTCGCTGATGTGGCATAGGCCGTCTGTTCCCGGTGTCACTTCGATGAAGGCCCCGAATTCCTTGATGCTGCTGACCCGCCCGGAGTAGATCTTACCGACCTTGACTTCGGCGGCGGCCCCTTCCACCATTTCCAGGGCGCGTTCCGCACCTTGCATGTCGGCACAGGAGATGACGATCGAGCCGTCGTCTTCGATTTCGATGGTGGCGCCGGTCTCGGCTTCGATGGCCTTGATGCCTTTCCCGCCCGGGCCGATGACCTTTCCGATCTTTTCCGGATTGATCTGGGTGGTCAGGATGCGCGGCGCCCACTCGCTGATCGACGTCCGCGGCGCGCCCAAGGTTTTGAGCATTTGTTTGAGAATCGATCGCCGCGCTTCGCGGGCCAGCTCGAAGGTTTCCCTGATCGTTTCCTGAGGCAGACCGCGGCCCTTCAAATCCAACTGCACCGCCGTAACCCCGCGCCCAGTGCCGGCCACCTTGAAGTCCATTTCACCAAAGTGATCCTCCTCCCCGATGATGTCCACAACCAGTTCGCGCTCTCCTTGCCATTCGAACATGCCGATGGAAATGCCCGCCACCGGCTGGCGGATGGGCACGCCGGCGTCCATGAGTGCCAGGCACCCGGCACACACCGAGGCCATCGAGCTGGAGCCGTTGGATTCCATGATTTCGGAGACGAGGCGGATGGTGTACGGAAACTTGTCCGGCGTCGGAAGGACGGTTTCCAGGGCCTTTTCGGCGAGATTGCCGTGGCCGATCTCCCGCCTGCTCGTAGCCCCCACGCGCTTGACTTCGCCGGTACAAAGCGGCGGGAAGTTGTAATGAAGCATGAACTTCTTGCTGTATTCTTCGGTCAGCCCGTCAACGATTTGCTCATCACGCGGCGTGCCTAGCGTGGTGACGCACAACGCCTGGGTTTCACCGCGTTGGAATAAGGCCGAGCCGTGCACTCGCGGAAGACAGGCCACCTCGCAATGGATCGGCCGAATGTCGCCCAAGCCGCGGCCGTCGGGGCGCTTGCCTTCCTTGATGACCATTTCGGCTACGATCTCACCCTCGACGCGGTCGAGCAATTCCCGAACCACGGCCCAATCCCGAAGCGGGTCGGTCGGTTCTTCATCGGTGTGGGCGGCCTTGGCTTCTTTGTAGATTTCGTCGACGGTCTTGTTGCGTTCGAGCTTGCCGGATATCTCTTTGGCGGCCCGAAGCCGCTCGGCGTATTTGGCTCGCAGCTCGGCCAGTAGCTGGTCGGCGGGCGGCGGCGGCGTCCACTCTTTGAGCTTTCCTACTTTCTCCTGGAGTTCCTGGATCAAGTCACAGACTTCGATCACGGTGGCGTGACAACGCTCGATCCCTTCGGTCAGGATTTCTTCCGAAACCTCCCTGGCGCCCACTTCGATCATGTTGACCGCGTCGCGATGCCCAGCCACCACCATGTCGAAATCGCTTTGTTCCAGCTCGTTGAGCGTAGGATTGATGACGAATCGGCCGTCCACATAGCCCATCCGGCAGGCAGCGCTGGGACCCTCAAAGGGAAGCTGTGATACCGAAAGCGCGGCGGAGGCGCCGATCATCGCCAGAATGTCCGGATCGTTTTCCTGATCCGCGGCCAGCACCATGGCCTGAATGAGAACCTCGTCGCGAAATCCGGTGGGAAACATGGGGCGAATGGGCCGATCAATCATCCGCATGGTGAGGATTTCCTTGGCGGTGGGGCGAGATTCCCGCTTGAAAAAGCCGCCGGGGAATTTGCCCGCGGCATAGGTTTTTTCGCGATAATCGACGGTAAGCGGGAAGAAATCGCCACCCTCCCTCGGCGGTCCGACAACGACGGCGGCAAATACGACGGTTTGACCATACGACACGAGCGCGGCACCGGCCGCCTGCTTGGCCAATCGGCCCGTTTCGATTCTCAACGTCCGACCCGAAATCTCTCTTTCAACGATGTGGTGTTCCGCATTCATGACTGCTTCCAAGATTGTCTCTCTTTCCATGAAACTTTGGCCTAACAAACTCAGGGGGCGCGGGGGCACGCTCGCGAAGCGCCTGAAGGAAGGGCCGTTGCTTTAGGGCAAGGAATCGACAGACGCCGGCGGTGCACTCCTTGTGCGCCGACTTACTTTCTCAAACCGAGGGTGTTGATGACCCTTTTGTAGCGCTCGCGGTCCGACGCAGCGAGGTACTTCAGCAAACTCGAACGCCGGCCAACCATCTTCAACAAGCCCCGCCTCGATGAATGATCCTTTTTGTTCCCCTTCAGGTGCTCGGTCAGATCCTGAATCCGATTGGTGAGCAGCGCGATTTGGATCTCCGGTGACCCAGTGTCCTGGGTGTGAAGCCGGTGTTGCTCGATGATTCCGGCTTTCGCTTCCATTGTCATTGTCATTTCTAAAAACTCACTTGGCCGCATGTTTAGCGGCCAACAACCGGCGAGGTTTGATGGCTTGATCGAACTTACTCGCTACGACCTTTCTACTTCCTATTCCTTCCGTGAATGTATCCCCAATCGTGAATGAATGCAAGGAGTCGGGCGTTCGCGGCGGGGCCCGGCTTTCTTTTTTTTGTGTCTGTTTAGAACCCCCATTGGCTCCTGCACGACCATCGCTGCGCCTAAGTTCGGTTATCCTATTTATCGGTGGATGGTACCAGACAAGCACAAATGGGACGCCATGAAAAAGCCTGTTTGGCGGGGATTGCCGCGCTTTTTGTTGGCATTTCGACGGTTGGCATAACCTGGGGCTTACCGGGCCTGCATCTTGACGCCTATCTCTTCGGCGACGACCCACCTTGGACGGGCGAAACGATCTACCGTTTGGCCGGAGCGGAAAAAAAATTTGCCCCCACTCGAGGGGCGGATGTCGACGTGGACCCCGTGGAACTGAAAGCATCCGCCGAGCCGTTGATTCTCAACGCGACGCCAGAGGATGCGGCCAAGATTTATCTCCGCTATCGGCTCTATTCGCGGCAGCCGGACGAGATGATCACCCTGATGGCCTTGGCCGGGATGCGGCCCTCGCAGCTGCAATTCGATCCCAAACTCTATCAATACGGCGGGCTGTTCATTTATCCGGTTGGGGCGCTGATCAAACTCTGCGGCGCTTTGGGCCTGATCGACGTCCGGAACGACGTGGCGTTTTATCTCGATCATCCAGATGAGTTCTCGAAATTCTATCTGGCAGCTCGCGGTTACGCATCCGCGTGGGGAGTCATTGGCGTATTCGTCGTTTTCGCCATTGCACGGCGATTCGGTGGGACAACGGCCGGTCTACTGGCAGCGCTCCTTTACGCGCTGTTGCCGGTTGTAATCTGCATGGCCCATGAGGGAAAACCGCATTTACCGGGGGCGGTGTTCATGCTTGTGGCCGTGTGGATAGCGATGCACGTCGCGGAAGCGCGCCCTTCAACGGAAGCATTAGACATCGGCTCATCCTTAGAGACCAACCGAAATGCCGTGAAAGCGGATCGGGGCCTTTCAGGGAAGTTCTGGCTGCTGTGCGCGGTCTGCGGCGCAGCCGTTGGGATGGTCTTGTCGTCTGTGCCGATCCTTATCCTCATCCCGTGTATGGCCGCACATCGGTGTACGGCGGCGACACCAGCATCCGGCATGCGCGGACCGAAGCTCTTGGGGTTCCTTGGTTACACTTTCGCCGGGATCATATTGGCGGGTTTGGTGTATGCCCTCACGAATCTCTACGTTTTGATCAACCTTTGCGTCAATCGCGAGGTTCTGCGAAGCAACTTCGGGAATTCCTTGGCCATGTACGAGGTCGACCGTTTCGCAGAAGGGTTCCTCCGAGTCTTGGAACTGACCGTGGAAGGAGCCGGGTCGGCGGTACTCATCCTGGGCGGGATCGCCGGAGCCATGGCCGTGTCGAGAAAACGATGGGTGATTGTGCCCTTGGCCGTTCCGGCGGGACTGTTCTTCCTGCAATTTGTTCTGATCGGCGCCGGCAAACCGAGTGAGTATGGGCGGTTTGGCATCTTCACCAACGCGGCCTTGGCGATTGGCGCAGCTTGTGCTGTCGCCGTGCTGGGAAAGCGAAAAACAAAGTGGCCCGCCGGATTGGCCGGCGTGGCCGCGGTGGTCTGGACCGCCATCTGCGGGAGCGCGTATCTAAGAAACTTCCATTTGGATGCGGCGGGAAAGGATACACGCATTCAACTGGCCGAACAGATACGTGCTCAGGGCGCGGCTGTTCCGTCGGAACCGCGGCCGGCCGAAATCGGCGTTTTGCGCGAGCCGGCCCCCTATTGCTGCCCGCCGGTGAACTTTGCCCGTACGAAGCTGGCGCTCTACGGATCGGTCGAGCAGTTCCAGAAGCAGAAGTCAGCAGGCACGGCCTGGCTTCTCGAACCGGTTGATAAGTCTGTCATGCCGTCGGAGGGCCATTCTGCATTCAGCATCCTTTTTTCTGCATTCACACGGCCGACCTCCATTAGCTGGGCCAACAAACCGTTCCACCTCGAACGCCGCCGCAGCCACGCCCATGCCGAATGAAGAATGCGGAATGCCGAATCTCATACGAAAAAAGTTAATGCAAAGTCCCCGCACGAACGAAATCCTGCTTTTTTCCACCCGCCAATCCCCCCGGACCGGTGTTATATAAGAGGGCCAACGCGGGACCGACCCGATAAACAAGCGCCAGCTACGTTTGCTGATTGCCCGGAGGAGGTCCCGGGGGGAAGTCACGGCTGTCGCGCTGTTGTTGGGCGCAGGTGCGCGCACGGACATCAGGATCGACTGGGCCTCGGGGCCGGTCTTAAGTGCGGTTCCCGCCCAGACCGACGGTCGAACGCCGTTCAAAAGACCGGCAAGCAGCGTGGAAAAGCGTTTTGATCCGCCGT